>Ga0182012_10000028_pt1 | contig 148699 bp, 143 predicted proteins | sample 612S2SmetaG_FD_120486 | JGI IMG/M metagenome (GOLD analysis project Ga0182012, IMG submission 120486) | Permafrost microbial communities from Stordalen Mire, Sweden - 612S2S metaG | ecosystem: Environmental > Terrestrial > Soil > Wetlands > Permafrost | place: Sweden: Stordalen | collected... | reverse complement strand
GTTGCGATGAACTCCAGCCCTGGACCCACCGTTACAACTGGCATCGCCCGCACGCCAGCCTGGATCAAAAACCACCCATCAGTCGTTCCGGCCTCGATGTCAACAACCTCTTGACACACCACAGCTAAAGCCGTTGGGGGTGGTGGGGGTGTGAACGCAGCGCTGAAAGCGCTGCGCCACCCAAAGGCCCTCCTGGGTTAGAGCCAGGGCTGCGGCACCCAAAGGACCTGCTGGGTTAGCGCGAGGGCTACGCTGCCCAAACGCAAAACCAAAATCGAGTTTTTCAGGGGATGTAAAGCCCCGTTTGGCAAAACATTGGTCAGGCTGCGCGGCTGTGTGCTTTGCCAAAGCTCGAGGGAGAGAGATTCGACTTGAAATTACTGATTGATAATCTCGATGGCAACGGGGCGCTCGATTACACCGCATTGCTCGATGCGAGTGCGAGTCCTAACCTCGTGCGAAAGCTGAATGCTCCGTCTGCATTGAAATTTTGCTTGGCGGCGGGGAACCTGGCTACGCCGGCCATGGGTGGGCGAGTTCGGTTGACTTTGGAAAACGGCACCGATTTGTTTACTGGGTACATTGTTGCGACCCCGACATTTCAATATCTCGGCCAGTCGAGTGAGGGAGCGGTTTACAAGTACGAGGTGGAGGCGCTGAGCGACGTCATGCTGATGGACCAGAAGGCGCCGCCAGCGCATCCTCCGTTTGTAGACCGGAGTGCGGGCAGCGCATTCGATCAGCTTACGGCGGAAGCGTTGCCAGGATGGTTCGATACGAGTGGAGTGGAGAGCGGCGATGCGATTCCGTATTACAGCGTGAATCCGGCAAAAACCTGGACGGCTTCGGCGGAGGAAATTGCACTCTCGGCGCGTTGTTCTTATCGCGACGACAACGGGAAGCTCTTGTTCGCTCCCCTCGGCACGAATACTTACGCGCTCGCGGAGAGCACGCCAACATTTTCGCCGAGTGATTTGAAGCTGCAAAGCGTGAATCGCCTGGTGAATGACTTGACGATTCTAGGTCCGTTGGAGCCGGATGCGCATGTGAAGGACTACTTCGTCGGCGACGGAGTGACGACCTACTTCTACCTTTCGGAAAAGCCGTTTACGCGAAGCAGTCAAGTTGCGCTGTATAACCGGACGATTCTTGACGAAACCTACACCACGTTGGATACCACGCACTGGATGGTGACGGATCCAAGAGGTGCGATTACGGTGAGCAACGGGCAGTTGAACATTGCGGGAGGAACCGGAGTTGACGGGCAGACGCTGCTGCAATTCATTGAGCAGGTCGAGCTCGGCGGGGCGACGGTTCTGGAGCACGGAGACTTCGTGTTCAGCGGGAAGTCGAGTGGGGTGATTGGAGGACTGTACGCGGGCGGCATCGCGATTGGAACATGCCTGGCGGGATTTCGGCTGACCGCTTCGGGCGGCAACTCTGCGATTCAAGCACTGATCGGAGGAGTGGCTTCAGGCGCAACCCTGACGACACAGACTGGACACCGGTATGTGTTCACGACGCGCGTCTATCCGACGGAGACTTACCGAATGCAGCAGGTATTTCATTCTTCCGTGCATCCGAGCGGAGCGCCGCGTGGGGGAAGCGCGGTGGCGTGCGAGGTTCGAATGGTGCTGGCGGTGCACGATATCGATCCGACGAACCCGGCGACGCAGGTTGCGCCGGCGACGGTTCTTTATGACGGGGTGATTCCGAACGCACCGGGGTTCTGCAGCTACGCGCTGATCAACGCCGAGAGCATGGAGTGCGCGATTGCCTTCACTTACTTGTGGCTGCCGATCGATGCGCTGGTACGGAGCACGATGCCGGGGGGTAGTCCCGCGACGGTGTTGACGGGATCGTTATTGGATGGCGCTGCGTGCCAGATTACGACTGGATCGGAGCTGGAATTTTATGCAGAGTCGGCGCCTGCAGCGAACGAGTTGATCGAAGTGAGTTATCGCGGGCAAGGTCACGCGATGGCGCGCGTGATTGACTCGGCCAGTATCGCTGCACACCAGCGCGGAGGCGATGACGGAGTGCGGGGGAGCGTGCGAGAGATTGGGTTGCCGGTTCCGCGAACTGCGGCGGATTGCGAAACGGCCGCGTTGGCTCTGCTGGATGACGCGGGGCAGGGATGGTCCGGCGAATACCAGGCATGGAGCCGGTTCTTACCGGGCGGCGCGGCGGACATTTTTCCAGGCGATGGGTTGGCAGTGAATGTGCCGTCGCGGATGGCGACGTTTGCGGGAGTTGTGCGCGAGGTGGATGTAGAAGTCATCGATATTGCGGGCGAAAACAGCCGATATACGCTGCGGTTTGCGGATGCGGGAGATCCTTCTTTGGATTTTGCTTTTGTGACGGCCTTGATGAAACAGACCGAGGTGCTGACGCCGATTGACGTGACGCAGGTGGGGAATATTTATCTGGCGGACCTCACCGAGGCGGAGGTGACGAATGTGGGATCGACTACGGTGACGATTGATGTTGGTTTTGTTCCGGTGGCGGGGGGTGGGATTGAAGTGCGGTACACGGACGAAGGCTGGGGGCAGGGGTACAGCGGAAATTTGATTGGCCGGTTTACGAGTGAGAGTTTTACGGTGACGCGCTTTGCGCGCGCTCAAGATTATTACCTAAGGAGCTATGACGGCAGCGTGCCACCGAGGTATTCGAGATACAGCACGAAGTTGCACGTTGATTATCCGCTATGAGAAACGATGAAATTGAGGCAATCGAAAAAGCGATATGCCGCCGCGGCAGCGATTTTCAGCAGGAGGTGCTGGAAAAACTGGGACGGCTTGAGGCCAAGATGGACATGATCGTGGGGAACGGCCAGCCGGGAAGGATGAGCCTGGCGGAAGACAGACTCGCCTCGCTGGAGAAGAACGATCTGCGGCGAACGGTTTACGACCGGATCGTGATTGCGGGGATCACGTTCGCACTTACCATCGCGATCAGCGCGATGATGGCGTGGCGGTCGTATTTAGGGATGAAGTAGAGCCGGCTGCGGGCAGGCGCAGTTGGGCTTGGTGGGGGCGGACGGTTGGGGTCCGCCCCTACGCGTTTAGCCGACGTCTTCGGTCCAGTTTTCGAGCGACTTTTTGACGACGACCATGAACTGGTCGGCGAGGGCGCCGTCGATGATGCGATGGTCGTAACCGAGGGTGAGGTGAACGACGGAACGGATGGCGATGGAATCGGCGCCATCTTTGTCGGTGACGACCATGGGCTGCTTGGTGATTCCGCCGACGCCCATGATGGCGACGTTCGGCTGGTTAATGATGGGCAGGCCGAACACGGCTCCGAACTGACCGGGGTTGGTGATGGTGAAGGTTGCGCCCTCGACGTCGGCGGGCATGAGCTTCTTGGTGCGGGCGCGCTCGCCGAGGTCGGTGATGCCACGCTGGAGTCCGAGGAAGTTGAGCTCGTCGGCGCTTTTGAGGACGGGAACGATGAGTCCCCAATCGAGGGCCACGGCGATTCCGGCGTTGACGTGTTTGTGGTAGCGAACGGCGTCGCCTTCGAGCGAACTGTTGACGATGGGATATTGCTGCAAGGCGATGATGGCGGCGCGGACGAAGAAGGGCATGAAGGTGAGGCGCGCGCCGTGGCGCTGCTCGAATCCGTTCTTAAGTTTGCTGCGGAGGTTGACGATGCGGGTCATATCCACTTCGAACATGCAGTGGACGTGAGCGCTGGTGCGGCGGGACTCGATCATGCGCTGGGCGATGATTTTGCGCATTTGCGACATGGGGACCAGGTCGCCGGATGCAACGGCCGACGCGGGCGCCTGACGAGGAGCGGGAGGGGCGGCTGGCGTCGGCGTTGTGGCTGATGGAGCGGGCGGTGCTGGAGCGGCGGCGCGGCGGTCCACAAAATCGAGGACATCTTGCTTGGTGACACGGCCACCGGTTCCGCTGCCAGAGAGCTTGGCGAGGTCAACGTTATTTTCGCGGGCGAGCTTGCGGACGAGCGGGGAGGAGCGAACGTCGGAATCGTCTTCTTCGGCGTCGCGCGAGGCGGCAGGCGGAGCGGGGGCCTCGGCTTTAACGGGAGACGGCGCGACTGGAGCAGTGGCGGGCGCTGAAGACTTTGCGGGAGCGGGAGCAGCGGCGGGAGCGCCGTTGGCTTCGCCAATGATGCCGACGATGGTGTTGACCTGAACGGTATTGCCTTCTGACACCTTGATTTCCTGAAGGATGCCGCTGGCGGGCGCGGGGATTTCGGCGTCGACTTTGTCGGTTGAGATCTCAAAAAGAGGCTCATCCCGCTGGACTTTGTCGCCTGCTTTTTTCAGCCATTTGGTGATGGTGCCTTCAAAAATTGATTCGCCCATTTGGGGCATGACGATGTCGGTTGGCATAAATAAGTCCTTCTCTCCATGAACCTCGCCACAAAAGGCGAGGTGAACGCAAACAACCATTATAGCGAAGCGCGAGGCGCCTTCGGGCGCCAGGGGAGAGATGCGCGCCTGGGTGGGGGACGAGAGAGAGCAGACTTTTGCAAAACGAATCTGTTGGGAGTGGAGAGCGATGAAGAACGTGCTTTTAGCAATCCTATGCATGACGCTGCCTGGGTTTGGGCAAGCGGTGTTCAGCGGGGCGGGCGCGTATTCCGGGGCGTTGCAATTCGCGGTGGGCGGGAGTGGAGTAGCGCAGAGTTACGGGGCGCGCACGGATAACTGCGTAACGGGAGCGGAGAGTGGGTGCGTGCCGGGAGCGCTGACGGGGCGCGCGGGAAGCCCGATGAGTTTTATGCTGCGGAACGGGGATGCGGTTCCTTTCGTGGAAGAAGCGCCGTATGGGACTGGGGGATCAGATCCGGATTTCGGCACTTACTTAGTGCTGGCGACGGATCAGACGACGTTGAATTCGGGATCGAGTTATGCGTCTTCGTGGCATATGGGGTCGGACGGGGCGTGGGACGCGTTCTCGCAGGACGAAACACTCTTGTTGGTACATAACTCGGGCGGGGGTGCCACGATTCTTTATGTCAATCCGGCGGCGATTCATGCGCACACTTGTACTGCGGCGCCGGCGTCTAACTGCGTGATTGAGAGCGGAATTTATACCGGGAGCGGTGCTGGAAATTTGGCTGCGGGCGGAAGTTTTTCGTTTAGTCGAGTGCCTTCCGAGACGAACATATTATATGAATTGGCGAATCCGCCGACGCAGATCAACCGGATTACGATTTGCCGGTATGCGACGGATCCGGGGTGCGCGGGGCAGGCTGCTAACACGATCCTTCGCGCTCCTTACATTGACTTTACTTCGAATAGCTACGGTAGCTGCAATGTGCTGATGGGGGCGCTCGGCAACGGGACGGCTTATAACGCGACCTGGACGGGGTCGTTCCAGATCGCGAATGACGGGTCGGTATCTTACGGCATGGGCGGGGGGATTGACTGGGCTCCGGCGTGGACGCCGACGGTGAATGAGTCGTTCATTCTTCCGACGGTGGGGAATTCCGGGAGTAAGGGATATCAGGCGACCGCGGTGACTGGGCCAACGGCAGGGACCGAGCCGACGTGGTCGGCGTGTAGCGCGAGTGGATCGACGTGTACGGATGGAGGAGTGACATGGACAAATATTGGCGGGCTGGGTGGGCAAGGTCCGGGATTTGATTATGTGGTCTACCGTCCGACGCAAGGATGCACGCGGGTGAACACGCGGCTGGGGAAGATCTATCGCGGTTATCAGAACTCGGCACCTGCAGGGCTGATGACGACGAATGATGGGATTGCTTGTACGCGGGCGGGGAGTGGGCCGCCGTGCGGGCTTCCGGATCGATTTACGCTGCACGAAGTTGAACAGGGGATGAATGGGCAGTATGTGACGTTTTCGCCAACAGGGGCAAATTCTGCGAATTCGGCGGGCAACTGGAACTCAGGGACGCTGACATGCCAAGTATCTTCGGCGAACTGGATTGGACCTTATTCGGCGACAACAACTTATGTGACAAACAATGTAGTTACCTATGGCGGGTTGTATTACACGTCTTTGGTGGGAGGAAATTTGGGGAACGAACCGGACGTGTCTCCGTCGGATTGGAGTAATACGGAGGCTTATTGCCTGAATTACATTCTGGACACGACAAGTACGTTGGTGGCTCCGTGCTCTGACTTTTCGAACTGCACTGGACACAATGCGGCGGGATATTTACGGAAGTATTACGGGAAGCACTATTCGGACGCGCTCTATTCCGATCCGGTGATTAATGGAGTCATGAATCCGGGAACGAAGATATTGAATGCCTCGTTACCTTGCGACGATCATGGCACGTACCGAAACGCGGATAGTAACGACGATCAACCAATGTTTTCGTCGACGACGGATGTTCCGGCGTGGCCGACGAGTTATACGGCCTCGGCCTACGCGGAGATTATCGCGGTGAAGTCGGATGGGAGCGGGTTGGCATACCGTTTTGGTCACGATTGGAATACGGGGTCGGTACAGAACTTCGCGGTACAAAACGCGATCGGAGTTGTCTCGCCGCTCGGCGATCTGGTGGCGTTTGGCAGCGACATGATGGGCACGCGTGGATCGAACCTGGCGGCAAATACGGAGTGTCAGAAGTTGCGGGGCATGTTTTCTCCGGCGACGGGAATGACCCTGTACACGAGCGATCCAGGGAATGGCGGGATCGCGGACACAGTTTATCCGGTGACTGGTAACACTGGGGGATTCATTTATCAGACGACTGTTTCGGGGACGACGAGCGGTGCGACTCCGAGCGGGGGGTGGTGCCAAACAGGGCCGACTGCGCTGGGAGCGGGGAACGGCTGCACGGAGACGTGGGGGACGGCGACGGTACAAAACATTGGGGCCAGCGACTGTCGAGGCGATGTGGTGATTTTGGATGCGCTCTCGGCGCACCAATAGGAAATTCACAGCAGGAAATCCATGAATATTTCTGAGCATTTCAGTCTGGAGGAGATGACTTTCTCCGAGACGGCGGCGCGACGTGGGATCGGAATGTGGCGAGTACGGCACGGCGGCGGAAGTGGCGCTGGCGGTGCTTACGTGCGATCTCGAACACGACCAACTGATTCTCGAATATGGGTGGGTGCGAAGCAGGGTATGACGGAGCGGCAGGAGGCGCTGACGAAGCGCTCACCAGAAGCGCCGTATGAGTTGGGTATCCGTGCGGTTGAGAAAGAATGAATTTGGAAAAAAGGAGAGATATCGTGAATAAGTATGCTGCTTATATACCTACCGTTCTTTTAGTTCTTACTACACTGGCAAACGCGGCGACGCCGGCGATTGCGGCGTTCTGGATGAACCATGCTTCCGCGGCGGCGATTCTAGCGCCGCTGGCTGTGATTGTTGCGCATTGGCTTCCGTCGCCTTATCCCACTGTTAGTTCGAAGTGACTCGGGCGATTTCTCGAACTGATCTCAAGAACGGGGCTGGCTGTTGTGGTTCCAATTTCTACCCACGGCTTGTGCCGTGGGCTGGATTCCTAAGCCGCTTCGCGGCTGGGAGAGCTGTCACGCAGCGGTGAACCGCTGCGCCACCCAAAATCAAAGGCGATGGCGAGTTTCCCGCAACCTCTGGGAGCTGTGCCCTTCCCAAAACCATTTTTGAAACGGAGTGGTAATCAGGAGATTACTTATGAAGAAAGCTCTTATCGTTGCTTTGTTTCTTGCCGTGTCTTGTACTGGTTGTTCGACGGCGTGGGTGTCAACGCTGGATTCGATATTGGCTGCGGCGGCACCGGCGCTCATCAATATTCTGCAAATTGTGGCTGTGGCCAATGGGCAGCCGATGAACGCCGGTCTAGCCGCAAAGATCAATAGCGACGCTGCCAACATCAAGACGCTTGCCGGTGATTTCGCAAAAGTGTCATCGGAATCGGGGCCTGGAGTTTGTCAGCAGTTGCAGGCGGCCATCAGCGCCTACCAGGCGGACCAGCAACTGGTGCTGCAAGTTGCGCAAGTGAGCGACGCGAATACGCAAACGAAAATCACGCTGCTTTCTGGATTGGTCGCGGGGACGGTACAGGCAATTACGGCGGTGATTCCGTCTTGTCAAAGCGCCAGTCAGTCACAGTCACAAAGGTTCGAAGCGGTTCCTCCTTATCGAATCTCGAGTTTCGCTGATCACTACAACAGCGTGCTCGTGGCGAAGACAGGCAACGCGGCCGTGGACGCGGTTACGCCGGCCATGCGGCTCGCAGGGCATTCAAAGGTTGTGCGCGTATTGACGTTCGGAAAACTGCGATGACGAACCGCAAATTCGGAGCGCTGCGCGACATTCATGACGTGCGGGATCGGTTGTACCGGGCTTCGCGGCGGGCGGAGCCGATTCCACTTCAAGTGGATTTAAGGGAGTGGAGTGGACCGATCAAAGACCAGGGAGAAGAGGGGAGTTGTACGGGCCATGCATTCTCGTCGGCGCGGGAGTGGATCGCGAGGAAGTATGAGAAGTCGTCCCCCATCTTGAGCCCGCAGTGCCTTTATGTGGAGGAGTTGATTGCGGACGGATCTTTCCCCCACGATGAAGGGGCGATGCCGAGGACGGGATGCCAAGTGTTAACGGCGAAGGGCTGCTGCGAAACGGCGCTTTATCCCTACGTTGCCGGTACGTTCACAGCACCGACGGCGGCGCAGGCGCAGAACGCGCTCAAGTATAAGACAGGTGCTTACCATCGTATCGTCACTTTGTCGGACTTTCTTGGGTGCCTGGCGGATGCAACGCCGTGGCCGGTTACGGTGGGATTCACGGTCTACGAGTCGTTCATGTCGGACGAGGTTGAGGAGACAGGCATCATGCCGATTCCGCAATCTGGCGAACAGGAGCAGGGAGGGCACGAAGTGCTTTGCCTGGGCTACGACATGACGAAGCAACTGGCGCTGATGCAAAACAGCTGGGGCGACGACTGGGGACAGCGAGGGTATTTCTGGATGCCGTTTCGCGTGATCCAGTCTGTCGACACCGACTTATGGATGGTTCATACAGGCGGGCCCTGGAAGTAGTCGGGCTGGTTGCGATCCGCAGGTTGATTTTGGGACGGCTGTCCCTCTACCGGCCTGCGGGTTTTTTTGCGTCGTAATGATTGCGAGCCTGTTGAATCTCTTCGCGATTGTCTTGCGCCCATTTTGCGAGAGTCTGGATGGGCTTTCGCAAGGTGCGTCCCAGTGTAGTCAACTCGTACTCGACGCGCGGCGGAATGGTGGGAAAGACGGTTCGGGTAACCAGGCCGTCACGCTCGAGGCCACGCAGTGTGAGGGTGAGCATGCGCTGCGAAATGCCGTCGATGGTGCGTCGTAATTCACTGAAGCGCTTCGGGCCATCGGCGAGAAGCTGGACGATGAGTACGCTCCACTTGTCGCCAACACGATTCAAGACCTCTCTGACGGCAACGCACGAATCATGCTTGTGACTGAGTGACATAAATGTGCCTGCTTGCATTCGAAGGACTCGATCTCTATTCTAGTGCGAGTTCCCTAATTATACCTAACACCAAATGGGAACCGAGAAGAGGCAGAATATGACAGTACAAGAGATCGCCAAACCGACCGAGCTCTCCAGAGAGGCTCTGGACCAGATATTCCGAAACGCGCGCACGTATTCGGCATGGCTTCCCAAGCGGGTTCCAGTCGAGAAGCTACGAGAAGCGTATGAACTCGCGCGGATGGGACCGACGAGCGCAAACGCCAGCCCCGCCCGATTTGTATTCGTAGAAAGCGAGGCGGCGAAAGCGCGGCTTCTACCGACTCTGATGCCCCTGAACGTGGATAAGACGAAAACTGCGCCCGTCACCGTGATTGTGGCGTGGGATACGGAGTTTCACGAGAAGCTGCCGAAGCTGTTTCCGCACGCCGATATGCGATCTTTCTTTGCGGGCAATAAGGAGTTGATCGAAGAGACGGCGTTCCGAAACAGTTCGCTACAGGGAGCTTACTTCATTATCGCGGCGCGAAGCCTGGGGTTGGATTGCGGGCCGATGTCCGGGTTTGACGCGGCGAAGTTGAACGCTGAATTTTTCCCGGACGGAAAATGGAAAGCCAATTTCCTGTGCAACGTGGGATACGGCGATCCAAGCAAGCTGTTCCCGCGCAACCCGCGTCTGCACTTCGACGAAGCGAGCCAGGTGTTGTAGAGGTTCTGGCTATGGAGGGAGACGCGAAAACCCGCGTCTCCCAATGGCCTGGGTGCTGTTGCGACAGGGGGGGCGGCTCTGCCGATTCGACTACATCTTATTCTTCCTAATTGATGATGAAGGGCTACAATAACGGCGTGAACGAGCCTGTTTCGCCGAAGCCTGCCAGCGCCGGTCAGCCTGTGGAAAACAGGCATGCGGATGATGAGCATGAACACCGCCATGCGGCTTATGCGGCCGAGGCCACGGGCTTGATTCTGATTGCGGGCCTCCTACTTCTTCTTACGATCATCCGGTATTGGCGAGATATTCCGTGGAGCGCACGGTAAACAGGTTGACGCTGCCGGACCATTCCTTGACGAAACCTTCTTTGACGAACCCATCTTTGACCCAAGAACCATCCCATAAGCACTCGTTGGCCGAGCAGGCGAAGTCAGAGCAGGAGCCTCTAGCCGTTGTCGTACTGGGGCCGACGGCGAGCGGGAAAACGGCGCTGGCACTCGAGATCGCGCGCCATTTTGATGGGGAGATCGTGAACTGCGACTCGGTGGCGATGTACCGTGAGTTTGAAATTGGGACGGCGAAACCGAGTGCCGCTGAACGCGCGGAGATACCCCATCATCTGGTCGATTGCGTGGATCCTCTTCTGGATATCAGTGCGGGCGAGTATGCGCGGCAGGCGCGGCAGGCTTTGCGCGAGATTGAGGGACGAAAGAAGTTGGCGATCGTGAGCGGAGGGACAGGGCTTTACTTGCGCGCGCTGGTGGATGGACTTTTTGCGGGACCGCAGCGTTCGGAGGAGTTGCGGGGGAGACTGCGCAGGCGCGCGGAAAAGCGGGGCGCGGAGTATCTGCATCGGATTCTGCGACGGCTCGACGATGGGGCGGCGGAGCGAATTCATGCTAATGATGTTCCCAAGGTGATTCGGGCGGTTGAGGTGTGCCTGCTTTCGCGGGGAGAAAGTTCGCGTCGGGCACCCTCGCGAGAGGGCACCTTGCGGCCGGCCTCGCTGAGGCAGAGCATGACGGAAATGTGGCGAGAAGGACGCGAGGGTTTGCAAGGGTTTCGAGTTCTGCGGCTGGGGTTGAATCCGGAACGGGAAGCGCTGTACGCGCGGATCAATCAGCGGGCGGCGAAGATGTTTGCGGACGGGCTGATTGAGGAGACCAAAACTCTGCTGGAGAAGTATGGGGAGCAGGCGCGTCCGCTGGCGGCGCTGGGGTACAGGCAGGCGATGCAATATTTGAGAAGCGAAGTCGATCGAGACGGGGCGCTGGCGGCGGCACAGAAGGCGCATCGGAATTACGCCAAGCGGCAGATCACATGGTTTCGACGAGAAAAAGAAGTGTTCTGGCTGGCGGGCTTCGGGGATGATGCCAGGATTCGCGCGGAAGCAAACCGGACCGTGCGCGGTAGCTTAAGTTGAGAGGTTTTTCTAAGTAGAAGGCTGTGCCGCGGTGCTTCAAGCTTTGATCGTCAGTATTCCATCTTCCGTCAGGGGTACCGAAGAGTTGGATTCGTTGTTGACTTGTGGGACGTTGCCTCCTGTTTTTGCTATTGTCAATGGCATGCTTCGACATTTTCTGTTGATCGCGCTGCTGGTGACGGGCGCGCTCGCCTCTGGGAAAGAAAAGGATAAACATAACGAGCGGTTTCTGCCGGCGGGTCCCATTCATCTGGATAAAGCGGGGCAGAAGTGGGCCGACAAGACGCTGCGCAGGATGTCGCCGGAAGAAAAAGTTGGGCAGTTATTTTCGACGTGGGTGCGGGTGCAGTTTCTGAATGACGCGGATCCAATGTTCGTGCAGTTGCGGGATAACATCCGCAAATATCACATCGGCTCGGTGGTGATGAGTGTTCCGGTGGATGGTCCGGTGCTGCTGAAAAGCCAACCGTACGTTGCGGCCGATCTCTTGAATCGTTTGCAAAAGTCTTCGAGGTTGCCGCTGCTGGTGGAGGCGGATTTTGAACGCGGGCTGGCGATGCGGTTGAACGGGACCACCGTGTTTCCGCATGCGATGGCGCTAGGAGCAACGGGCAAGCCGGAGGAGGCGGAGGAGTTTGGGCGCATCACGGCGCTGGAAGCACGCGCGATCGGGGTGCATTGGAATTTCTTTCCGGATGCAGATGTGAATTCGAATCCGGCGAATCCGATCATTAATACGCGTTCGTTTGGAGGAGATCCGGAGCAGGTTGGCGATTACGTAGCGGCCTATATAAAAGGAGCGCACAAGGGCGGGATGCTGACGACGGCCAAACATTTTCCGGGGCACGGCGACACGGCGTCGGATTCTCATCTTGGGCTGGCGCACGTAACGGGGGACCGGGCGCGGCTCGAGGCGGTGGAATTGCCTCCGTTCAAGCGGGCGATTGAGGCGGGCGTGGATGCGGTGATGGTGGCGCACGTGACGGTGCCAGCGCTGGATTCTGAGCCGAACCGGGTGGCTACGACGTCTAAGGCGATTGTGACGGGGCTGCTGAAAGAGGATATGGGGTTCAAGGGCGTCGTGGTTACGGATGCGCTCGACATGGCGGGGCTGACGCGACTGTACGCGAAAGATGTGGGCCGGGCGGCGGTGGAATCTTTCAAGGCGGGGAACGATCTGCTGATTATTCCGGCCGATCTGGATGCGAGCTATCGGTCGATGCTGCAGGCGGTACACAGTGGGGAGATCAGCCGGCAGCGGCTGGATCAGTCGGTGAGGAAGATTCTGGAGTTGAAGGCTTCGATCGGGCTGAATAAGGCGCGGTTGGTGGATCTTAGCCTGCTGTCGAGTGAAATTGCCAAGCCGGAGAACCTGGAAGTAGGCCAAAGGATTGCCGACGAGGCGATTACGCTGGTGCGGGATAACGGGAAGGTGATCCCACTGGCGGCGACTCCGATTTCTTCTGGAACTCCGGAGGCGGCGCTTCCGTATCAATCGTTGACAGAGGTAAGCAACCGTCTTGTGGTGGTGATTTTTTCCGACGACTTGCGGACGGACTCGGGACGGATGCTGGAGCGGCAGATTCTAGCGCGTGTGCCGGATGCGCGGATGATTTATGTGGATGCGCGGTCGGCGGGCGGGATGGCGCCTGCGGTGCTCGACACGATTGCAGCGGCTGAGCACGTGGTCGCGGCAATCTATGTTGTGCCGGTGGCGGGCAAAGCGATGCGCGGCGCGGGAGGCGGGTTGACGAATACGGTGGCGATGGATCCGGCGACGGGAGCGCTGCTGAGTTCTATTCTGGACCGCGCGGCGGAACGCACGGTTGTATTGGCGATGGGGAATCCGTATACGGTGCAGGATTTCCCGGCGATCCAAAATTATGTGTGCGCGTTTTCGAATGTCTCGGTTTCGGAGACGGCGGCGGTGAAGGCGATATTTGGTGAGATCGCAATCGGCGGTCATTTGCCGGTGAAGATTCCGGGAGTCGCGAATCGCGGCGACGGCCTGGAACGGCCGGCACAAGCGAAATCAGGAGGAGTTCCGCATGTTCAATAGCAACGGGTTCGAAGGCAAAGCAGGGGCGAGGCAACGGTTGAGCCGTGATGTGGCAAAGATCTCAGTGGTCGCGGTGCTGGCGGCGCTCTGCTCTCTTCCCGCCTGCAGCATTGACGCGCACGATAAGGGAAAAGACGGCGAGGCGCATGTGGACATCAAGTCTCCGGTGGGAGATTTGCACGTGAGCGAGGAAGCGGACATACGCGATGCCGGGCTGACGCTTTATCCGGGAGCAAAGCCGGCGCCGAAGGATGACGGGGACGACAAGAAGAGCGCCAACGTGAATCTTTCGTTCGGGGGGTTCTCGCTGAAAGTGATTGCGGCGGAGTTCACTTCGGACGACGCTCCGGAAAAACTCATCGCCTATTACGACAAAGAGCTAAAGAAGTATGGCAAGCCGATCCAATGTCGCGGCGAATGGAGCGGGAGCGGGCACGTGAACGCGTCGACGGATCACGACGATAAAGACACAGATAAACCGGTCTCGTGTGGCAACAACAGTGGTAGCGGAGATTCGGTAGAACTCAAGGTGGGAACTGAAGGGAATCAGCACCTGGTTTCGGTGAAGCCGAACGGTCACGGCACGCGCTTTGCGCTTGTTTATATACGGATGCACACGGGGAAGGACGAAACGATCTGAGAAGGGCCTGCTATCTTTCTCGAAAAATGCGCTAAGTAGGCGGGAGAGGTGGCAAGCCTAATTTATCGATTAACTGGCGGAAGGCTGGTTCGTTGTGAAGGCTTTGTAGCGCGAAATTGGCTTCGATGTCGATGACGCCGTCGGAATGGCTTTCGTAAGCGATCTTAATATACTGCAGCGCCTCCGCTTTTTTGCCGATCATGGCGGAGGTTTCGGCGAGTTTGTAGGGGGAGAAGGTACCGCGATCATAAAGTTTCTTCTCTTCGCGGAAGAGTGTTTCGACCATGGCGTGCGCACCGTCTGTGGTGAAGGCCTTCTGGGCGGCTTCGGCGACGGCTAATGCCGGAGCGTCATGCACGAGGTCAGCCTCTTTTAAGGACTCCGAGAGATAATCGCGATACTGCCCGTCGTTGAGATAAATGTATTTCAGGTAACGATGAGCGGAGACGGAGTTGGGTTCGTTTTCTTCCAGTTGTTTCAGCAAAGCAATGGCGTCCTGGTGTCGTCCGGTCTCGGCGAGGAGGATACTTTTGTCGGCGAGAATCGAGCTGGAACTGGGATCGAGAGCTCGCGCTCGTTCGATCTCGTCTAACGATTCACGATCGCGGCGAAGGCAGATCAGATAAGTGGCATACCAATGGTGGGCGAGGCCATTGTTGGGGTTCAATTCAATCGCACGGCGAAATTCGCGACCCGCCGTGGCGACATCCCACATTCCGAAAAAAGATACGAAGGCCAACGAGGCGTGTGCCTCGGACGACTGCTCGTCGAGTTCGACGGCTTTCTTGGCGGCGGCGTAGGCGCGGGGATAAGCCTCCGATGCCGGCATCAACGTATATTCCCGCAGCAGGTTGTAGCAATCGGCCAGGCCGACATAGGCGGGAGCATAGTTGGTATCATGCACGATGGACTGGGTGAACGAGTCGACCGCTTTGTCGAGACTTTCGGGAGTTCGCTTATTCCAGTAGAAACGCCCTTTCAGATAGAAATCTTCAGCCTCGTGATTCGCGGCCGGGCGCGGCAATGCGGCATTGGCCGTGTAAGCGGAGGAGTTCGAATTCGGAGAGGAGACGAGAGGCCGCGTCTTCGCGCTCGCCTTCGTCCAGCGCTCCACGGGGCGCGCCATCCATAATGCCAGGAGCGCCGCTATGATCGGCAATGCGATTAGAAGTGTCCAGCGAAGCCAGGGTTTTGGCAAATTCGGGACGGAAAGCTCGGCGGATTGGATCTCGGCTCTAGAGGGGCTCGCCGGTTCCGGAAGGTGGAGCGGGGCAATCCAGCGATAGCCGCGGCGCTCCACCGTCTCGACAAAAATCGGGTTGTCGGGAGAGTCGCCGAGCGCGTCACGTAGACGCTTGACGGCACTGCTGATGCCACGATCGAAATCGACAAAGACATCGTCGGGCCAGAGCGCTTGCCGGAACTCTTCTCGCGTCACTACCTCGCCCGGCCGGTTGATGAGAAGGATGAGGACGCGAAACGGGAGGTCCTGAATCCGAACTTTGACTCCATTTTTCCTTAACTCATGTGACGACAAGTCGGCCTCAAACACACCGAAGCGAACAACCGCAACAGGGGCGAGTTTTGGCACGCTCGTTGAGCCCATGGAGAGATTAGTTGCCAGTCTGGGGGGAGATCTAATCTTACCATCCATCTTAGCGATCGGACGAACAACCTGAGAGAGCGGGGCGGAGCACTTATTTGGGTTTATTCGACTCCGGCGCGTCAGACAATAACTACTTGTATCTGATTGCTAATAAGAGACTTCGCTCGTCACTTGGATTGCACTAACAGGTCGCGAGCCAGACATTGACTCGCTGGCGCACTTGCCGCAAAGTGTGTGCCGTGAGCGACGGAAGTCGGTTTGCGCCCTTTCCCCTGATCAAGCGGGCTGAAACCGAATCCGGCAATCCGCCGACAAGAATCATCGTTCATAAATCTAAAGGATGGCGCCGGGACGCAAACCGTTTCTCTTACTGGAACGGGCAATTAGGAAAGCAGAGTCGATTCGTTCACCGTGGAACCGGGCTTCTGGTTCTCGGTGCGGGGCGCGGAAAGGGGATTCGCGCCCCGTTTTTTGTTCGAGGAACAAGCTTCTTCCAGAATCCTTCAGGAGTTTGTCGAAAAGTGTTTTCTTCGATCAAGTTTCCCCCAGCGGCTGGAAGCCGCCGTTGGCTGAGCGCGATCTACGGCACGAGTGGAACTCGTGCCCTTCCCGTTCGTACTTGACTCCGCGGTTTTTCAGGAGGCTGTCCGAGGAACCAACAGAGTCGAAATGCGGCGGATGAAGCGATTGGGTTGCTCTCCGGTTCGTAGTGCGCTAGCTTCAAAGAAGTGGAGCACTCCTGCCAAAAATGTGGGAACGTGGTGGAGGATGGGCGGCCGTTTTGTCCGCAATGCCGCGCGCCTCAAATTTCCGTGCGAGTGGCGATTCCGGATGACGTCGGGGTGGAAGCGGCTCGGGATGAGCTTTCGGACGTGTCTCGAGGCGGGAATTTTGACCATCCAGACGCCATCGCGGGAAGAACGGCGCCGGGAAGCTTCTCGGCCGAAGGTCCGGAGAGCGGAAGCGTTTCGGATTCGGGAATTGCGGTGCGTTCGGCGATGAAAGCCGGACTGCTCGGCGTGATCATCGGGATCATCCCGTTTCTCGGGATTCTGTTAACGGGGGCGCTGGCAGTTTTTTTTTACCGCCGCAAAAAGCGTTCAGATGTGCCGGCCGCGTTAGGAGCGCGGCTTGGAGGCGGAGCGGGTTTTGTCGTTTTCGCCGTAAACGCGCTATTCACGATTCCGATTATTGTGTTCCACGCCCAGCAGCAGTGTGTGGATAGCGTCGTTCAAGTTGCCCAAAAGTACGGAATCGATACCACCGCACCACAATTCCAGACCAACATACGCAGTATTTTCACGGCATCCGGGCTCGCGACTTTCTTCATTTTTGCGGTGGCGCTTTCTTCTTTCGGTGGGGTGCTGGCGGCGACGATATTTCGATCGGGCAAGCCGCGCGGATGATTTCTGCGAACGCAGGTGGTATTGTCCTGTGGACCTTCGCGAAAATTGGGCGTAGTGGCTCCGGCTGATTCAATACATTCCCTCAGCGGCTAAAGCGGGATGAAAAGGGGAACTTACGGCACGGCTGAAGCCGTGCCCTTTCAAAACGAATGAGGCTGAACCACTTCCAAGTTGGCTCCGTCCTTGCTCTGACCTTGTTTGCACGCGTATGATGCAGCGTTTATGAATTCACGGATGCCAAAGCGGTCGTTCGAGATCCTCCAGAAAGCGCAACTGATGTCGGCGTCTGAGGTGGAGCGCACTTTAATCCGCCTGGCGCACGAGATGCTTGAGAAAAACAACGGCGTCGAAGACCTGGCGCTGGTCGGCATAAAGCGCCGCGGAGTGCCGCTGGCAGAGCGGCTGGCAAAAATCATTCAGCGCATCGAAAAGAAGCCAGTGCTGGTCGGAACGCTCGACATTACGTTGTATCGCGATGACCTTTCCACGGTTGACTCCAAGCCAGTGGTGCACAAGACTGAGTTGGAGATTCCGATCGAAGACAAGTCGGTGGTGCTGGTGGACGACGTTCTTTATACCGGACGCACCACTCGCGCAGCCATGGACGCGCTCTTTCGCGTGGGACGTCCCAGGCGCTTGCAGCTATGCGTGCTGATCGACCGCGGGCATCGTGAGTTGCCGATTGAGGCCGCTTTCGTCGGCAGAAAAGTGCAGACGACGGAGAATCAGATTATCGAAGTGAAACTTCGCGAAGTGGATGACGCGGAAAAGGTTCTACTGATGGAGAAGCAGGTTGCGATTGCCTAGAAACTGTCGTACTGGTGCGAAGCCGGTTCTAAAATTCTTAATTGGCAGACTTTGCCATCCATAATAATGACGACGCAGGCTGTAAACGCAGGTTGTCGGTGATTATGAATCCAGCGCGCGGTTCTTTACTGGGCATTGAGGGCCTGGAAGCGTCCGAGATACTGAAACTTTTGAAATTTGCCCGGAGTATGAATCCGGACAAGCCGCGGCGTTTGCTCAAAGGCAAGCGGGTGCTGTTGCTCTTCTACGAATCGTCCACCCGGACGCGGAGTTCGTTCGAAATTGCCGCCAAATCGCTGGGCGCGCACACCGTTCTCATCCAGGCCGTCGGTTCGAGCATCGAGAAGGGTGAGTCGCTGCTGGACACGGGATACACCGTGCGCGCGGTGGGCGCGGACATCATCGTCATCCGTCATCCGAACGCGGGCGCGCCGCATGTGATGGCGCGGCATATCGATGTGCCGATCATCAACGCCGGAGATGGATTGCACGAGCATCCTTCGCAGGCGCTGCTCGATGCGTTTACCATTCTGCGAAACAAAAAAACTCTAAAGGGCTTGCAGGTCACGATTGTCGGCGACATTTTTCACAGCCGCGTGGCGCGCTCGGCGTGCCATCTGCTCAGCAAGTTTGGGGCGAAGATTACGCTATGCGGTCCTCCGGAGCTGGTGCCTGACATTGCGATCACGCTCGCGCCGGGAATCCGCGGGACGCGCCATATGGAAGACGGGTTGCGCGGCGCCGATGTGGTGATGCTGCTGCGCGTGCAGAAAGAGCGGCTGGCGGGATTGCGGATTGATCTGTCGGAGTATGTGGCACGCTACCAGATGAATACGGCACGGTTGAAGATGGCGAAGAAGGACGCGATCGTGATGCATCCCGGGCCGATCATTCGCGGATTGGAACTGACCAGCGAGGTCGCGGATGGTCCGCAGGCACGGATTCTGGAAGAGGTGCGGAACGGAGTGCCGACGCGCATGGCAATTCTGGCGCGGGCGATGGGGAAGATGCGATGAACGCGGGAAAGAATCGAGCTGCGGCAACTCCGAGCCTGTTGATCAAAGGTGGACAGTTGATTGATCCGGCGGCGCGAATCGACGCGCCGATGGATGTGCTGCTGAAAGACGGGCGGGTGGCGGAGGTTGCTGCTCCTGGACAGATCAAAGGTAGCGCTGACGAAACGTTCGATGCTCGGGGACTTGTCGTTGCGCCGGGCTTTATCGATCTTCACGTGCATTTGCGCGAACCGGGACAGACGCACAAAGAGACGATTGCAAGCGGCACAGCGGCGGCGGCGGCGGGAGGATTTACTTCCGTCTGCACGATGCCGAACACGATTCCGGTGGTGGATTCGGTGGAGTGGATCGAGTGGCTGCGGCAGCCGGAGCGTGAGGCCTTGGTCAATGTCTTTGGCATCGCGGCCGCTACTATGGGGAGCAAAGGCGTGGCGCTCACCGATTTTCGCGCGCTGCAAACGGCTGGCGCGATCGCGGTAACGGATGATGGCAAGCCCATCCTCGACGATGCGATCATGCGTGAGGCGCTAGTGCTGGGCGGAGAGCTGAATTTTCCGGTGGTGCAACATGCCGAAGATACACGGCTCACAGAGGGATGCTCGATGCACGCGGGGGCGCAGTCGTTTCGTCTCGGCCTGCGCGGGATGACGGCAGCGGCCGAGGCTTCGATCATCGAGCGGGATGTGGTGCTGGCCATGCAGATTCCGAACGCGCGTTTGCACGTGGCGCATCTTTCCACGGCGGATGCGTTGAAGAGCGTGCGGCGAGCCAAACGCGCGAAGGCACGAGTGACGATGGAAGTGACGCCACATCATTTCGTGCTCACCGACGAAGACATGCGCGACTACGACAGCAATTACAAGATGAATCCGCCGCTGCGCTCGGCGTCGGATCTCGAAGCGCTGCTGGTGGCGCTGGCGGACGGAACCGTGGATGCGATTGCAACCGATCACGCTCCGCATGCCGCGCACGAGAAAGATATGGAGTTTGAGCGGGCGGCGTTTGGTATCACCGGGCTGGAGACGGCGCTGGCGCTGGGGATCACGCGGCTGCATCGGGAGAAACATATTCCGCTATCGAGAATTGTGGAGCTCTTTACGGCAGGGCCTGCGCGGTGTTTCGATTTGCGGGGGCGGGGTTCGCTGGCGCGCGGCTCGGTGGCCGATGTGACGATCTTTGATCCGAAGAAGAAGTGGACGTTTGAGGCGGCCAAGTCGCACTCGAAATCGAAGAACACGCCTTTCGATGGCTGGCAGATGACGGGGAAAGTCCGGGCAACGATTGTGGGCGGGAAGATCGTTTACGCGGACTGAGGCGGGCCCGTCTTTAGCATGTCAGACAGCATGTCAGACAAACATGTTAAAATGTCTGACACCATGTCTTCACAACGCATCACCATCCGGGTTTCTGAGTCTCTCGTTAAACGGTTGAAGAAGCAGGCTGGAATGAGCGGCCGTCCTGAGTCTGTTTTGGTGCGAGAGGCATTGGAGAAGTATTTGAGCGAAGAACCGCCTTCCCAGTCCGCTTATTCTCTAGCCAGAAACGCGGGGTTGATCGGCTGCGTGCGGGGTGGGCCAACGGACCTTAGCACGAATCGAAAGCACTTCGAAGGTTTTGGCAAGAAGCGATGAGACGTGTGCTGGTGGACACGGGGCCGTTGGTGGCGATCATGTCGAGCGCCGACGAGCATCACGAGAAATGCGTTGAGACGTTGCATGGTCTGCCGGGACCCTTGTTTTCGTGTTGGCCGGTCATCACAGAGGCAGCTTGGTTATTACGCCGAGATGTCAGGGCCGTACGACAACTTCTCGGCAGTATTTCAGAAGGCTTCATCGAACTTCTCCCGATCGAAGGTAGCGAAGCGGCGGATATCGGCAAACTGATGGAGAAATACAAGAACATCCGGCCACAGTTGGCGGACGCTGTGCTGGTCTATTTAGCGGGTCGCGACGCTTTCGACGTGATTTTTACTCTCGATCGGCGGGATTTCTCGGTGTACGGCGCCGAGCGTAAGCACGGATTCCACATTATTCCTTAGGTGAGGTTGCGACCGCCTCGCCGTGGGACGTTTGCTTCCGAACTAGGCGCTCTTGATCAGAGGATTTCCAGGAGAAGTAAAAGCGGCGCGATGCAGTTTGGCGGTGAGGCGCTCTTTGTCGGCCGAGGTGGTGGCAGTGGTGAGGCGCTTACGCAGTTTGGCAATTTTCTCGGCGCGGGTGCGGCGGCGGCGAATTTCCGGACGACGGCTGGGTGCGGACATAAAGTTCTCCTGATGAGTTCTTGAGGTGATCGGTGAAATCACGGGTCGGTTAGGCGGACGGCTCCGTGGACTCGTGCCGAAATTCAATTATAGGCCAAGATGGCGTGCCCGGCGATCAGGGGACTCGGGCTTCCGGGAATGGTTCCGCTTCTTTGGGTTTGTAACCCACGCAATTCAAGACGGGCAGTGGCGGATATTTCGCGAATCGCGAATCCTCAAACGAGAGCTTGCACATAAGAAAAACCGATCCACGATCGGACTCCATGCGGCGCGAATGCTGGCATGTCGGGCAAAGGCCCGGATTGCGATGGGTTGGTGTGCCGAAGCGCAACATGGGTTTCTCCGGGTGGGCTAGAGAGTGTGAGAGGTGTAAAAGAGGTAGGCGATGAGGATGACGCCAAAAGCGGCGGTGACGGTTCCGACGACGGTGATAATGCCGCTGGCGGGCTCGAAATGGCCTTCGTCCAAGTTGCGGCGAGTGCGGTGGTAGCGCACGAGTGAGGCGGCGGCCATGAATATTCCAAAGAGCATGAAAGCCATGCCGATGGCGAGAGACATTCCGACTTGCTGCCCGACCTTTTCTTGGACGCGCAAGAACTCGCGCAGGGTGATGCCAAATTTCGCCACGACAAAGCCAAAGACGATCACGCTGATGCTGGTGCGCACCCAGGCTAAGAAGGTGCGTTCGTTGGCCAGATGATCGGAAGCTCCGGAGGGCATGGGCGTCAAGAGTATGTTTCGAGTTTGTGGCAGCCGGACCTGTAAGCCGAATTTTGTCTTGGGCGAATTCCGCAAATTATAGCAGTTACAAAAATTAGCGCGAGGAAGAGGTTACCCGGTCACTTAGGTTTCGATTTGCCGCGGTGAGCCAGTAACTCGGAGCGTCCAATGACGGTTCGGGGGTTCTTGAGTTTCGGCGGATCGGAGATTCCCTCGAACGCTGAGGACGACCGCCACGAACTCAAAGCATACATACGACGGTTGCGCAGAACACGAACTCCCTCGCTCCAAGCGGCCAACATCCGCTTTCCAGTGTCCTTGAACCCTGGCAGGTCGTTCATCAATCGGCGGGCAACAGGAGCAGTGTCAGACACCGCGTCACTGATGCGCTCCAGGATTTCCTTTTGCTCGCGCTGAGAGACGCCAAAGGTGGAAGTAATAAACGTGCCCAGAGTTTTTCCGGGCAACCATGTCTTCTTTCCCATGAAACTGATTCCGGGGGGATTGTTCTGGTAACCCTCGTAAACGGAAGTCGTGAAGAAATCGTACGCGGGAGCGAGATGTGCGTCTGTCCGTGAAGTGTATAGCAGAGCCAGATTCTTCGAATGGCAGTCAGCGTTTCTGAGCGCGTAGGTCAACAACAGGATTGTCGCCAACTTCTGGAAGGTCTCGTGCTGATCGCTGCCGGGCACGTAGGCGCGAACTGCCTTGGCAATTCGCTCCCATGTGGTTTCATATTTCGCGGAGGGGCGAAGTCCGAGCAGGGCACAGAAATCTTCCAACGCCCGGAACGGGTTCCCGTGCTCATCGACGTCGAACCTGCGCACGACCAGAACGTTGCCATCCTGAGAGAGTTCGGTTTTTGCACATTCGACAACCTTAGCCGCGACTTGCATGCACAAGTGTTCGTTGGCGGTAGCGAACGGGAGCTTGCTGGATGACCCTTTGATGATGTGCTCGTGGGTCAGCAGCGAAGCCTTCTTGTGCGTTCCCAGTCCGGCTGGCTTCTTTTGTTCGGTGTCCAGGAACTTCGGCAGGACGCCGGAAACACCGCTCTTGGCATGTTCTCGAACCAGCTGCGAAAATGCCTGCTCCGAGTTGTCTCCCTTTAATAACTCGGCAACTTCGATCGGTTTTGCGGGCTCGTCCAGGGTGGCTCCAGGTGGAGCGACCTGAAGTCTTCCAACCATGTTTCGACCAATCACGGAGAGGAGAGCGACGGGACTCGCGCCGATATGTGGCCCGAATTCTTCCTGTAAAACCTGCAGCAGGTAGCCCTCCGGGAGGTTCATCTGGAAAATGGGGTGAAGTTGGTCGTCCCAGGGATACGATTCGGTGCGGACGGGCATCGTCAAAGAGACGAGCTTCTCGGGCGCCACGTCTGGGATGTAGGCCATCACGCTCTTGAAGTCGCCGACCTGATCAAGGACACCGACGTGGCGACCGAGGACATGGACATTCAACTTCAGGCACCACCCCGTTCGCGCCGGAGTTCATCGAGGGTGCCTGAGACTCCTACCTCGGTGAAACTGATTTCAAGGCCGAGTACGGCGAGTACGGCGAGGAGTTTGCGGGAACCGAACTCCGATACCTGTCCTCGTTCAAAACGAACGAGGGATTCCCTGGTGATTCCGGAGCGCATGGCAACCTCGCGCTGGCTCTGGCCAAGAGCCTTCCTTCGGGCGGAGACCGCTTCGCCCAATTCCGCCAGCGTCCGCATAATGTGATTTATACATCACTTAATTGTCAAAATCAAGGAAATTGTGATGTATAAATCACTTCAAAAATTGCTTCCACCGCGACTTCTTCGCAGCGATGCGCCCTAGTGCCTCAACCATCGGATCGTCTTTCAGTCAGGTAGAGGATGTGGCGCATGCGCACGGCAGCCACTTCGCTGGAAAAATGAACCGTTGGATACCTAGTCACTAAGCAGTATGTTTACTGCTTACAATCCGTTGTGGCAGCCGGACCTGTAAGCCGAATTTTGTCCGCCTTGCGGCGGGACGGTCATTCCTCTGGGCCACGCATTACTGCGGGGCTCAAGCGACCTACCCGGAGGTTGTGGCGCGCCGAGCCGGCACGCATCTCCGGCGAACCCGAAGGCCGCCAGAAAATCCCTCCCTATTTGGTCTTGCTCCGTGTGGGGTTTGCCCTGCCCGGCGCATTACTGCGACGGCGGTGCGCTCTTACCGCACCTTTTCACCCTTACCTGAGCCTTGCGGCCCGGGCGGTATGTTTTCTGTGGCACTTTCCGTCGAACGATCCCGCCTGTAGAAGCGCGAGGGCCCTCCCGGACGTTATCCGGCACACTGCTCTGCGGAGTTCGGACTTTCCTCCCGTCAGTATTCGAAAATATCGACGAGCGACCGTCCGGTCCGGCTGCCAACTTGATGATTATAGTGGAGAATCGAGCGCGACAGGTTAGCGGCGAGGTTTTTCAGCAACAAGTCGCCCTGCGCGCTCCTTCAGCGGTAGTTTCTGTCCGGACTGTTAAACTGATAGCCAAGTTTGAAGAGTTCGGGGAACTCGGCTCTGATGCTCGACGTACCACCCGGTATCTAGGACAAGTCCATGCACATCTCCGAGGCGATCAAGATTGCTCTTCTATCGTTGTGGGCGAACAAACTGCGCTCCGCTCTTACCTTGCTCGGAGTGGTCATCGGTGTTGCCGCCGTGATTGCCGTGGTCACGTTTGTGAACGGAATCAATGGCTACGTAGCCGACAAGATCCTGAACCTGGGCGCGGACGCGTTCATCATGTGCAAGGTTTCACCGGCGACCACGAACATCGATCACTATATCGAAGCGATGAAACGCAAAGACCTGACCATGGACGATTACCGCGCGGTGCGGGAGGGGTGCAAGCTTTGCTCGTACGTGGGAGCGTACGCCTTCAAACAAACCGGCCATGTGAAATATGGCGAGCATTCGCTCAGCGACACGATGGTGTGGGGAATGACGCCCGCAGTAGCGGTGACGCGGGACATCGATATTGATGCGGGGCGAATGTTCGGAGAATCGGATCTGGAACATGACGCGCCCGTGGCCGTGGTCGGCACCGACGTTGTAGACAACCTGATGCCAGGCGTCGATGCAATGGGTAAGGAAATCCGCGTGGATGGATGGGTATATCGCATCGTGGGGGTTGGCAAGAAGAAGGGCTCGACGCTCGGGCAAAGCCTGGACAACTATGTGTTCCTGCCCATGACCTCGTGGATGAAACAGTATGGCAGTCGCGACATGAATATGCGGATCTCGGCGAAGACGGCGGGCGAGGGACCCGCGATGGACGCGACCATGGATGAAGCGCGCGTGATTCTGCGGGCACGGCGGCACGATGCTCCAGGTAAAGATGATTCGTTTGACATGGAAAATAACAGCAACCTGATGAGCATCTTCGCGAACCTTACGGGGACTTTCTTTGCGGCCATGATCGGAATTGCCGCCATCTCGATGGTGGTCGGCGGCATTGTCATCATGAACATCATGCTGGTCTCGGTGACGGAGCGGACGCGCGAAGTGGGTATTCGCAAAGCTATGGGGGCGCGCCGGTCTGATGTGATGCTGCAATTTCTGATCGAAGCGGTGATCTTGTCGCTAGCGGGCGGAGTGGTGGGCGTCCTGCTCGGAATCGGCGTGGCCAAAGGCGTCACCCTCGCCGTCGGCATGCCCTCGGTCATCAAGCTTTGGGCGGTGTTGGCGGGATTGTTTGTCGCCGCCAGCGTCGGCATCTTCTTCGGGGTATACCCGGCGAGGCGCGCGGCAACGCTCGATCCGATCACAGCACTGCGCTTTGAAACATGAGAAGAAGTTTGAACCACGGGGGACCCAGGGGAAGGCAACAGTGGAAACGGTTTTGCCAGATTTTGTTTTTCTCGGCGCCTCCGCGGTGAAGATTTTATAAACCCATGATAGGCAGAAGCGAATTCGGTGAAATCATCGCCATGTCACTGGCGACCATTCGCGGCAACAAGCTGCGCTCTGGACTGACTGTGCTCGGCATCGTCATCGGCGTGGCGGTTGTCATCGGAATTTCATCCGTCGTTCGCGGGCTCAACGACAACGTCAGCAGCATGATCAGCAGCATGGGATCGAATATTATTTTTGCCTTCCACATGCCCATCACCTTCGGGCCGCCTACGGAAGAGTTACGCACCCGCAAAGAGTTGACCTTCGAAGACGCCGAAGCGATGAAAGACTTGCCTCACGTGAAAGCTGTTTCGGCCGGCGTGCGCTATGTCGAACCGCAGTTTGGCAGCGGCACGTATGTGGTCAAATATGGTAACCGCAAGGCGAAGCAGACGACTCTGGAAGGTGACACCGCGTCAGTCAAAGACGTATTTGATCTCGATTTGAAATCGGGCCGCTGGTTCAGTGACGTCGACGATGACAGGCGGGCTCCTGTGATTGTTTTGGGCGCGGATACCTCGGACGAACTTTTCGGCAACGCTGATCCCATCGGGAAAGAGATCAACATCGAGGGCCAGTTGTTTACGGTGATCGGCGAGATCAACAAAGTCAAAAGTGCGTTCGGCGGCGGCAAGAATCCAGATGACAACAAAGTTTATTTTCCATTAGCAACCCTGCGCAAGCTTCATCCTGAACTGAAGCAGCACTTCATCAGCGTCAAAGCCACGTCGCATGCGGACATGCCAAAAGCGCAAGATGAAATGCGCGAACTGTTGCGGCGCCGGCGGCGCGTGCCTCCCAATAAGCCGGACAATTTCTCGGTTTTCACGCAGGATTCTCTTTCGGACGTATGGAACCAGATTACGGGAGCTGTGTTCATTTTTATGTTCGCTGTTTCAAGCGTGGCCCTGATCGTCGGCGGCGTCGGCGTGATGAACATCATGCTGGTGTCCGTCACCGAGCGCACGCGGGAGATTGGCGTTCGCAAAGCTGTCGGCGCTCGCAGAGGCGATATTCTGCTGCAATTCACCCTCGAGGCGATTACACTCACCGCAGTTGGCGGAATCATTGGCGTCCTCGTGGGAGCACTTCTCACCTACGCGATCCGCATGGTCTGGGATTCCTTGCCCGCCTCGATGTCGGTATTCTGGGCCAGCTTTGGTTTCTTCGCTGCAGCTGCCGAGGGCTTGGTGTTCGGTATCTACCCGGCATGGAAGGCGGCGAATCTGGATCCGATTGAGTCTCTGCGCTACGAGTGACATCTCGGGTACCATCGAGACATGCCGCCATTGACAGCGAGATTTGTACTCGAGGTGGTGGCCGTGATCGGAACCGCCGGCAGTCTGTTTTTTTATGGGCTCTCGGCAGCGGCAGTGGTTAGTTTCGTAAATTTCAGACGTAGCAAGCGGCTTGAAACTCCGCCGGCCGATTTCGAACTTCCTCCAGTTTCCATTCTTAAACCACTCAAGGGCGTCGATCCCGAGATATGGGAGAGCTTTTGCAGCCACTGCGAACAGGACTATCCGCAGTTTCAGCTCATCTTCGGTGTAAGCGAAGGCGACGATCCTGCCGTTGAGTTTGTGCGCAAACTTAAGCTGAAGTATGCAAAGACTTCGATCGAATTGATCGTGTGCGAGCGCACGTTGGGCACCAATATCAAAGTCAGCAATCTGGTCCAGATGTTGCCTTCGGCGCTACACGACCTTCTGCTGGTGAATGACAGCGACATTCGCGTTCCTTCCGATTACTTGCGGAAGGTGGCCGCCCCACTGGCCGATTCGTCGGTGGGACTGGTCACTTGTCTTTATCGTGGTATTGCTTCGCCAACTCTTGGGTCGCGGCTTGAGGCGTTGGGCATCAGCACCGACTTCATTCCCGGAGTTCTGAGCGCGCGATTCCTCGAAAATGGTTTGCACTTCGGATTGGGCTCAACGCTCGCCTTCCGGCGCGATGATCTGCAAGCGGTTGGCGGCTTCGAACCACTTCTTGACTATCTGGCTGACGACTACGAGTTGGGGCGCCGAATTGCGGCGACAGGCAAGCGAGTGGAATTGAGCGTGGCCACGGTCAGCACTTTTCTGCCGGCCTACAGCCTGCCGCAATTCTTGCGCCATCAACTGCGATGGTCGCGGACGATTCGAGATGCTCGCCGCTGGGGCTACGCCGGACTATTCTTCACTTTTGGATTGCCTTGGGCCTTGCTCACGCTTGTGGCGACTCGGGGCGCAACTTGGGCCTGGATGCTGTTTGCTGCGACGCTCGTCATGCGATTCGCGGTTGGTTTGGCGACCGCCGTGGGCGTGCTGGACGATCGTCAAATCGCCCGCAATATCATTTGGCTGCCGCTGCGCGATCTGCTCGCGCCGTTTCTCTGGGCGGCGAGTTTTACAGGGAACCGAATCGATTGGCGCGGCGATGTTTTCAGTTTGAAAGATGGGCGTTTGACGATTGCAGAACCGGTTGATTCGGCTGATTCGAGAAAATGATCTTGCCGCCGCGACGGGCGACGATATACCGGGTCAATCCCTGCAACGCGGGTGGATCTTCTTCTTCAGCCCACAAGAAGATGCGGTGCGCTCCTTTCCACATTTCAACAAAGGAAGCTTGTGTCTCGAAGACGCGGGGCGCCCCGGGAAATTGCGTGCCGTACCACATGTTGCCGCCCGGCGTGCGCAGACTGTGCAGCGGAATATCGGTATAGAAATTCAGCGTGGACGCGTTCTCGTAGAGCCCGATGACCACGATCTGATCGCCCGGTTTGTATTGTTCCTTGATCGCGAGAGCGAGATCTTTTGACGATAGAATCGGCGAGAAGATGCCGAACGCGAGGCGTACGCAGGACAACACAACGACCATCATTGCGACCAAGGCGACGTTTCCCGCCCCTGCCTGGTTGCGTCGGCGAAGAATATAGTTGGCGAGCGTACCGAGCAGGAAGGCGAGCGAGAATCCGAACAAGGGCAAGCGAAATACTCCCATCGCCTGCGGCGTGAGATCCAGAAAATGCCCGAACGAGAGGGCGTAATCCTGGGGGTTTTTTCGCAGCAAGTCCGCAAGGTCGGTGCCGGGAGCGGGGGCCGTTGAGAAAAATAATAACGCGAAGCCGGCGACCGCGATGATCACGCCGACGGCGAGCAGAATCGCTGAAGATGTGCGCCCGTTGCGCCGTTCGCGGCTAGCAGCGGCCGATGCACGTTCTCGTTGCAACCATCCGCCGACCAAAAGCGCCATCCCTGGGATTGCGGGGATGGTGTAGTACTCCTGCCGCGTCGAAAGGCTGAAGAAGCCGACGATCACGATGTTCCATAAGAAAAACAGAAGATAAGCACGCTGGCGGCGAGTCATCTGGGCGCGAAACTCTCGGAACCGGCGCGGAATTTCGCGGAGCGATTGGGGAAGAAAGAAAGTCCAAGGCAGAAGCCAGAGGACGAGCAAGGCCCAGAACAAGAGGAGCGGAACGGTATCGTAGTCGCGGGGGACGCGTTTGTTCAGGAAGCGCAGCACATGCTCATTGATGAAGTAGAACCAGAAAAAGCCACGGACGTGACCTTGAGCCGGATTCCGTAGGCCCGCGAGAATATGCCAGGGGGCCGCGATCGCGAGAAAGACCAGGGTGCTCGAAATCAGCCGTAGTTTGAGCAGGTGGCGCAAATTTCCCACCAGCAGCAGGTAGAGCCCAATGGCGGCGATGGGAAAGACAAGCCCGATCAATCCTTTGGTGAGCACGTTGAGGGCGCAGACGGCGGCGAGGCCCCAGCAGGTCCACAGGGCAGGCTTCTCTTGCTCAAGCGTGATCAGGAAGAGCCAGAACGTCAGGGTGAGCCACAAGCCGACGGCGACATCGGGAATCAGGAAGCGGGTAAAGAGAAAGGGGCCGAGCGCGGTCGCAAGTACGAGCGCGGAATCGAATCCGCCCTCGCCGCCCAACGCCCAGCGTCCCAACCCATAGGTGGACAGAATCATCGCCAGAACGCCCAGCATGAGCGGGAGCCGCGTGCTCCACTCGCTTATGCCAAAGATCGAGTAACTGGTGGCGACGCCCCAATACATGAGCGGCGCTTTTTCGAGGTAGCGGACGCCATTGACATACAGAGTTACCCAGTCATGGCGCTGAAGCATTTCCTTGGCGGCTTCGGCGTGGACGGTATCGGCATCGTCGAGCAGCGCCGGGTGGCCGAGTCCGGCCATGTAGATGACTGCCCATAGCGCGACCAATGCAGTCAGGGAAACCCGCCAGTCCGCAAATAAGCGGCTGGGGCGGACCACACACGGCTGACTCGTTATGGAGGGGGTCGCCAAATTTTTTGGATGATCGATATGGGTCGCGGCGGCGGAATTCATCGTGCAATTGCCAATTATACGGGACCGGGTCTCAGGAACGGCGGACCAGTCAGTCGGCCGCCGCTCCGCGGGAGACACGGTGGCCCGCCACTTCACGGTAAATTTCAAGAATTCTCGACACCGAGGTGGTCCAAGAGAATCGCTGGGCCTGCTCGTATCCGCGTTGTTTCATACGCTCGCGCAAGGCGGGATCGAGCAACGCGCGTTGTAAGCCTCGGCGGATTTCAAACACATTTTCGGGGTTGACCAGCAATGCCGCAGCTCCGGCCACTTCGGGAAGGCTCGAAGTGTTGGATGTGACCACCGGAGTTCCATGCGCCATAGCTTCGAGAGGGGGCAGACCAAAACCTTCATAGAGCGACGGAAAGACAAAAATCTTGGCTACGTCGTAGAAAATTCGCAGAACTTCAATCGGCACGAATCCGAGAAAGCGCACGTCGTTCTGCACGCCGCTGCGGACGACGGTGCGCCGCAGGCGCGGATGGCTGGAGAGATCGTCTCCAATGATGATCAGCTTGAGGTCGGGATACTGCTGCAGTTTTTGCAGTTCGCTCTTCAACGCCGAAAACGCTTCGATGATTCGAACGACATTCTTGTGGGGCCGAATGGCGCCGGCGTAGAGGATGAAAGGGTAATTCACCAAGTAACGCTGGGCGATCAGTTCGCGGTCGGAGTCGGTGGCGTGGCCATGGAGGAAGCGTTCGTCAATCGCGTTATAGACGACCTCGATGCGATCATCGGAAATTGCCAATAATTTTTCGATCTCGTTCTTGGTGAATTGCGACACAGCGATGACGCGGGCCGCCCTACGCAGCACGCGGCGCGTCATATAGAAGTGCAGGCTACGCCGGAAGCTGGACGCATCGCGTGATCCGTACATGTGCTCCAGCAAATCGTGCACCGTCAAAACGTAAGGACAGCCGAGCCCGCGTGGAATCCAAAAAAGGTGAGGAATGTGCACCACGTCGCACTGCAGGCGCCGCACGATCGCCCGAAAGTCAAGATTGCCCTTCAGCGTGTTGTCGCGGCCATCGAGCGGTAGAGAATGGAAGTTTGGAGGCAGCGCGCCGCACTCCGCGACCTTGTCGAGCGAACCGATGAGGAAATACTGGTTGTCGTGGTCGAGGCGAGCGAGGGTACGAACTACGTTGCGGATGTAGGTGCCGACTCCGAATTCCGTCATGCGACGGATGTCGATGGCGACTTTCACAGGCTGAATTTAATCACAGAGAGCAGGGGGAACACAGGGGAATCCTTCGACCGTCTTCTTTGCCCCGCTGGCGAAGCAATCCATGGGGTCGGTCCCAAACTCCTATGCCCAGAAAGCACGAGCGATTGCTTTGCCGGGACGATGCTGTATTCGAAACGCTACGCCCGAACCTCTGACTGGGCTTTGGCGCGCCGCTCCGCGTAAAGCGGGAACTCTTCCGCGAGCCCCAGAACTTCTTTGCGGATCTTATGGAGCACCGTTGCGTCGCTGCGGTGATCCAGGGCTTTGGAGATCCAATGCGCGATCTGGCGCATCTCGGGTTCTTTCATGCCGCGCGTCGTGACCGCCGGAGTACCAATACGGATGCCGCTCGGCTTCATGGGCGGATTGGTGTCGAATGGGATGGCGTTCTTGTTGACCGTGATGCCAGCCTCGCCAAGAGCTTTCTCGGCCTCGCTGCCCAGCATGCCTTTGGCAAAAACATCGACCAGCATGAGGTGCGTGTCGGTTCCTCCGGAGATGATGCGATATCCATCTGCGGCCAGCGTTTCGGCCATCACCCTGGCGTTGGCAACGATCTGCCGCGCGTAGTCGCGGAAACTGGGCTGCGAAGCTTCGAGGAAACACACGGCCTTCGCGGCGATGATGTGGACCAGCGGCCCTCCCTGCATGCCGGGGAAGACGGTCTTGTCGATCGCCGCGGCGAATTCCTGATTGCTCAAAATCATTCCCGAGCGCGGCCCACGCAATGTCTTGTGCGTGGTGGAAGTCACGATATGTGCGTGGGGCACGGGCGAAGGATGCGCTCCTCCAGCGACCAATCCCGAGAAATGCGCCATGTCGACGAGGTACAGAGCTCCGACTTTATCGGCAATCTGACGCATCCGTGCAAAATCGATGATGCGCGGGTACGCGCTGCCACCGCCAATAATCAGCTTCGGACGCTCGGCTGTGGCGATCCGTTCCAGTTCGTCGTAGTCGATCGTCTCCGTTTCCTGGGTCACACCGTAGGGCACGATCTTGTAGGTTTTGCCGGAGAAATTCAAATGATGGCCGTGGGTGAGATGGCCGCCGTGAGCCAGGTTCAATCCGAGGATCGTGTCGCCGGGCTTCAGGATAGCGGAATACGCCGCTTGATTTGCCTGCGATCCGGAGTGCGGCTGGACATTGGCGTTCTCCGCGCCGAATAGCTTCTTGGCCCGCTCGCGCGCCAAATTCTCGACTACGTCGGTAAACTCGCAGCCGCCGTAATAGCGCTTGCCGGGATAGCCTTCCGCATACTTATTAGTGAAGACGGACCCGGCAGCTTCAAGGACGGCCTCGCTGACAAAATTTTCCGAGGCGATCAGCTCCAACCCTTCATGCTGGCGGCGAGCTTCGTTATCGATGGCGTTGGCGATCTCTGGGTCAACTTCGTAGAGCGGGCGGAACATGTCGGAGTTTTTCATAGTTGGCTGCCGAAGGCTATTTTACCGGATGGAGGGAAAACGGGGGCTTGGGCCTCTGTGCGGACTCGCTCGCGAAACATCTTTCTGCCTAAATCGTGACGCACGCCAACCAGAAGGGGCGGAATGTCATCCAACGTGGTCGGAAGAAGCTAACCAAAAATGAACATGAAGAAATATCGCTCAATCGCCGCAATTTTCGCGCTTTTCGCCGGCCTCGCCGCCTGTACACAACAACAGCAAAGTCCGCAGGAGGTCCGCGAGAAGACAGCGCAAGCCACCGCGGAGGCCAAAAGCGATGTCAAAGCCGTAGCTGAAGGCATTCGCGAGGGCTGGGACCGGAACAAACCGCTCGATATCAATAGCGCTTCGAGAGATCAGCTCACAACTCTGCCGGGAGTGAGTGGCGGCGAAGCGGATCGGGTGATGGCGGGGCGTCCGTACGACAGCGCTGGAGACTTAGTGACACGCCACATCATGTCGAAGGCCGAGTACGACAAGATTGCGGATCAAGTTACGGCGAAGAGATAAGCTTCGACTCAGGCTGGATTTCGACGAGGCAAGGGGCGGGTATAGCTTCCTAGTCGAACGCTGTCCTCAGAAAACTCACCAACTGCCATCCATCCATGTATTTGTAAGGCGTCTCGCCCAAGGTGTAATGCCCGCAAGGGAGGACAACGGCTTTGTGGTCGAGGTTGTGCCTCTTGAATTCCTCGACGACCTGCTCCGAGAACTCGGGCAGAAAGGTCATGTCGTACTTCGCATAAATGATCAGCGAGCGGCGCGGCCAGCGGGAAAACTTGTCGAAGTAGACCATCGGGCTGACGGCGCGCCACACTTGACGGAGATTTTCCAGATCGATCGAAGTCTCGAGACCCTCGCGAACGTGGCGCGTGGATTGTCCGTGCCAGACGACGTCGGCAAAGTAGGTTGACGCGTGGTTGAAGGCCGCCACTTGTATGCGGGGGTCGTGCGCCGTGGCGATGAATGCGTAGCAGGATCCGAGGCTCGTGCCCACGATGCCCAGGCGGTTGTAGCCTTGCGACTCCAACCAGTCTAAACAGCAACGGGAATCGATGACTCCCTGACGCACGGAGTCGAGAGTGCGTCCGATGTTGGCGGAGACCGCATAGTCGGCGCGATCGATTTCAGCTGGACGGCGAATGTCGTGATAAGGCATGCTCAGGCGCAACACCGCGATGCCCATGTAATTCAGGACCTGGCAGAGGCTGTTGTAAGCCAGGGCATCGGAATTCCAGTGCGGCAAGAGAACGATCGCGCGGCGTCCTCGGGCGGGAAACCAACGGGCGTTGACGAGATTGTTTTCCGGGAATGGCGTGACGACCGGAGATGTGAAGCGCAGAAAGTCGGCGTGCGTGCCTTTGACCTTCTCTTCCAGCCGCAGGTCTGGCACTTCACGAGTGCTGAAGACCTGCACCTCACGGCGCTCCAGGCGAAAATCGGACGGCTTTGTATAGGAATAGAAGTTGTCGCTGTCGGCGATGATGCGGTCGTTGGAGCGAGAGAAATAATCGAGCAGGTCGGGTGAGCCGTGGCTCTTGGGCCCACCATTGCGGCCGGGCCAGGCGTGCGTCCAATCCAAGCCCCAGTCGAGCGGACGGACGACGCGGTTGTTGTCCACGCGAGTGAGGCGCGTCTCCCAGTCGTACATCCACTGCGCGTAGCGTGAAGGCATTCCTTCTGGACTATAGCAAACACTGGGTCAGATCCAACGCAGGCAACAGCGAGTGGAGGAAGGTTGCATCGAGCGGTTCTGTGCGCGAACCGCCGAAGTAGGCTGCCGTACAATACCTGCAATGATTGCGCATCTGCGAGGAACGTTGCTGGCGAAACATCCCAATCAGGCTATCGTCGAGACACACGGCGTCGGGTATGACGTGGCCATTACCGTCCCGACATTTACGGAGATGCCGGCAGCGGGGGCGGAGGTCGCGCTTCATATTCATACGCATGTTCGGGAAGATGCATTGAGCCTATATGGATTTTTGCGGCTGGCGGAGAAACATCTTTTCGAAAAGTTGCTGACCGTGAGCGGCATTGGTCCGACGCTGGCGATCAAGATCCTGAGCGGCATGCCGGCGGATGAGATGGTGGCCGCGATCCGAGGCGGCGATCTGGTGCGTCTGACGCGCATTCCGGGGATCGGGAAAAAGACGGCGGAGCGGATGGTGCTGGAGCTGCGCGACAAACTGGCGGCGCCGACGGCGACTTCTGAGATGAGTCCGAGCCTGGCGAGCCCGGTGGAAGAAGACGTCGTTTCGGCGCTTGTCAATCTTGGTTATCAGCGGCCGGCAGCAGAGAAGGCGTTGCTGGGGGCGCGCGGCGGAAAGAGTGGGCAGACCTTCGAGGCACTTTTTCGGGAGGCGCTGGGTACCTTGTCGAATTAGATCCAGTGGCCGTTGGCTGTACCCAGCACCTAGTAAGACTCAAACCTGGAACGGCGCAGGAAGCTCGACCGTCATGACATTTGGTTGAAGTATGTCATTCCAACTCATAGATGACACTATGATAGTATTGTGTCATGGCTGACATGGGTACTCCTACGGGATCGGAAACGCGAGTTCGGGTTAACGAAAATGGACGAGTGGTTATTCCTGCTTCGTTTCGGAAAACACTTGGCATCCGTGCGGGAGATGAAGTGGTGCTGGAGATGAAAGATGACGAATTGCGCATCTCTACGGTGAAGAGCCGCGTCGAACGGGCGCAGAGGCGTGTTCGCCGCTACATGAAATCCGGGAGATCACTCGCGGATGAACTAATCGCGGAGCGCCGCGAGGCCGCGAAGCGTGAGTAGGGTGGTGTTGGACGCCTCGGCCGTGTTGGCGTTGCTTAATGATGAGCCCGGAGCTGACAGACTGACCCCTGAACTGTTGAGTGACGCGGTTTGCAGTACGGTCAATCTCGCGGAAGTCCACTCGAAACTTGTAAGCGCCGGCGGAGATGCTGATGAAGCGTGGGAAGACGCGATGAGTCCGATTCGTGACGCTGTGCCTTTTGCGGAAGAGCACGCGCGACTGGCAGGGAGCTTGGTTTCGCAGACTCGGGCGCTGGGTTTGTCGCTCGGAGATCGGGCCTGTTTAGCTCTGGGGATGGCGATGAAGGCTCCGGTGTATACCGCCGACCGATCTTGGAAGGTCTTGAAAATAGGAATTAAGATTCACGTAATACGGTAGGCGTCGCCCCGAAGACTTCAGCGTTAGTTGCCAACGAAGCGGAGGTAGAGGTCTCGATCTTGACGGCAGGTTTCTGCCATGGTCTTCACTTTTTCCCAAGCTTCTAACTGGCTCTCATCGTGGGCATGATCTTTGGCGCGATCCCATTCGCGAAGGAAAGTTTCCATCTGAAGATGATTGAAAACGGTTTTGCCGAAGGGATCGATTCCTTTGAGCAGCAGGAAATCGGCATGGTCTTTGGACGGGAGCACGCCGTGGAGCATCACCCACTCGGCGCGTTCACCGAGATCGTCTTCTAATTTCACAACCAGGGACATCGTCAGCCTTCCAGCGAAAAATGCACTACTGGCCGCAATGTAGCAGTCCGCGAGGTGGTTGTTCAAGGCCTCGCAGGTATCGAAAGTAACCGCGAATGAGTCCCTTGCGGCTAGGTTAGGCTTCGCCGAGGTGCGTACCGTGTTGGAAGTGGTATTGGAGAATCTTCGCGGCCAAGGCAGGATTCACGTTCGAGCCACGGGGCGTGACCGAGCGTACGATTTCTCCGCGACAGATGACTTCGGTCGAGGCAAGGCCGGCGATTTCCGCCGGGAGCACGAGGCTGATTTCGAGTTGGGCGGCGGGGTGGAGAGCCTCCTGGGCCTGGAACAGCAAGCCGGAGCGGCTGATGTTTTCAGTGGTGCCAGGGCGCCAGCTTTTTTCGCCGAGCGGACGATAGCGCAAGGGCAATTGGAGATTAAAGCGGCGGGCGCGGAAGGGCGGAACTTTGCTACCAAGAAGGCCTGAGGAGGCGCGAGTGGCCATCGCAACCTCGGCGGGCATGGGCTCGGAATCCAAGATCTCGCGAACACGATCACGCAGCACGGGAAGTCCGAATGGTTTTTGCAGCAGATTGATGCCGGCATCGAGTGTGCCGTCGTGACCGATGGCGTTCTCGGTATAGCCCGACATGTAGAGGACGCGGATTTCGGGGAGTTGCTTGCTGACTTGCACCGCCAGTTCGCGGCCATTCATGCCGGGCATGATGACATCGGTCAGAAGCATATCGATTGTGCCGCGGTGCCCTTCGACGATTTGCAAAGCAGCGGCGCTGTCTTCCGCTTCAAGAATTTTGTAACCCTGCGTTTCCAGATACTGACGGGCCAGGCGACGGAGATTGATTTCATCCTCGACGAGAAGGATGGTCTCTTCGCCATTTTGGGCGCGGGGCAAAGTCAAAGCGTCTTGCGCGACAGCGACGTCTTCTCGGCCATCGATTCGGGGAAAGTAGGCACGGAAAGCGGTGCCGCGTTGAGGCTGGCTATCGACAAAGATGAAGCCGCCGCTCTGCTTCACGATGCCGTAGACGGTGGAGAGCCCGAGGCCAGTGCCTTTGGCTCCTTTGGTGGTGAAGAAAGGCTCGAAGATGCGCGCCTGCGTGTCGGTGTCCATGCCGACGCCGGTGTCGCTGATGGTGAGCATGATGTAGTCGCCGGCGGTAAGGGGAGCGTGGGTACGAGCGAAGTTCTCGTTGAGATGGACGTTGGCGGTCTCGATCGTCAACTTGCCCCCCTGGGGCATGGCATCGCGGGCGTTTACGGCAAGGTTCATGATGACCTGGTCGATCTGGCCGGGATCCGCGCGCAGAGCCCCGAGACTGGTACCGGGAACCATGACCAGATCGATATCCTCCCCGATCATGCGGGTCAGCATCTTGAGATTTTCCGCGACCACTTCATTCAGGTCGAGGACTTTGGGGGCGAGCATCTGCTTACGGCTGAACGCGAGCAATTGCCGGGTGAGAGAGGTAGCGCGTTGCGTGGCATTGGAGATTTCCTGGGCGGGTCCGCGGAGACGCGGATCGGGTCCGATGCGCTCAAGCAAGAACTCGGAGTAGCCGGAAATCACCATCAGTAGATTGTTGAAGTCATGCGCGATGCCGCCAGCAAGGCGGCCGATGGCTTCCATCTTTTGAGCCTGCCGAAGTTGCAGTTCCAGGGTTCGTGTTTCGGTAACGTCTTCCATAAAGATCTCGAAAGTGCCCCCATCTTTGCCGTTAGCAATCGTGCGTCCGGAAATGCGCGCCACGATGGCCGATCCGTCCTTGCGGATGCAGTCGGTGGTCAGGTCGTTAAATTCCTTGCGGGAGTGAAAATAATCGGCGGTTTGAAACCATTGCTGGGCGTCAGCGTAGAGGCCTCCGAGATGCTTGCCGGTAAGTTCGGCCGCGCTGGAATATCCGAACATGGCGACGAGCGCGGGGTTGGCGTCCTGAAGAATGCCGAGGGAGTCGCAGCGACAAATGCCGTAGGGAGCATTCATCACCAACGACCGAAAGTTGCTTTCGGAACGGCGCAAGCTCTCCTGGGTGGCACGCAGGGCGGCGTTGAACCAGCAGATCAGAAGAGCGACGGCGAAAAACAGGGTGAGGTGCGCGATGGCCTTGTGATATTCGCTCGGCGTTTGGTCTCCGTTGAGCGAATAATAAGCACTCACGGTAAGCGCGAAAGAGGTTGCGGCGAGGCCCGGCTTCCATCCACCATACCAGGCGCTCACCATGACGGCGACGGCGAAGACGACGAGACGGCTTTCTGCGAGATCGGAAAAAAACAAAGTAGGAATCAAGGCGAGTAGCGTGCTGAGGAGAGCGACTCCGTAGCGCAAGATGGGAGCACGCGCCGGAGCGACTGCAAGACTGCGGATGAGGGGGATTTTCATTCGCATAGGGCACATCTTAATGCGCCGAGAACGCGCGCGGCGAGTTACGCCAGTCCACCGCGTTTTCGCGGCGCAATATGGCCAGAGGTACACTGCAAGACCCGAAGTGGGCAAACGCAGAACATGACAAGAGTCTTGTCCACAGCCTAGTCTGATTCGATGCGTCCGTAAAACTCAATGGTACAAAATCTGGCGGGAAAGACGAGAAGAGAACACGGTGGTGCAATAGCCGGGCAAGCATCCGGAGCGCACGGGTTGCAACAGTAAGGAGAAAGCAAGAAACTAGGCAGTCATGCCAATCGAGATTGTGAAATGAATATCGGCATTTTCGGGGGCACCTTCGATCCTATTCATCGAGGACACATGGCGTTGGCGCAGGCCGCCGCCGAATGTTACTCGCTCGGACAGATCCTTTTTGTTCCGGCGAATGTTCCTCCGCATAAACAAAAACATCCGCTCACAGCGTTCATTCACCGGTATGCCATGGTGGCGCTGTCAACCCAGGACGAAAAGAAGTTCAAGCCATCGCTCCTGGAGGCGCCGGAGTTCGAAGTCCCTCGTGGCGGCAAAACTGACCGGAATTTGCCGGCGGCGAATTATTCGATCGACACGGTGCGGCGGTTGAAACTGACGATGAAGAAGGCAGACCGGCTTTTCTTTTTGATCGGAATTGACGCGTTCCGGGACATCGCGAAATGGCGTGAGGCGCGGGCGCTGTTGGGAGAATGCGAGTTCGTGGTTGCCAGCCGTCCAGGATATTCGCTGCGCGAGGTCGCGGAATCTCTACCCGAGGAACTGCGACCGCCTGCAGCCGTGACGCGTCCTTTTCATAAGCAACCGGCTGAGGGAGATCTGGTGCTGAAGGGCGTGACGCTCCGCCTGTTGCAGAACGTGCAGCAAAATGTTTCGGCGACGACCATTCGGGACGCTGCCGCGCAGGGTAAGGCGCTGGCTCGATGGTTGGATCCGCGAGTGGCGGACTACATTAAAAAGCATGAGCTGTATCGAGCAGCGTCGCAGGTTACAATCAAGCATCCCGTATGAAAAAAAAGAACGACCTCAAACTCCAGGTGAGCGAAGCGATCCTGGCCTGCCAAGATAAACAAGCGGAAGATGTCACTGTTCTGGAACTGGAAAAGGATTCGGGAGCGTTCACCGACTTCTTTGTCATGTGCAGCGGTACCAACTCGCGGCAGGTTCAGGCCATCGCCGACGCGGTGGATGAGCGGCTTGAGGCGCTGGGTCTTCGCGTAACTCACTCGGAAGGTTACAAACAGGCGGAGTGGGTGCTGCTCGACTATGTGGATTTTGTGGTCCACATCTTCTCGGAAAAGGCACGGCAGTTCTACGATCTGGAGCGGCTGTGGAAGTCGGCCAAGCGGCTGGAGCCGTCGGAATTGCTGGCCAAGCCCAAGGCGCGACGCGCGGCGGGCACGAAAGCGACATCGGGAAAGGAAGCGGCTGCGGCTCCCAAGAAGGCGCGGAAAAAGAAGGCCTGATTCGCAATCACCTTGTGAAGATTAAAGTCGCATGGATCGGTAAGACGAAAGAGCCGGCCATTCAGGCGCTCACCGATGAGTATTTGAAGCGTATCTCGCACTATGCCGAAGTGGCGGGAGTGGCGTTGAAGGACGAGTCGGCGATTTTGTCCCTGGCCAGCGGCGAGCGGCAGCAGAAACGGCAACAGAAAAATGACCGTCATAAGCTTGTGCTGCTCGATTCGCGAGGGAAGCAGCTTTCGTCGGAAGAACTGGCTGAGTTTCTGGAACGCGAGCAGCTGAATGCTGCGCCAGTGTTGTTCGCGATCGGCGGAAGTGACGGATTCAGTGTAGAAACGCGGCGCCAAGCTGGCTTCACGCTTTCGCTGGGCAAAATGACGCTGCCACACGAGCTGGCGCGGGTGGTGCTGGTGGAGCAACTGTATCGGGCCTTGACGATTCTGAAGAAGCATCCCTATCACTTGGGACATTAACCTTCTGATAACGGGGCAGGGGCCGAGCGGCATTTTTAAAGAAGACCGATTTCCTTGCAGGATGCACCTCTGGCAGCTTCCCAGTAGCGAAAAATATGTTTACTGTATTTTCAAGACCAGACGAAGCCCGTCTGCATTTGTTTACAGAGGCCCTCCCCCAATGAAGAACCCTTACGACGTACTACGAATGAAAGAGCAAGAACTGCTGCGCGTTCGCAAGGAGATGGATGCACTGCGGATCGCAGCCCGTTTGCTGGGCGCCGAGGATACGGGCGCGGCGAGCGGAGAAGCGCAGCCGAAGTTGCAGCGAGTGGTTGAAATGCCGTAACGGCTGAGCTCTGTGGAAAGACGGGCGAGGGCGCCCGTCTCCACACGACCCGTTCCGCTCCCCGGCAAACCCGTCTCCCCCGCGTCTGGCTTGACTTTCCTGGCTTAAAATAGGAACATCCTTCCCTGTATTAAACGCATTTAATAGGCCGTTCCCCCCTCGGTCTGGAGCAAGCCATGGTGTTCCTCGATCACGCTTTTACTCGCTTTTCGTTTATTTCGATAATCAGTCTCTTGGTTGCGGTTTCGTCACTGGGGAAGATTGCGACGGCCCAGGCTGCGTATGTGCGAGTCAATCAGGTCGGATACGAGGCGGGGGCGACGCCATTTCGTGCGTATTTGATGTCGCGGAGGGCGGCGGATGGAGCGACGTTTAACGTGGTCAACTCGAAGGGGGAGACTCGATACTCGGGCCACGTCGGTTCCCTGGTTGGCGTTTGGGCTCATAGCAAGACGCTTAGTTACGACGTTTACGCTATGGATTTCCAGGTTCCGGCGGGGGACCTGTACACGATTTCGGTTTCGGGACCGGTGCAGGCTGCCTCGTCACATTTCGCGGTGGACGAACCGGGGAAGCTTTATCCCGGCCTGCTGTTGAACACGCTATTTTTCTACGAGACGCAACGGGACGGCGCGAATTACGTTCAGAACGCGTTGCGGAGCGCGCCGGGGCACTTGAAGGATAAGCATGCGCGGGTGTACGAGACGCCCGCGCTCGACGGCAACGATTTCATCGATAACGTGCCTCCTGCGCCGCCTTTGATCTCGGCGAATCTGCCGGCGATCGACGCGTCGGGGGGATGGTGGGATGCGGGCGACTACGAGAAATACGTGGAGACGGTCAGCTACACGGCTGCGCTGATGCAGATCGGGGTGCGGGATTTCCCGGAACAGATGGGAGCGCAGGCTAGTGCGAATCCTGCCGCGCCGCCGGGATCGATTTCGTACGCGGGCAACACCGGATTGGGGGCTCCGGCGTCAACGGACTTCACGGAGGAAGCGAAGTTCGGTGTCAACTGGCTGATGAAGATGTGGGACGACAAGACTAAGACTCTCTATTACCAGGTCGACAATACACAAGACTGGGACTACTACGGCGAGGGCGACCCTTCTTCAGCTAGCGGCAACTGCGGAGGCACGTATGCGACGCCGTACTGCTTGATCACGGAATACGATATATGGACGCTGCCGCAAGCGGCGGACAATTTCGAGCAGGCGGGAGATCCGGAACCCTGCGACCCGTATACGACATTTTTTATATGTAACCGGCCGGTTTATCTGGCGGCTCCGGCGGGAGCGCCGATCAGTCCGAATCTGGCGGGGCGATTGGCGGCAGATTTCGCGCTGTGCTACCAACTGAATCGCAGGAAAAATCCGACGTTGGCGAACGATTGCCTTAAGAACGCGGAGGATATTTTTGCGCTGGCGGATCTGACGTATCCCGACCCTGCGCCGGGGGTAGGATCGGGCACTTGCAACAACTGCCTGCTGACGATTGCGCCATTTGACGGCTATCCCGAGAGCGTTTGGGACGACGATATGGAGCTGGGCGCGACCGAACTCTACTTTGCTCTCGAATCGGCTCTCGAGTTGGCACAACAGGCGTCGGGCGAAGAACAAGCGCTGCCCGCTGGATTGGCGCACACCGATCCGTTGGATTACCTCACGGCCGCGGCCCAGTTCGCTAAGAACTACATCACGAACGTCTATAACGCCGGACAAACGGACACGCTGAATCTCTACGATGTCAGCGGCCTGGCTCATTTCGAGCTCTACCGGGCAATGAAAATGGCGGGGAATCCGAAGGGCCTGGCGATTTCGCAGGCTGGCATTCGGCAGCAACTCCTGCGGCAGGTTGACGACGCGATTGGGCAATCCGTGAACGACCCGTTTGGCTTCGGATATTCTTGGGTCTACGGCGATACGACGTCGCACGGGGCTGGCTTGTCGGTGATGGCGAGCGAGGCCGCCTCGATTACAGATGCGAAGAAGTACGACCAGTACGCGCAACGATGGCTGGCGAATATTCTGGGCGCGAATTCGTGGGGATCGTCGTTTATCGTAGGCGACGGGACAACGTTTCCCAATTGCATTCAGCATCAGGTGGCGAATCTTGCGGGCGCATTGGACGGTACGTCTGGCGGTACTCCGGTGCTATGGGGCGCGGCCACCGAGGGGCCGGACAGCTACACGACCGCTGGAGCACTCTACGGGATGATTCTGTGTCCGGCCGACGGAGTAGACACTTTCAAGAAATTCAATGGCAGTCCTGGGAAATTTGACCGGTCGCAATTTGCGGTTTATCAGGACAATACGCAGTCGTACAGCACGACGGAGCCTGGAATCGATCTTACTTCTACGTCGTTTCTGATGTGGTCGTGGAGGATGGCGAAGCATCCGGCGTTCTGAGGGGTGCAGCTCCGAATGGTGGACCAATGGGCCGACCCTCTACCACCAAGGGCACGAAGGAAACCGAGGGCGAACCAACCTAGGCGCCTGTGGCAGCACGAATCGCATCCGCGTACAATTAGGGATTCGCCTCTATGTCAGACGTGCGCCGCGGGCTGATCATCGTGAATACCGGTCCCGGCAAGGGGAAGACGACCGCAGCCATGGGAACAGCGCTACGCGCGGTCGGGCAGGGAATGCGCGTTCTGATGCTGCAATTCCTCAAAGGTTCGTGGCATTACGGCGAGCTGGATGCGGTACAGGCGTTCGGCGACAAATTCATCATGAAACAGATGGGCCGCGGCTTTGTGAAGGTCGGGGCGGAGAAGCCCGATCCGGAAGACGTGCGCATGGTGGAAGAAGCCTGGGCCGAGGCGGAGAAGGCGATCCTGTCGGGGGAATGGGACCTGGTGGTTCTGGATGAAATCAACTACGCCATCAGCTACGGCATGCTGGACCCGGCCAAAGTGGTGGAGTCGCTCAAGAAAAAGCCGGAGATGGTGCACGTGATCCTTACGGGAAGAAGCGCGCATCCGTCGATCATCGAACTGGCGGATACCGTCACCGAGATGCGGCAAGTAAAACATGCCTACGAAAAGGGTGTGATGGCGCAGAGAGGAATCGAATACTAGCTTTCAGTTGTCAGCTGTCAGTTGTCAGTAAATTCGCGAGAAGCGTTTACTGATCACTGACAACCGAGAACTGAGAACTGCCATTATGACTTGGTTTAAACGACAATCCGGCGAATTGGATACTTCGGGCGAGAAGAAGGTTCGCACGGAGGGGTTGTGGGTGAAGTGTGACGGTTGCCGCCAGATCATCTGGAAAAAAGATCTGGAAGATAATCTGAATGTCTGCCCGAAGTGCGACAAACACTTCCGTATCGACGCGCGGGCCCGGCTGGCGCAGCTGCTGGACGACAACCAATATGAAATCTTCGACAGCAACCTGGTATCGACTGATCCCCTGAAGTTTGTCGATCTCAAGGCATATTCGTCGCGGCTGAAGCAGGCCAAATCGGACACAGGGCTGAAAGACGCGATCATCAACGCCCGCGGCAAGCTGAACGGCCGTCCGGTGGTGGTGAGCGCGATGGCCTATTCGTTTATTGGCGGCAGCATGGGAGCGGTGGTTGGCGAGGCGATTACGCGGGCGATTGAGAGCGCGATGCAAACGCGGACTCCAATCATTATCGTTTCGGCTTCGGGCGGGGCACGCATGATGGAAGGCGTGATTAGCCTGATGCAATTGGCAAAAATCTCGGCGGCGCTGGCGCGGCTGGATGCGGCAGGCGTCCCATACATTTCGGTTCTCACCGATCCCACGACCGGGGGAGTGACGGCTTCTTTTGCGATGCTGGGCGACCTGAATATAGCCGAACCCGGAGCGCTGATCGGATTCGCCGGGCCGCGGGTGATTGAGCAGACTATTCGACAGAAGTTGCCGGCCGGCTTCCAGCGTTCTGAGTTTTTGCTGGAGCACGGGATGCTGGATGCCGTTGTAGCCCGGAAAGATTTGAAGCCCTACATCGCGCGGGCCCTCGACTTCATGGTACAGGCGGCGTAGAGACAGCCCTCAGCTGTCAGCCATCCTGTCAGTTCTTCCTCCTGACGGTGTTGGATTAGAGCGCCCGCTGGGGCGCAAAAACTCTGATGCCCGTCGGCGGTCGCTATTCGCTATTCAGTGCATCCTTTGGCGGTTGGGTGGGGTTTTCTGGATGGGCTGAAAGTAAAGAGAGAGACTGAGAAACAACGGTCGCGAGGAGGCCGGAACCTGCCTTTGTCTTACGAAACTGCAGTTGCGCAGATGTACGCGCTGGGCCATGAGTTGGCGCAGACGCCGTCGCACAAGTTCGACTTGGCGCACATGCGCGTGTTGCTGGCGGCCTTGGGGCATCCGGAGAGGCGCTTTCCGGCGGTGCTGATCGCAGGAACCAACGGCAAGGGTTCGACCGCTGCAACGCTGGCGGCCATCCTCGAAGCTTCTGGGCTGAGGACGGGACTTTACACTTCACCGCATCTGGTTCGCATCAACGAGCGCATACGGTTGGACGGGCATGCGATTGGGGATGACGATTTCGCCATGCTGCACGATGTCGTCGATCGTACGGCCGAGCGACTGGTGGCGGAAGGCGATCTGCCGTGGCATCCCAGCTTTTTTGAGATGCTGACGGCGATGGCGTTTGAGTATTTCGCCAACAGCCGGCCCGATATGGTCGTCCTCGAAGTGGGGATGGGCGGACGCTTGGATGCGACGAACGTGGTTGAGCCGCGGCTGAGCATCATCACCGATGTTTCGTTGGATCATCAGAAGTATCTGGGCGAAACCATCGCCGAGATTGCTCGAGAGAAGTCGGGGATCATCCGGCAGGGTGGGGTGGTGGTGACGCTACCGCAACTGGCGGAAGCCAACGACATAATTGGCCACGCGATTTTGGGTGCAGGCGCACGCGCTGTGAATGCGGTCCCTTATGTGCCTCCTATCTCGCCGGGCAGCGCCAACAGTTTGAGTGTGAGTGAGAAGCAGACCGGAATCCGGAATCGCTATCCGCTGGAAGTGATGGGGCAGCAGATCATGGTCGAGTCTCCGCTGGTGGGGCGTCACCAGCTGCGAAATCTGGCGTTGGCCATTGCCGCGGCCGAGGAGCTTCACAAGCAGGGGATCGCGCAAATCACGCCGGAGACAATTGCAGAAGGAATCCGCCAGACCCGGTGGCCGGGGCGGTTTCAGGTGATTCCGGCGACAGAGGGAAATCCTGAGTATGTGCTGGATGTGGCGCACAATCCTGCGGGGGCGTGGGCGCTGCGATCGACTTTGTCGGCATACGACGAATCGGAGACGGGGCGGGAGATCACGATGATTTTTGGCGCGATGCGCGACAAGGCGATTCGGGAAGTTGGAGAGATACTTTTCCCGATTGCGAGCCACGTCATCTTAACGAGCGCCAATAATCCGCGGGCGGCTACGCCTGAGGAGATTCGAGAGGCAACTGCGCGGGTGGCGACGAGCACGAATCTGCAAGAGGTCGAGGATGTAGCGAAGGCGCTGGCAAAAGCCAAGAGTCTCGCCGGATCGAATGGCCTGGTGGTGATCACCGGCTCAATTTACATCGTGGGAGAGGCAATGCGAATTCTGGGTATCCGCATCTAAGATTTGGTGTGGGGAGTAATGTAGCGCGGGCGATCCGTCCGCGAAGGGTCAGTAAACAAGTCAATCGTGAATAAGATCGCCACTACTGTCGAGCCAGCGCCCCGGAACGAGGAGGTGCGCCAGACCGAATCGTCAGGATCGGCCGTGCCTCCGTGGTCGGAACGCGGGACCGCAGCTCAGGCCAAACAGAGCCATGGATGGCCGAGCCGGCTGCGCTCTTACTTTTTCATCGATCCTCTGGTGTGGGCCTACACCATTATTCTGGGCACACTCTCGCTGGTCGCATCGCTGTTCGATCGCAACGGGCGGATACAGCACAAGTTTGCGCGGGCTTGGTCGTGGCTAACGATGAAGACTATCCTGTCGCCCTTGACGGTTGTCGGCGCGGAGTATCTGGGCGAGGGCGACGGCGCCAATGCAAAGCCTCGGGTTTATGCGGTGACGCATGCTTCGGCGCTGGATATTCCGATTCTGTATGTTTACCTGCCATTTCAATTTCGGATTATTTTTAAGAGTGAGTTGCTGGCCTATCCGTTCGTTGGTTGGCACCTGAAACGGTCAGGACAGGTCTGCATCAACCAGCAGAATCCGATGGCATCGATTGGGGCGGTCAAGTCAGCGTTGCGAAGCCTGCGGGCTGGAATGCCGCTGGTGATTTTTCCGGAGGGTGGGCGAACGCGGGATGGAAAGCTGCAAGCTTTTCTACCGGGAGCGTTCTTTCTCGCGATCAAGGCGCAAGCGGATATCGTTCCCATCGCGCTGGTGGATACCTTTGACCTGCTACCGATGAACACGTATCACGTCAAATGTCAGCCGCTGGAGATGCGGGTGGGCGAGCCGGTATCAACCGTCGGATTGACATTGCGAGATACCGAAGTCGTGTCTGCCAAGGTGAAGGCCGCGATCGAAGTGCTGCGGACGGCGTCGAGAAGTATGTAGCGAGTTCCCCATCGTTCCCACCTGCGATTTCTCTTTCCAACCAAATGATAAACTTAGCGGTTCTGCAGAATACAAAGGTTATCTATGTCTGACATTCATATCACTCTTCCCGACGGCAGCAGCAAAGATGTGCCCCAGGGCACGACCGCGCTCGAGGTTGCCAAGTCCATCAGCCCCCGCCTCGCCGACGCCGCCTTGGCGGCTAAAACTAATGGCGATCTGATTGACCTGACGCGGCCGCTCGATCATGACACCGATCTGCGCATCCTGACTGACCGCGACCCCGAGGCGCTGGAGGTGTATCGTCATTCGTCCGCTCACCTGTTGGCCGCGGCAGTGCTCGAGCTTTTCCCGGAGACGAAGCTGGGCCACGGCCCCGCGACCGAAAACGGATTTTTCTACGACTTTTATCGGCCAACGCCTTTTACGCCCGAAGACCTGGAGAAGATCGAAAAGAAGATGCAGGAGTTGGTCCAGCAGAACCTGCCTTACGCCCGGGAATTTCTGCCGCGCAAAGAGGGGCTGGAAAAGTTCAAGGCGGAAGGCGACTTCATGAAGTGCCATTTCATCGAGCAGTTCACCAAACCCGATGAAAAAATCTCCATCTACCAGACTGGCAAGTTTCAGGATTTCTGCCGCGGGCCGCACATCCCGTCAACGGGGAAGATCAAGGCGTTCAAGCTATTTAATATCGCCGGAGCGTACTGGCTGGGCGACGAAAAGAATCCGCAGCTGCAGCGTATTTACGGCACCTCGTTTTTCTCCAAGAAAGATCTGGATGCTTATCTCAACGGACTTGAGGAGGCGAAGAAGCGCGACCATCGCGTGCTGGGCAAGCAGCTGGATCTGTTCTCGATTCAGGAGCTCGCAGGGCCCGGGCTCATCTTCTGGCATCCGAAGGGCGGGATCATTCGCAAGGAGATGGAAGACTGGATGCGCGAAGAGTATCTGCGCCGCGGCTACTCGCTGGTCGTCACTCCGCATGTCGCGCGGCGACAGTTGTTTTTCACGTCGGGTCACGAGGGTTATTACTCGAACAATATGTTCGACGTGATGGAACTCGACGACGCCGAATACCGGCTGAAGCCGATGAACTGCCCGGGGCATATTTTGATTTACCGCGATTCTCTGAAGTCGTATCGCGATCTGCCGGTCCGGTTGGGCGAACTGGGAACGGTCTATCGTTACGAACGGTCGGGCGTCATGCACGGACTGCTGCGCGTGCGCGGATTTACGCAGGACGACGCACACATTTTCTGCACTCCTGAACAGATTGAATCGGAGATCGTGGGTTGCCTCGACTTTGCGCTCGAAGTGCTCAAGGACTTCGGTTTCGATAAGTTTCAGACCGAGCTCTCGACTTGGAATCCTGACGATCGCAAGAATTTCGTCGGCAGCGATGAACAGTGGAAGCTGGCTACCGATTCGCTGGAGAAAGTACTCAAGGAACGCAATATCGAGTACAAAATTATTCCGGGCGAGGCCGCATTTTACGGGCCAAAGATCGATATCAAACTGGTCGACGCCATCGGACGGCTGTGGCAGCTCTCCACGGTGCAGTTTGACTTCAATTTGCCGCAGCGTTTCCAGTTGGAATACGTCGCCGAAGATGGCACTCGCAAGCAGCCGCTGATGGTGCACCGCGCGCTCTATGGATCGATCGAGCGCTTCTTCGGAGTGCTGATCGAACACTACGCGGGAGCCTTCCCGGTGTGGTTGTCGCCGGTGCAGGTCACACTGATTCCGATTGCGGAGCGGCATGTGGAGTACGCACAAGAAGTTGCGGAGCTGTTGAAAGGAGCCGGCGTGCGCGTGGAAGTGGATTCGCGCAATGAAAAGATGAATGCGAAAATCCGCGAGCACGCGATGCAGAAAGTGCCGTTTCTGCTGGTGGTGGGAGATAAAGAGACCGAGGCGAACAAGGTCAATGTCCGGACCCGCGGGAAGGAAAAGACCGAGGATATGGGGACCTCGGAGTTTGTGGAGAAAGTCAGGAAACTGATTGCGGAGAAGAGCCCGTCCCTGTGACGATCACGTGTTTCTGGTAACAAATGTATACCATGATTGTCCAAATGGATGACATCGTACTGGTCCGCGCCGCACTACGGCGCAGCCGCGTTGTCGCCGTGCCCGGGCCTCGCCAGTGCGGCTATGCGCTTTGTATCCCGGAGAGAATACCTATTCGCTGGCCAAGAAGGTTGAGGTCATTCCGCTGGCGAAAGCTGTGAACGCGAAATAGGTCGCGGATTCGGTGCGGGCCGCCGCGACAAATCGCTCCCGAAATCGCCCCCATCCTTTCAGCCATAGCACTCCCTGTGTTAGCATCGGGAGTTTCGCAGGCAACGTGGCCTGTCACCCGTACTCATACCATTCCGGGCCATAGCACCCTTGCCGCAAGCCTGCGGAAGGAGATAACCCGTGAAAGTCTACGAAGCAACCCAACTCCGCAATCTTGCCTTAGTCGGACACGGCCACGCCGGTAAAACGACGCTGGTGTCCGCCATGCTTTATACCGCCGGCGCTGCGCCCAGGCTGGGTCGTGTTGATGACGGCTCAGCCATCACTGATTACGACGAAGAAGAAGTCGCCCGCAAGATGTCGATCTCGACGGGACTCGCGTTTGTCGAGTGGGGCAAGACGGACGCCTCAAAGATCAAAATCAATTTGCTCGACACCCCGGGCTTCAACATGTTCGTCCACGAAGCCAAGATGATGCTGCCGGTGGTCGACGCAGCGCTGGTTGTGGTGGACGGCGTCGCCGGAGTTGAAGTGGTGACGCAGCGGGTCTGGAATTACTGCAACGACGTCGATCTTCCGCGCATGATTGTGGTCAATCGGATGGACCGCGAGCGGGCCGACGCCAACCGCGTCCTCGAATCGCTGACCAACGCCTTTGGACGGGCTGTCACTCCGTTGCAGCTCCCCATCGGAAGTGAACGAAGTTTCAGCGGCATCGTCGACCTCGTCCGCATGAAGGCCTATACGTACGAGATGGGCGGAAACGGCAAAGGCAAAGAGGGACCGATCCCGGCCAACATGGCCGATGTCGCGAAAGAGGCGCACGAAAAACTGGTCGAACTCGTCGCCGAAGGCAAAGACGAGCTGATGGAGGAATTTTTCGAAAAGGGCACGATCCCCGAAGAAGATCTCGTGCCGGCCCTGCACGAGGCGATTCGCGAAGACAAGTTGTTTCCGGTGCTCTTCACTTCCGGCTTGGGCAACATTGGGGTCGACGAACTGATGGATTTCATCGTCGACTACACGCCCGCCGCCAGCGAACACCACGCCATCACTGAGTGGACGGACGACGGTACGACGAAGCCGGCCGACCGCAAAGGCACCGACAGTGAACCCGCCTCGGTGTATATCTTCAAAACCATGTCGGACGCGTTTGCGGGACGAATCTCATACTTCAAGGTTTTTTCGGGAGTGCTGAAGAACGACGCGTCATTGCAAAATTACAATCGCAACATTCAGGAAAAGTTTGCGCACATTTCGTTGATCCAGGGGAAGCAGGCGGTGCCCATTCAAGAGCTGCACGCGGGGGATATCGGCTCGGTGGCGAAGTTGCGCGAAACGCTTACGGGAGACACGCTCGGGGACAAGAATTCGCCGATACGCTATCCCGCTGTGCAATTGCCCGAACCGGCTATTACGTTTGCGATTGAGCCGAAGTCGCGCGCCGATGAAGACAAGCTCGGCGTCGGTTTGCACAAGCTGATGGAAGAGGACGCGATGCTGCGTTTCTTCCGCGACCCGCAGACCAAAGAATTTCTCATCGCCGGCACCGGACAGCAACACATTGAAGTTGTCGTCTCGAAGATGAAGAAGCGTTATCACGCCGAGGTCGTACTGAAGGCGCCGAAGGTTCCGTACCGCGAGACGATCCGCGGGAAAGCGGACGTTCAGGGACGGCACAAGAAACAGACGGGCGGCCACGGGCAGTACGGCGATTGCAAGATCAAGATGGAGCCGCTGCCCAAAGACTCGGAAGTCGAATTCGAATTCGTCAATGATATTTTTGGCGGATCGATTCCACGCAACTTCATTCCTGCCGTGGAAAAGGGAATCAAAGACGCGGCTGCGCGAGGATATCTCGCGGGATATCCAGTCGTAAACTTCCGGGTAATTCTCTACGACGGCTCGTATCACGACGTCGATTCGAACGATCTATCGTTCCAGATGGCTGGACGGATCGCCTTTCGCAAAGCGATGGAAGCGGCCAAACCAACGCTGCTGGAACCGGTGATGACGGTTGAGATCACGATTCCTGACGAGTTCGCGGGGACGATCATGGGCGACCTGAATAGCAGGCGCGGGCGCATTCAGGGGATGGATAACAAGGCCGGAAACACGATTGTGAAGGCTGAGGTTCCGATGGCCGAGATGCTCACCTACGGTGCCGATTTGACTTCGATGACGCAGGGGCGCGGCAGCTTCTCGATGGAGATGCATCACTACGACACGGTTCCGCAGCAGTTGCAGGACAAGATCATAGAGAAGGCGAAGGCCGAGCGGGGCGAGGTGAAGGAAGAGGAAGAATAAGCGCGCGCTCCTGTACAATCTTCGAGGTTGCAGGGTATGGTATGGTCGATGGCGCGGAACAATCGACGTTGATAGCGAAATTGCGACTTGTCGCGGAGAAACAAGCCGCGAAAGACCCGACATTTGCTAGCCTGCGCCTCATAGGAAAAACGTTGATCGACGAGATCCGTAAACTTGTCGATCAAGGCGAAACCGACGTCACGCTCGGGGCCTTCATTTCCAGAGACAATGAAGTGAAGTTCGTTCGTCCCATTGCTCGAAACCAGAATGCCCAATCTGAGATTGTGACGACATTGCGACGTCTTTCTGTAGCCGGCCAAATTCTAGGTGGGGCGTGCGGGTCGATTCTGCAACGTCCGCTCGTCCCCAATGGCCCGAGCGTACCGTTCATAGAAGCCCACATAGAGTTGGTCAATGGAATGGCGATTCGTTCGGCTGTGCCCCTCGACATTTCCCTTCTTGAAAAAGGCGTGCCAGGTAAAAGCGGCGTTACCCTCCCTGTCTACGCCAGGAAAGTAGAACCCAGGATCTTCTTGCAGACCCCGAGTATCTAGACACGTCTCGTTGCCCGATGCGCTTTGTGAGATGTCGTTTACTCGTGATTCGAAGTTGAGATCGATGGTACGACCGGCAGTATCAGCGCCGACGGATGCGCTGCGTCGTGAAGGATCATATTCGTCGCGGGAATCCACTTTGTGGATGTTGCCGCCGTTTCTCCCGTATTCAAATTGCGGTCGAAGCGCGGAAAATTGCTGCTGGAGACTTCCAGGCGTATTCGATGTTCAGCGCGAAACAGGTTGCTGGTCGCCACGAGATCGATGGTCAGGGGATAGACTTTGCCGGGCACCAGCGTTTCGGCATTGGCCTGCGAATTGCGATACTTCGCGCGCACAATTCCTTCTGCCAAATTGAATGCGGAGCCGTCGGGGTAGACGTCGACCAACTTCGCCGTGAAATCGGTGTCGACGGCGGAAGAGGAGGCGTACAACTGCAGTTGGACCGGGCCCGTGACTTCAACGTCGTGATCCAATGGCGGAGTGGAATAGACCAGAACGTCGTTGCGATCCTCCAAGGCGCGTTGATCTTTCGGACCTGGCGCCAAGTGATCGCTATCGCAGCATAGCGGCCCGCCGATCGTAGGCACGGGGTTCGCCGGATCGTAGATGAACGCGTCCGCCGGTTCTGCACCCGGGTATGCCGTGTCAAGAGAGCCATTGCCGCGAACGGAGTTGGCGGCTCCGTGGGAATTGAGAAAATATTTGGTGGCCTTGGCACGGGCGAGAGGCCAATCGTCTTCTTCGCGCCATTGATTCAAACCCATGACGAAAAGTCTGACGCGCTTCGCCGCGAATTCGTTTTGCACTCCTTTGAAGAGAAAATCGTACCAGCGGAGGGTGGTTTCGGCTTCCCTATATCTAGCGGCTTCGGGACCAAAATCGAGATCACCAATTTTTCGTCCGTCGCCGGAGTGGCCGCCGATGGCAATGACCAGGTGTTGTCCCTGGCGGGCTACATCGGTACCGGCCGATGTCTTGAGTCCAGCATAGTTGCGTAAAGTGCCCCCGAGAAAAATGTCGTGCCACGCTCCGATATGCAGGACTGGGATACGAAAGTCGGTGTAACGCTCTTCGAGGCTGAGCCGCTTCCAATAATCGTCGTAGGCGGGATGCGCGAGCCAGTCAAGAAAGTACGGCGCGAGGGCTTTCGTCGAAGTATCGACTTCTCCGGACGGCGGGAGATTGAACAGCGGATAGGCGGTTAGAGGGAGCGCTTTCTCGCCTTCTTTCGCGTTCGTGGCTTTGGAGACCGCCCGATCGAGTGTGTCATGCGCCAGGCCCGAGGCCCAGGATTCGCTGAACCATTGTTCGAATGCGCCACCTTGATAGACCCAGCCGTCGTGATAGTCGCTCGCGGTGACGCTGGGACAGATTCCCGCGAGATGCGGAGGGTGCGCCGATGCCGCGAGCATCTGCGTTGCTCCGACGTACGAGCCGCCGAACATTCCCACGCGGCCGTCGGAGTAAGGGAGCGATGCTGCCCACTCGACACTATCGTAGCCATCGTCCGTTTCATGAACAAAGGGATACCACTGGCCTTCCGAGGTAAACCGTCCACGGACATCCTGCACAACCACGACGTAACCTTGGGCCGCGGCCCTGAAAAAGAATCCGTTATCCCAGCCATTTATTTTGCTATAGGGCGTTCGTTGCAGAAGCACGGGGAATTTCCCTGCGACGTCGGGATGATAGATATCGGCTCGGAGAGTGACGCCGTCGCGCATCTTCGCGGGTACGTCGCGCTCGAGTTTCACGGCATAGGTCTCGGCGCGAGTGAGCGGCGAGATAACCGCAATCAAGAACAGAATGAGCGTGGATTGGCGCGAGCCGAGGCGGGCGATCCTTACCATAGGTTTCTCCATCGCCACGAAAAGCGATTCGTGGCGATTTCACAGTGCCTAGTCAAATCATGAATTCTACTCGTGACCGTGAGTATTTGTTCACGAACCGCGAGGCGTCAGCCTGCGGGATCTGATTTCTGTGCCACTGTGCGGCGTCATCGTGGCCACCAAATCGACGACGGATATTCCCCTTATAGTCCCGCGATAGCCCAGCTCCGGGGTTTAGCCGCAGGAAACAATTCCCTGATCGTCCTTTCTGGCGTACCATTCTATTTCTTCTTTTAAGGAGGCACGCATGTCCAAGCGGGAATCCCCGATCTGTAGCCGCTTGTTCTTCGCGACGCTCGTTCTTTTCTTGATTTCACGGTCCGCCATGACGCAGGACAACAAGAGCGTAGTGCTTGAACTTGACCACGTTTCCATTTGCGGTTCGAACCTCGATGCACTGCGACAGGACTTTACCGAAATTGGCCTGACACCCGATCCCGGGGGACCGCACGGGAACGGCATTACGCAGATGGCGAGCATCGGCTTCGACGACGGTACGTACATTGAATTGATTGCGCCGATCAAGCCGGGCGCGACCGCAGGATCGGACTGGTCCAAGTTTATGTCGGAAGATGCGGTCACCTGCGCGTGGGCGGTGGGCACCAATGTTTTACTGCAGGAAGTCGATCGCCTGAAGAAAGCGGGCGTTGCGGTCAAGGGACCTGACTCGGGCAGCCGCAAGCGTCCGGACGGAATGTCAATTGAATGGAAGACCGCCGATGTAGGCAGCGGAACGCCGGGTTCGACGCTGCCTTTCGTGATCGAAGACGAGACGCCCCGCGCGTGGCGGGTGCAGATTTCGGCCAGTGTGCAGGGATCGCCCCTGACGGGAGTAGAAAACGTCGTTTTGGGCGTCAACAACCTGGACGCAGCCATTGCGTTGTTCAAGAAGGCATACGGCTGGTCCGACCCGCTGCTGGAGACGGAAAAAGACATTGGCAAGATGGCCTATTTTCCTGGCGAGCCGGTAATTCTGGCGACTCCGGCAGGAGGGGGCTGGCTGGCGGACCACCTGGCGAAGTATGGGGAGAGTCCAGTGGCCTACCTGTTGGCGCCGCGGGATTTCGCAGGAGCGGTAAAGAAATACAAACTGAGCGGAAATAAAAGCTGGTTCGGACAGAAGGTCGTGTGGTTCGACGCGGGCAAGATTAAAGGGGTGCGGCTGGGAGTGATTGGGCAGTGAGGTAGACCACTGTGACTTGGCCTACGCCTTACTTGGTTTTTCTGATCTGGAGCTGAAGGCGATAACTTTGCGCGCTCTTTTTCTTGATCACTACTTCTATTTCACCTTCCGGTGCTTCGATCGTCAAAGGCAATGTCATTTGGAGGTCGGAGCTGTACCGGCGCCTCCGACCCTTACGTGAGATAAGGGGCGCTGTGACCGTACCGGCGTACGGAATCGCGATACCGAATTCACGATAAGCACATACGATCGTGCGGAAACTAGGCGTTGCGTGCTTCTTAAGATATCGCTGCAACCCTCCCCTATCGACCCCTAAACGTCTGGCGAAGATTTTCTCGGTCTCCCCCGCCGCGAGCGCGCGGTCATAGTGCGGTTGTAGTTGCCGCGCAAACTCTTCGCCAAATTGTTGATCGTCCGGAGTGCGTTTCATCCAGAATCTGCTTGACTAGTTGATTTTCCTGTCGCAATATGCTTTTTAAGAAGCTTGCTTTATAAAAAGCATAATCATACGGTGCTTGCGACTCGTTTGTCATCTAAACTTTGGTCATAAGGGAGGGGGCGATATGGCTACCACAGAGCAGACTAGGCTAGCCGCGGAGTTGCAAGTTTACGCCCTTCATAAGAATGAGTGGCTCAAGGGCTATCCCGGCCGATACGTCGCCATCAAAGGGAGTGAGGTATTAGATTTCTACCCCACGTTCGAGGCTGCGTATTCCGCGGGTGCTGGCGCGTGGGGCGTCAACATGGACTTTCTCGTAAAGCAGATTGTTGAACACGAACCTGTTTTCTTTGTGTTCTAATCGTGGTCACGTGCCGCTCTCCAAAGCCTGATCCGCGCAGTTTACTGATACACGGACCGCGAATCGAAATCGAAATCGGCCCGCCGATTGTGCGTACCTCCAGGGGCCCGGTTTCACCCGGCTTTAACCCCTCTGCCGCAGGCAGGTACTCCAAAATGCCAGCACTAATCGATACCGGAGCTGGGCGAACCGTCCTCACACCAGCAGCTGTCGAAAGAGTGGGCTTGCGGCAAGTAGACGTTACCAGACTTGCTCGAGCTGGCGGGGTAAACGAAGACACCGGGGTCTATGTAGCTTCGATCCAGTTTCCGCGCTACAAACTCGCAACGATTGAGGTTGCTAAGGTTGTCTGTTGCGAACTCCCTGAACAGCCAATTCAATGCCTCATTGGCAGAGATATTCTTTCGCGTTGGCTATTCACCTATGACGGTCGCAGGGGCGAGTGGACTATTGATGAAGAGGACACCGCCGCGTGGGTGGATCCGTTATGAGTGCGCGACTTGCGAACTAGCAACCCAGAACCCAGAACTGCTACCATCGCCTTCAGTGTCCGCGGCTAAAGACAATCCCGCTCCCCGTTCGCACGCGCTTCATAACCACGCGCTCAATAACAAAGACCGTCTCGTCTCGGCCGCGCCGGTTGAGGATGATTCTTCGTTCGAGCTCAAGCTGCGGCCGCAGCGGTTGCAGGAGTTCATCGGGCAGAACAAGGTCAAAGAGAATCTGGACGTTGCAATCCAGGCAGCCAAGTCACGGGGCGAAGCGCTGGATCATGTGCTGCTCTATGGGCCACCTGGGCTGGGCAAGACTACGCTTGCGAACATCATCGCCAACGAACTCGAGGCGGCTTTCCAGCAGACCTCGGGGCCGACGCTGCAAATCAAAGGGGACCTGACCGCGATCCTGACCAATCTGTGCGATCGCCAGGTGCTGTTTATCGACGAAGTGCATCGGCTGCAACCCGCGCTCGAGGAGATCCTTTATTCGGCGCTGGAAGATTACAAACTCGACATCATGATCGGGCAAGGGCCATCGGCTCGCACGCACACGATGGACGTGAAGCCATTCACATTCATTGGCGCGACCACCCGCGCCGGGCTGCTTTCGGCTCCGTTGCGCTCGCGCTTTGGGCTTTTGTTGCGGCTGGAGTTTTACACGCATGAGGATCTACGTGTCATCGTCGAGCGCTCTGCCGAGATTCTGGGAGTGGGCATCGACCGCGCGGGAGCCACGGAAATCGCGAGCCGGTCGCGCGGAACTCCGCGTATCGCAAACCGGTTGCTGCGCCGGGTGCGCGACTATGCGCAGGTGCGAGCGAACGGGACCATTGATTTGCCGACCGCTCAGTCGGCGCTCAGCATGCTTGAAGTCGACAAGTACGGTTTCGATGAAGTCGACCGTAAGCTGCTGTTGACCATTATTGAGAAGTATCAAGGCGGACCGGTTGGCCTGAACACGCTGGGCGCGGTGCTTGCCGAAGAGCCGGACGCCATCGAAGAAATTTACGAACCGTTCCTCATCCAGATCGGATTTTTGAACCGCACGCCACGCGGACGCGTTGCGACGCAACTGGCGTACGAACATTTTGGAATCACGCCCACGCGGCGGCAAAGTTCCCTGTTCTAGCTTGGTGGATTGATGCCGGGCTCTTGAGGTTCGACGCTTGCGGTTGACTTCGCTGGCTGCAATCTGCGTTAATCGCTCTTCGCCATCCATCTCTATAGAAACCTTCTGCAGGAGGACTTATGCGTGAAGTCATCGCGACCGATCAGGCTCCCAAAGCGATCGGGCCCTATTCGCAGGCCATACGGGCTCAAGGTTTGATCTTTACGTCTGGACAAGTTGCCATCGATCCGGCGACGCAGCAGGTGATCACGGGCGACGTGAGCGCGCAGACGGACCGCGTACTGCAAAATCTAGCCGCCATCCTGCAGAAGTCAGGCAGCGGGCTGGAGAAAGTTTTGCGCTGCACGGTTTTTCTGAAGAACATGTCGGACTTCTCCGCGATGAACGAGGTTTATGGACGGTACTTTAAGGAAGCGCCTCCGGCACGCTCGACAGTCGAAGTGGCGCGGCTGCCGAAGGATGTGCTGGTGGAGATTGATGTCATTGCGCTGGCATGATGTGCCGGAACTCACGAGAAGGTTGGAGATTCATACAGGAGGAACTATGAAAGCTTTTATCCTAGCGCTTGCGTTGCTTGCGGCTACTTCAGTTGGAGGGCAGACGACCGCGCACAGCGTCGCACCGAGGTCCCCAATCGGTCCTACCAAGGTTACGGGCGAGCCGACCAAGACCGCCAGTGGCCTTGAATACTGGGAGATCAAATTAGGTACCGGAGCTCCGGCGCAAATCGGACAGCACGTCACGGTCGACTACACTGTCTGGCTATCGACAGGAAAGAAAGTCGATAGCTCAGTCGGTACAGGGCAGCCTTACGAATTTATGTTGGGGGCGGGACAGGTGATCAAAGGCTGGGACGAAGGAATCGCGGGGATGAAGGTCGGGGGAAAGCGGCAGTTGCGAATTCCTCCGGATCTCGCGTATGGAGCGGCGGGTAAGCCTCCGGTGGTTCCTCCGAACTCGACGTTGGTGTTCGACGTGCGTTTGGTGAATGTGAAGTAACAAGGACAAAAGTCTGGGGAGAACGCCTTCGATTATGCTGGCAGACTGCCGAGCTTCGCGGCTGGACGGGCAGGAATGCCCGTCCCCACACTTGCCCGTTCCACACTCTCGATCTCAGACCTTTTTAGGCTTTGACGACTTTGCCGCTACGCAGACAAGAGGTGCAGACGCGTATGTGCTTGGTCGCGGCTCCCACTTTGGCGTGAACGGGGCGCAGATTGACGTTCCAGCGCCGCTTGCTCACATTGTGGGCGTGACTGATGGTATTTCCGAACTGCGGCCCCTTGCCGCAGACATCGCAAACTCGTGCCATAACTCTAGATTCCTTCCAGGCTGTTGCCGAAACTTCGATTTTACAGGAATCCGGCGGATTTAGCCAAGTCCACCCGGCAGCAGTGGGTCAAATTGAATTTGTTTAGGGAGTCACGGCTTCCGCCGCGCGGAGCTGCTGAGTCTCACCGATCCGACAGTTGCACAGGATTGCCGTCCGGATCTTTGCCGTCGCAAAGGCAAAACATCTCCCCTTGCCGTACTTTACCGAAGCTCGCGCCTCGTGCGACGAGCGTTTCGCGCAGCTGAGCAACGTCCTTTGTGCGAAAGACAATTTTCGGTCCTTTGCGGCCAGGCGATGATGGCCCGGAGTGCAGAGCGATCGCCGCGCCGCCAGCAGAAAACTCCCGCCAACCCTTCTCCGCCGAAATTTGCCTGAGGCCGAGCACCTCTCCATAGAATCTGCTCATCTCTTGAAGTTGGCCGGTAAACAGGATCACGCGCGCCATTCGCATTTTTCGGCACCTCCGCCGCAAAAACCAGAGCCCGGGCCTATCCCTGCCTGGCTCTCGTTAATGTCTTCGAAATTGTTCCCAACTTGAATCAGGGTCGCCTAGGCCGCTTTCCCCAAAACCGGCTCGGCACAATGACTGCAGCGCCGCGCGTCGATTGGAATCTCGCTCAGGCATTCCGGACACTTTTTAGTCGTGGGGTCGGGTGGGACGGCGGCTTTACGGGTACGAGCGATCAGTGCGTTAATGGGAGTGACGACAAAGAAATAGACGGCGCCTGCGACCAGAATGAACGAGATCACGGTATTCACGAACTCGCCATAGAGGAAGGTACTGCCGTTGAGGGTAAACTTCAGCGCCGAGAAATCCGGGGCCTTGACGATGGCGCCGATTAAAGGTGTGAGAAGGTCTTTGGTCAGCGCGGAGACAACCGATCCAAAAGCAGCGCCAATGACCACACCGACAGCCAAATCCACAACATTTCCACGCAGAATAAATTGCTTAAAACCGGATAGCATACGAATCCCTCCATTTAATAGAATGGCCGACCAATGTAAATGCTCAGTCGGCCGGGGTCAAGTTGTATGAGTCGGCGCTGACGGCTGAGTCTACCCGGCCAGCACGGAGCAACGAGAGTGCGCAAAAGGCAGGTGCGTGAGCCATGTATCCGAGGACTTTTGTGGGTGTCAGATCCGCATGGGCATGACGATGTAGCGGTACTTGTAGTCTTCGCCCTCGGCGGGACGAAGTTGTCCGGCGGATTGAGCGTCTTTCAATTCCAATTTCACGGCGCAAGAACCGGTCGCTTTGATAAAGTCCATCAAATACTGGGCGTTGAATCCGATGGCCATCGGATCGCCGTCGTAGGAAATCTCGATGGAATCTTCGGATTCGCCGGCTTCGGTCGAGGATGCAGAGAGCTTCAGTTCGCCCTTTTCGAGCTTCAAGCGCACGGCGCGCGAACGCTCATCGGCAAACTGGGCAACACGGGCGATTGCGGCTCCGAGTTCTTCGCCATCGAGAGCAATCGATTTTGAAACATCTTTGGGTAAAACGGCTTCGTAATTCGGGAATTGTCCGGTGAGTTGCCTCGAGGTCAGCAAGCGGGGGCCAACCCGGAAAAAGAGCGTCGATTCGTCTTTGGCGAAGTCGATGGTCTCGACATCAGAATCGAGGAGAGACTTGAGCTCGTCCATCGCCTTTTTCGGAATCAGCGTCTTCATCTCGCCCGAAACACCCTCGAATTTTTCCCCCACGCGCTCGACGTGGGCGAGGCGGTGACCGTCGGTTGCGACCATGGTGATCGACTCGGGCTTCAACACCATCAGGGCGCCGTTCAGCGTGTAACGAGATTCTTCGCTGGCAATGGCGAACCCGGTCTTCGCGATCATCGATCGCAAAACAGCTGCCGGAATCTTGATCGCGCCGGCGGTTGGAAATACGGGGAGCCCTGGAAAATTCGATTTCGCCATCCCAACCATCTTGGTGTTGGAACGTCCACAGCGAATGCTGACCCAGTGGTTCTCGAGAAGTTTGATGGTGATATCGGCGTCGGGTAGCAACCGCACGTAATCGTAAAGTTTGCGTGCTGGAATCGTACAGGCGCCTTCTTTTTTCACCTTGGCATTGCAAGAGGTCCGCAAGCTCAGGTCGAGATCGGTTGCCGTGATCGAAAGTTTGTCTCCCGAGGCCTCGAAAAGATAGTTGGAGAGGATGGGAATGGTGGTCTTGCGCTCGACCACGCCCTGGGTGGCAGTCAATTCGCGAAGCAATTCAAACTTGCTGACCGTAATTTCCATGGTCGTAGTGGCGACGGCAGGGGCGACTTCCACCGGCATATTGGGTCTCCCGACTCTGTACTTCTGTTCTCTCTTATATCAAATACAAAAGCAATTAAACCAGTAGTAACCGTAGGGGCTTCGGAGAAGTGGAAAACCGGTCCAGATCACTGCCCTTCAGCAAGTTGGCGATCGATCCCTCGTGTGAAGAATCGCGGCTTGCGACTCCGGACGGCGAAGTATCCCCCGCCACACTCTACACTTTGCTGCCCGTCTCCCACAGTTTCCACAACCACTCCACAGCGCGCCTGCCGGAAGACTAGCTGAAAGAGTGAATAAGCCGTCCGAAACCGCGTTTATGCGCCCAATTGCTCGGTTAATTTATTGAGCAGCCTGTTCAAATCTTTGTCGTTCTTGCGAGCCTCTTCAATCTTGTCGACCGAGTGTAGAACGGTGGTGTGATGCTTACCACCGAATTGACGGCCAATTTCGGGAAGAGACGCTTCCGTCAGATGCTTGGCTAAATACATCGCAATCTGGCGAGGATAGACAATCGATCGCGAATTATTCTTAGCTTTGATTTCGACGAGACGCAGGCCAAATTGCTCAGCCACAGCCTTCTGGATCGATTCAATGGTGACCTTCCGCGCCTGCGAGTCGATGAAATTCTTGAGAACGTGCTGCGTATACGGAAGTGTGATTTCGGCGCCGATGAGCGAAGAATGCGCTACCAGACGGATCAGAGCGCCTTCGAGTTCGCGCACGTTCGAGCGAATATTCGAGGCGATAAATAGAGCCACATCCGTGGGCAGCGTCACCCGCTCCTGCTCGGCCTTTTTTTGCAGGATGGCGACTTTGGTCTCGAGGTCGGGCGGTTGGATGTCGGCGATCAGGCCCCACTCGAAGCGGCTGCGCAAGCGATCTTCGAATTCCGCTAATTCTTTGGGCGGACGGTCACTGGCGATGACGATCTGCTTCATGGACTCATGCAGTGCGTTGAAAGTGTGGAAAAATTCTTCCTGCGTCCGCTCTTTCTGCGCAAGAAACTGGATATCGTCAATGAGCAAAACGTCCATGGTACGAAATTTATCGCGGAAGCTGATCATCTTGTCGTAGCGGAGCGAGTTGATCATCTCGTTGGTGAATTTCTCGCTCGACACGTAACAGATAGCCGCCTGTGGGCTGCGGCGCTTGATCTCGTGGCCGATGGCCTGCATCAGGTGTGTCTTGCCCATGCCCACCCCTCCGTAGAGGAAGAGAGGGTTGTAGGCCTTGGAAGGGCGCTCTGCGACCGCCTGGCACGCGGCATGGGCGAACTGGTTGCCGCTGCCGATGACGAAGGCGTCGAAGGTGTAGCGGGGATTCAGTTGCGCCGCGCTATCCCAATCGAACCGCCCTTGGGAAGGATGGAGTCCGCCCACAGCTTGCGGACCGGGGGAATTGGCCTCGGCGCGCATGCCACCGCCTGAGACATGCCCGGACAAGCCGCCGTTGTGGCGGATAGGGGTGTTCGAGGGATCGTCGTCGGCGGTAACGAACTTCACTTCCTCGTATCCCAAACCGAGGTTGTCGACGGCCTCCTGAATCAGGTCAGCGTACTTGTCGCTGACATGGCGGAACTCGGCCGTGGGAATGCGCACAAACAGGACTCCGTTGCTGGCGTGGCTGTAGCGCGTGGGTTTCAACCATGTGTCGTAGGAGTGACGGTTGACTTTTTTCTCCAGTGCGTCAAGAATGCGCACCCAAGGATTCGGAATGATGGCGGAACTGGTGAGAGACATGATTTACCAGAAAAACGATTTACCGGGAAAACGAATTCAAAAAAATACCTTTTGAAACAACCAAAAACGCCCAAAGCAAAACGCCAGGGGAAATGCTAAGCGGAAAATTATGAGTTCGTCGATTCCTGCAGAGCAGCGTGTGTTTTGCAGTACGGGTTATCTGTGAAATTTATTACGAGACGAACGGGATAGTAGCACAAAAAAATTCACTGGTCCGTGAGTTGTAATAAAAAATATTTCGCTAGAGCGCCAGCAGCAACCGCTATTTAAAGCCGCTGTCAAGTGTCGAGAAAATAACTGCCGCAAAACTTGTGCAAGAAAATCTGTAAGCGATGAAGCCAGTAGGTCCCAGTTTGGCGGCAGCCAGATCGAAGGCCACGAACGTCTCGAACTAATAGCTGGGCCGCCGTTCACGGCGAGCGGCGGGCGCCGGCGTGGTCTTGTAGTTGCCGGGATAGACGACGACCGACCGGCGACCACCCTCGCCATCGCTTTCCGTCCGCAGATCTTTTTCTTCGCGCAAAGCGAGATGCACGATACGACGCTCGCGCGACGACATGGGACCGAACCGGTAGGGCTCGCTGGTGCGGCGCACTTGCTCCGCCGCGACACGCGCGGCCGTCTGCAACTCGTCAATCCGCAGGGCGCGAAAATTCTTGCAGTCGAACCAGACGCGTTCGTGCTCGTTGCCTTGCAGGTGCAGAACTTCTGAAGCGAGCAACTCGAACGCGCGCAGCAATTCGCCGCTGCGCTCCAGCAACAGGGCCGAGTCGGGTCCCGCAAACTCCACCAGAATCTCGGGATGCTCCCACTCGCGGTTTTCGGCTATGGGAGGATCAACGGTGATCCGGTACTTCAGCTTGAAGCCGCCGTGTGAAATGACAGCCTGCAAGAATTCTCCAATTTGTTTCGCAGCTACAACTTTGTCGGTCATTGGCATAAGTGAGGTCTCAGGTGTTAGGTCTTAGGTCTCAGGTCTTACTGAGAACTGAAAACTGAGAGCTGACAGCTACTTCTCTTTCTTCCGGGCGCGCTTGGCCATCATCTCTTTCATCTCGCGGCCGAGCGAACTGCGATTCAGGGCCGCCTGCTGCACGATGCCAATCAGTTGTCCCATGGCCCAGTACAGGCTCAGGCCTGCGGGAAGATTGAAGCTGATGTAGCCCAACATGGCGGGCATCATGAAGTTCATCATTTTCTGCTGCGAGGGATCCATGCCCGCCTGCGGCGTCATGCGCTGCATAAAGAACATTGTCACCACAATCGCAATCGGCAGCACCCACCGCGGATCCGGCGAAGATAGATCGTGAATCCAAAGCCACGGGGCATGCCGCAGATCCATGGCCACGTTCAGCATGCGGTAGTAAGCGAAGAGAAACGGCATCTGGATAACGAGCGGCAAACATCCACCGACGGGATTGACGCCTTCCTTCTTATAGAGCGCCGAAATCTCCTCGTTCATCTCGGCTTTCTTGGGGTCGCGCAGCGTGTATTTCTTATATTTCTCCTGGATTGCCTTGATCTGCGGGGCCACGCGCTGCATCTTCAGCATCGACTTCATCTGGGAAAGCCTCAGCGGCAGGAGCGCAAGGTTGATGACGAGTGTCTGCAGCAGAATGGCCCAGCCCCAGTTGTGGACGATGTGGACGTACATCCACTTGAGCCAGAGGAACAGCGGGCGGGCGATGATGCCAAGCCAGCCGAAATCGATGACGGCGCGGAGATCCGGTTCGGCGCCGGTGATTCCCGGGACGCGTACGGATTCAAGATCGGAGAGAGCCTTGGGTCCCACATAGAGACGCGTCTCAGTCGGGCCGTGCAGATTGCCGACGGCCGCGCCCAGGACGTCGACTTTATCCATTTGCTTGTCGGCGGGATCGGAGGGCTTATGGCGGATTTCAATTCCGTTGCGCAGGGTGACGAGGGCGGAACTCTGTGGATCTTGGGGCAAGAACACGGCTGCGAAATATTGGTCGGAGATTCCGGCCCAGTTGAAGGGTCCGGGCAGGGTTCCGTTGCCGCTGATCTTCTTAATGGCCAGACGTTCCACTTTGTCGTCGTATTGATAGACAACCTGTCCGTTGGCGTATTGCGGCGTGGTCACGTCCGCGCCGAATCCGCTCGGCCACATGGGGAAGGCAGCGACCTGCGATCCCTTTACGTAGACAGCGGCGCGCGCCGTGACCACGTAGCTGTCGCGGTCGAACGAGAATGTCTTCTGGACCGACAGGTCGCCGTCATCATAAGCAAATTTCAGCTCCGGAGGCGCCGTCGCATTGTTCGGCGCCGCGGTCGCCTCCGCCGACGAGACCACGTACAACGCCGTGTTCAGTTTCTCCCGCAATGCCTCGTCATAAGACCAAAGCATCAACGGATATCCATACTTGTCCGCTGCGGCCATGTTCACGAGTTCGAGCGGCGCGTCTTTGTCGTCGGTATATTTCTTCAATACCCAGGACTTCACGCGTCCGCCGCGATTGGTGAAAACAATGCGGTACACCTCATTCTCGATCACCGTCTCGGATTCGCTGGCAGCGGCTTGCGGCTTCGAACTCGGGGCCGGCATAGAAGCAGTCGAGTGCGGCGCGAAGTGTTTTTCTGAACTTTGCGCGATCGGAGTCGAGGAAGTAGAAGCGCCGGGAGCGGAAGTTGCCACCGGATTCGCCGTCGCCTGCTGTTGTTTCGCCGGAGGAGCAGGCTGCGCCCCGTACTTCTTTAAGAGTGGCTGAAACAGCATGATCACCAGGAATGTCAGCGCGAAGACAATGAGCAGCCGCTTCTCCATCCCGGGTTCTTGTTGAGGATTATTAAATTCAGCCAATTCGTTAGCTCATCATTTCTTCGTAGAAGTTAAGTGTAGGACCAACCGCCTGCAGCTTTGGCCTATCCATCAAAGTGAGCGCCCCATCACTCGCGCATTCTGGGAAGGAGTGAGATTCGCCGCGGATTTCACCACCGGATCCAACCCCCCGTGCGCGAAAGGATGACACCGCAGCAACCGCCATGCGGCCTTTCCGAATCCCCGCAGAACTCCGAACCGTTCGACCGCTTCCATGGCGTACTCCGAACAAGTCGGCACGTAACGGCAAGAAGGAGGAAAGAACGGCGATATCCACCGCTTGTACCCCTGCAAGAGCGCGATCGCGACAGGCTTCACTTTTCTACCGGCTTCTTCGCGGTCGTGTTTCGGGTCATCGTATTTTTCGCGACCGTATTTTTCGAGATCAGCGTGAGCGCCCGTCCCACTTCCTCGAGCACTACAGCAAATTCTAATGTCAACACCGACTTCTTAGGGTTTATGACCACATCCACCGCGCCCGAACCCTGCAAAACATACCGCTGCATCCGGACCGCTTCGCGCATACGGCGCTTGATGCGGTTTCGGACCACCGCTGCGCCCAAAACCTTCCCTACGGTGAATCCGACGCGCGCCGTCGCCGTTTTCGGCTCCTCGCCGTCCCCCGCTGGCGGCCGCAGGTAAAACGCGGTCATGTGCGAGGAAAAGTGCCGCCGTCCTTGCTTGTAAACGCGCTCAAAGTCCGAGTGCTTGAGCAATCGCGCTGAACGCGGAAACCCGAAAGTCGACTTCACTGCGGGCTTCCCCGCAACCGATTCCGGAGCGTCTGCGCGGACCGCTTCACCATTTTGCAAGGCGTTATCCATCACTCAGCGGCCTGCGCACTCAGCGTTCCTCTGCCGGACGATCCTGCATAGTCCCGCTTTTTCTGGCAATTGGGTACTGGCAACTGCTTTACGGAGGGGAAACTAGTCGCGGAAACCCGGCGCTACGGCAACACGCTTGCGCCCTTTGGCACGACGGCGCGATAGCACGGCAGCCCCGTTTTTCGTCTTCATGCGGGTGCGAAACCCATGCTTTTTAGAGCGCTTGCGCTTGTTAGGTTGAAATGTACGTTTCGGCATTGAAAATCCCTGCTCCTGATCAATTCAGCTGGCTAAAGGCAAACCGTAAGTATAAATGACCGCTGCGCTCCCCGGCAAACGCTTCTATCTCGCTACAATGACTCTGTCCTGATTCGCTCGCCACGCAATGAACTTAGACGATACTATCGTCGCCATCTCTACCCCTCCCGGCCGGGGAGGAATTGGGGTTGTTCGCCTGGCCGGTCCTCAGGCCAAAGCCATAGCCCAAACGATGTTGCGACGAGCTTACCCGCTGGAAGCTGGGCGAGCCGTGCTCTGCGATCTCGTCGACCCATCTAGCGTAGATCCATCTACGATCGACCCTACTGGCGTGGACATTTCCGGTTTCATACCCGGCCGCATTGACGAAGTTGTGGTTACTTATTTCGCGAAACCCCACTCCTACACGACAGACGATATCGTAGAAATTTCCGCCCACGGCTCCCCCGTTGTGCTTCGTCATATCGTCGATCTGTCTCTTGTCCAAGGGGCCCGCCTCGCTGAACCTGGGGAATTCACGATGCGTGCCTTTCTGAACGGACGTCTCGACCTGACGCAGGCGGAAGCTGTCCGCGACCTGATCGACTCGCAGACGCTATTTCAGGCGAAAGTCGCGGCGCAACAGCTAGACGGAGCACTCTCCCACCGCCTGAAACCGATCAAGCAAAAATTGATCAACCTGATTGCCTTGCTGGAAGCCGGCATCGACTTCGCAGAAGACGATATCTCGGTCGCGCCCGACGCGGCCATTCTCGACAACATCGCAAAAATTCAAGCTCCGCTTCGGCAACTGGCCGCGACCTTTACTTATGGCAAGCTGGTGCACGAAGGGCTCACCTTGGCTATTGTGGGCCGTCCTAACGTGGGGAAATCGAGCCTCTTCAATCGTCTTGTCGAACGAGAGCGCGCCATCGTTACGGCGCAACCAGGCACGACGCGAGACTTGATCAGCGAGACCGTCGCCATCGGTGGAATTCCTGTGGAATTGGTGGATACCGCCGGAATCCGCAAGGCGCCAGAAGGGGCGGAGGCCGAATCCATCGGTATCGAGAAGTCAAAAGAGGCGCTAGCCGACGCCGACCTCGTGCTGGTGGTGGTGGATCGGTCCCGTCCGCTCGCCGAAGAAGATGAAGAGTTGCTCGCTCAAGTGAGAGACCGTCCCGCGCTTGTGGTAGAAAACAAATCCGATCTCGCAGTTCGTGGTTCCCGCGACTTTTGTAGCGCCAGCGCCTCTGCGAACGAACCCTCATCCGGGCGCTCGATCCGGCGGATTTCCACATCTGCGCTAACCGGTGAGGGCATGCCCGCTCTCCGCGAAGCCATATTGACACACGTAGCGGGAGATCGTGCCATGAGTCAGGATTCCGGCTTCCTGACGAATGTGCGTCACCAGAAACTGGTCAACGACGCCCTGGCTGCCCTCGAAGAAGCCACACGAGCGGTGGCAACGAGGGTGCCACACGAGATGCAGCTTTTGGACCTTTACGCGGCTCTGCGCCCGATCGACGAAATCACCGGCGTCACCACAACCGATGACATCCTTAATTTGATCTTCAGCAGCTTCTGTATCGGAAAGTAGAGCGGCGTCCCACACTATCTAAGGAAATGTAGAAATCAACGATATATACCTGTAAACACAGGAAAATTCATCCTATAATGTCCAGCAGGAGACATAGACAGCCGATCTGGTTTATGTCTCCAGCATGTCTCCAGAGATGGGTATGCCTTTACATATCGGTCTGGAGACATAGGAGGGCGAGATGGCCCTCACAGACGCACAAATCAAGGCTTTGAAACCAAAGGCATCGCGATATCTGGTGAGCGATGGCCGGGGGCTTTCGCTTGACGTATTGCCGAGCGGCAAAATGTCATGGCTCTTTCGTTATCGGCTAAATGCTTCCTCTGAGAAGGTGACCTTGGGCCGATACCCAGATCTAACGCTGAAAGCGGCGCGGGCAAAACGCGATGAACTGGCCGCTCAGGTCGCGGATGGCAAGTCACCAGCGCAAGAGATACGAAAGGCGAAAGCCGGGAGTGCCACGGTTTCAACCGTCAGGGAGTTTGGCGATCGCTATTTCCAAGAGCAAGTAGCTAGAAATTGGAAAAATCCGGTCCAGATTCGTCGTTATCTGGACAATGAAATTTATCCCGCGCTCGGAGACAAGTTCCTCAAAGAGATTACCGCCTTGGATGTGCAGGCGATTGTTTACCGCAAGCGCGATAATGGCCGAGTTGCCGCTGCAATGCAGCTTCGCGGCGTGATGAAACGGATGTTCGACTATGCGATCGAAGTGCAGCAGGTGACGATGAACCCGGCTGCGATGGTGGCAACTCGATACATCGGCAAGGCCCGCAAACGTTCCCGTGTTTTGAACCCGCAAGAGATCCGCCTCTATCTCCACACCGTCTATCGGAGCAACATCCGGCGCCAATTCAAGTTGGCGCTGCATGCCCTCTTGCTGACACTCGCGCGCAAGTCGGAGCTATTGCAGGCGCGGTGGCAGCATGTTGATTTCGATGCGGGACAGTGGATCGTCCCCGAAGAGAACGCCAAAACCGCCAAGCCGCACATTGTCTACCTATCCACGCAAGTTGCCGCGATATTCCAAGAGCTAAAAGCGCTGGCGGGGGAGTCCGACTTGGTGCTACCTGGCCGGAACAGCATCAGAAAGCCCTTTGCTGCGAATGCGCTCAACCAAGCCCTGGAGGGGCTTACGTTCGATATGGATCCGCTCACTATTCACGATCTGCGACGCACCGGCGCGACACTGCTGACAGAGAAGGGTTTTAACCGGGATGTGATCGAAAAGGCCCTGAGTCATGAGAAGCAAGGCATCCGCGCCGTCTACGTTCTGGCTGAATACCCCGAAGAACGAAAAAAGATGCTGCAATGGTGGGCAGACTACGTGGACACTATTGTCAATGAGTCCAAGGTGATTGTAGGTAGTTTCGGAGGCGCCGCTTAGCCGTTTCGGCCTCTGTCCATCGACAACAAAACACTGTTAGACCTGTCCTGATTACTAGGGGGAAACGGCCAAAATGCTGAAAACGCACGCTGGCGGCAGACCTCCCAAGCGAATCCAATCCTAATTCATAAGGAATCCGCTACTATTGGTTTGTGGAACGGGCACTTGGTTTCAGGGCGGAGGCGCATAAAGTTTACTGGGCCGTCGTAGAGGGAACCAGAGAGGCTCCCATCCTTGTAGCCAATGACAGCGCCGCGGCCCCCGTCAATCTTGACGAAGCGCCCGCGCTTTCCTGGTACCGCAGTAGAGTCAAACTCATAGTAGAGACCTACAAGCCCAGCATGGCGATGATCCGCTCTGCAGAACCAAGTGCTAGAGGCAGTCGAAAAGAAGGGCCTCGACTTCGGTTGCGCATTGAAGGTGTTCTACTTCAGACAGTCGATTCGTGCGGTCTCAAAGCGACTATTGGCGCGTTAGCTACGATCTCGGGTAAGTTGGGAACCCAAGCTAAGGGATACATTGAATCGGGTGAATTGCGCGGCCTGGACATATCCAAGTTTCCGTCCTACGCCAAGGAAGCTGTCTTGGTGGCCGTCGCCGCTCTCCCGCAAAACTGAGCTATGCGGGTCGATGGAACAATTTCTTACACGAGACTGAAGCAGATCGGTGTCGGGCAAGGAATGAACTCCACAGTTTGGCTTGCTGACGACCCACAACTTGGCGGTCAAGTAGCTGCAAAGGAAATAGAGAAATCCCGCTTCGCCAACCCGACGGCCTACTTCGACGAAACACAGGCAATATTTGCCGTAGCCCACGACAATGTCATCGAAGTGAAGTATGCCTGCCAGACGCCGAATCTCATTTCCTTGGTTATGCCGTACTATCCGAATCTCTCACTCACCGACCGGATTTCTGATCGCCCGCTTCAACTCAGCGAGGTTCAGCGCGTAGCACAAGGTGTCCTCGCTGGGCTCGCGCACATTCACTTGAAAGGCTATATCCATTTTGACGTGAAGCCATCCAACGTCCTTTTTTCAAATAAGGGCACACCGATGGTGGCAGATTTCGGACAATCACGTGCCATTTCTCCAGCGGGTGTTGTAAGTGTGCCGAAACTGTATATGAGCGCCCAACCGCCCGAGACCATCAATACCGGCAAAGCAACCCTAGTCGCAGACATTTATCACGTGGGCCTCTTGATCTATCGCGCAGCAAACGGCGACGGTTTTTACAAGGCCCAAAACCCACACCCAGCAACCATAATGACGAAAATCTCCCGTGGCAAGTTTCCTGATCGGAATCGATTCATGCCACATGTACCGTCGCGCATTCGGACTCTGATCAGAAAGGCCCTTCGCGTAAATCCTGATGATCGCTTTCAAACCGCTATCGAAATGGCAGATGATCTCAGTCGCGTGGACGTAGCGCTTGATTGGTCGGTCGAACCACTCCCACCCGGAGGCTTCCGATGGAGAGCGATAAGGCCGGGCCAGTGCGATTTGGTCGTCGAGTTAAGAAATGTAAGTGGTGCATGGGATGTCGAGACTTGTACCGAAAAGAAAGGGGAGCCGAGGCGCGCCAAAGGGAAAAAGGAAAACTGGAGGAGCGGATTCACGCTTGACGACGCTTACGCGCACCTGGAAGAGGTGTTTGAACGATTTCTGGAATAACGTAGTTTCCTTCCGGCCTCCATCGCACTTTCCCATCCGGCGTGGCGTTGCCTACTCTTTCAGGCAAGCAGACCGCACATAGAGGATTTTCCTGATACTCAAGTGGCGGACACGACATTTCCCGCCCACAGTGACGGCAGCGCTGAATCCTAGCCAGAATCATCTGCGCCATCTACTTCCTCCCACCCCGAAGCTTGATCTTCGGCAGCTTCACCTTTGGTTGTTCCACAAAAGCTTCGAGTGCACGATCAACGAATCGAGCCGCTACGTCAGCCTTGTTCCGCCCCCATATGCCGTTCTTGGCGATTTCGTCCAGAAGCCGGATCGACTCCAACGACAAGGTGATCGAAAAGTTGTCGCTGTCGGCAGCGTTTTGGCGTTTCATAATTACCCCATAATTATAGGGTAATTATGGATTTTGAGCCTAGTGATTTAACTCTTGCTCAAAGGTGTCAGCATTCGCAGCACCCAGGGAGGGGATGGACGCGAGCCCGTAAGGAAGCTTGTTGAAATCGCCTTCGACCTATCCAAATTTGTTTGACAAATGGTGGTCTACTAACGTATAGCGTAGTTATACATGACGGCGAACGAGAAGAAGAAGGCATGGGAACAACCAGTGGTCTTTCGTCCATCTGAGGAGGACAAAGAGATGCTCGACTGGCTGTCCCGTCGCTTGTACCTGAAACCCTCGCAGGTTTTGAGGCAAGGCCTCAAGAAGATGTATGACATCGAGAAACGGATGGCAAGGGAAAGGAAGGGGACGTAACCAGGAAAGCGCGCCATGCCGGTGTTGAAGCACCGACACGGCGCTAACCGCAGTCGCCTAGAAGGAGGCAACAATGGCTAGAGAGCAACGTAACAACAATTCTGCTTTCTCTCAAGAAGCTGACCGCCCCATCAATAGAGTAGCCCTTTACGCTCGAGTCAGCACCCTCAACAATCAAGACCCCGAAATGCAACTCGCCGAATTGCACGAATATGCGGGACGCCGCGGTTGGGAGGTCGTTGAAGAATTCACAGACCAAGGCGTTTCCGGCTGCAAGGAATCCCGTCCAGCGCTCAATCGGCTGATGTCAGATGCTTGCCGTCGCCGCTTTGACGCAGTTCTGGTCTGGAAGATCGATCGCTTTGGGAGGTCTTTGAAGCACTTGGTTAATGCTCTCGCTGAACTTTCAGCACTGGGAGTGGCTTTCGTTAGTCTAAGAGACAACATCGACCTGAGTACGCCTTCCGGGCGCTTGATGTTTCAAATCATTGGCGCAATGGCAGAATTTGAGCGCGCTCTTATTCAGGAACGGGTTCGTGCGGGCCTAAGGAATGCACGCGCCAAAGGGAGACGACTGGGGAGGCCACGAGTCGTTGTTGACGCCTCGCGAATTGCCACTCTTCGCGCTCGCGGGGACTCGTGGTCGCAAATCCAGACCGAACTGAGAGTGAGCAAGGGAACAGCGCAGCGGGCTTTTGCATCTTTTCCCAAAACTGTCTAGGTGGATTTGATGCACGGTATGCGGGAACGATTTCCGGACGGTTCTACAGACCCTTGAGTAGCTTAGCCATCGTGGTGTCCAAACCTCGGGCAATCACCTGCAAGGTGATAATCCCTGGTTCACGCTCGCCCCTCTCGATGTCTGAGATGTGTCCCCGGTTCATGTCCAGATACACTGCCATGTCGGTTTGTGTCCATCCTTTACATCTTCGAAGCGTCTGAATGCGCTTGCCCAACAGGACCAAAAGGGCATGATTGCCGCTGGACATGCTTCCATGGTGAGGCTCAGTTCGACGGCGGCGCTCGGGTGCCTGCGACCATCTGTGCCATCGACGACGCGATCCGCTCGGCAGAACAGATCATGCGGGCGATTGATGAGCGGTGGCCGACAAAGAACGAACGGGCATCGAACTAAGGTGATGAGATTACTCCATGCAACATAAGCGGAGATTTGCCATCCCCGCCTTCGGCTGTTCTCTTAGTCCGTTCTTGGATTACAAAAGCTAAAATTCGACTTTTCTGTACGAACTGCGAGAATAACGACGCTCTGCATGTGCACCCTCACTTCACTAGGCTTCCGGTTGGTGCATGAGGGTCATTTGTTGTTTGAGCGTATTCTTTGGTTAGGTTGCTATTTAGGAGGCGCAAGACGTTCGAACATCATCAAGTTGGGGAGATGAGTACATTTGTTTGCTAGGTGTCTGTTTTTTGAAAGAAGCTGAGGAATCAATGAGCAACAAGAACTTGAGTGGTCGCACTCAACCCATCACTCAGAAGGCCAAAACTGCGAGCCCGAGCAGCGGCGATGGGCGTGTCGCTAACGCCGTCGAAACAATTCTTCCGACGGTTCTGGTTAGAAACGCAGTGCTCATGCCATATCCGATATCTGAAAAACGTAGACGGCTCAAGCGTTGGTGGCCAGCCATCGTGGTCGGCGCTTTAGCCGGGGCAGCCGTCGCGCTATCCAGAGGATGCTGGCACGGTAAGAAAGGCTGGCCCATAAGCGAGGAGGGATATTCCTACCAAGTTTGCCTGACTTGCGGTGCGATGCGGCTCTTCGACGAGGCAACATTCCGTGGTTACGGCCCGTTTCGTTACGATCTCAAGACACTCATCGCGTGGGAAAAGTCAAAGCAAGAAAAAATCCGCCTAGTTGCGATCCAGAAGCGACCTGCCTAGACGTTGGCACGAATCGATTGTCCATCATTGGAGCAAGAGTATTGCGGGAGGTTCCCGATGTGCTTGCGAGGCGTGGCGCTGCGAGTTTGCCGAAGGATCCCAGCAGTGCGAGATCGCATCCGAACAAGGTCGCAGGTATTGTCCCACACATTCGGTGTCCCACCCGACGAGCGTGAGCGCAGTCAAGACACCCCGAACCTAAACGGAATTCTTCAGACCAATTCATACGGCTTCAGTCCCGCTCCATGGATGTTTCCTCGGAGCAGGAGCAAGATGGTATTCATTAAGCGGGTTCGCTGGTCGCACTCAGTAGAGTTCGGCAAGCTTAGGAATGGATGGTTCGGGAAACTTGGGGAAGGGTCCCGAACCTCCTATTCACTTAAAGAAAAGGGTTTGGGCTCGTCAATAATTCCACGCACGCGGTTCCCGTCAAATATCCACACAAATTTCTTCTTGCTTACCTCACACCCAAACCCACAGCCCTACCAACGTCTCGCAGATAATGGTCGGACGCTGTGACTCTTGTGGTAAGCTCGGCCAGCGAGCCTTTCCAATCTGAAAGCAAAAAGCCCCACGGGATTCGTTCCCGTGAGGGCATTTTTATGATTGGACTACGCCGCCTTCTTCTGCGCCCTGAACTTCGCCCACCGCGCCTTTGAAGCTTCCGCCATTCTCTTCCTGCCTGCTGCCGATATTTTGCGTTTGGCAGGAGCGGAGCCCGTTGGTTTTGTTGCCACCAAAACTGGCTGCGATTCCTTCCGCAGAACGGCCCATCTTGCTTTTTGTGCCGCCGCGATTTTCCTGCGGGCTGATGGTGACATCGTGCGCTTTGCCGGAGCCGCTGCCGTTTTCGCCACCACCGTTGGCTGCGATTCCTTCCGGGCCTTCGCGAATCGCGCTCTCTGCGCCAGCGCCATTTTGCGCCGTGAAGCTGCGGAGATGATTCGTTTCGGTTGGGCGGTGTTGCCGGAAATTGCCGCTCCCGCACCGTTCAACGACTCGATCCCGGCAATGATCTGGTCTAGCTTCTCAATCTCTAACTGTGCGTGACTGCGCTTCTCTCGAAGTTCTCGTAATGCATTATCTAAATTTGACATAGTTGCCCCCTCAGGCATTTTGTTGAGGACTAATTGTAACTGGCCCGAGTGAGTTGGGGCGGTGGGGGGCTAAAGTGCCTAGTGATGAGCTGACTCGATCCGCAGTGTCATGCGGCGAGCATGGGCAGATGATTACGCTATACGCGCAGTTCGATTTAACCTCGGCTTCGCGGAGCAAGGTCTCAGTGCCCGCCGCACCGAAGTCTTCACTCTCGGAGTTTCTGTCAGAGACCCGAAATACAGGTCCGGCTGAGCAGAGCGCACCTGCGCCTGTAGAGCCGCTGCTGCTGAACTAGTACGGGCTGTACGCGTGCAGGCGGCTGTTGAGTTGGATGAGATAGTCCACGACCTTCCTAGGACTGTCATCTTCATACGGATCATTTGGCCCAACCGTCGTCAACTGTGTGAAGTCGTGTTCAATCCCCTTGTCGGGCGGTACTTGCACCCTCTGTGCTTGAAGACGTTTTAGCAAGACAATGTGGATGTTGTTGGCGCGGATAAACAACTTCTTACCGTCGGATGATAACTGGTCGCGGATCGACACCTTTTTCTTCTCGAATACATCGTCAAGTCGCGCCATTTCTTCTTCGCTCGGTCGCGGACTCTGGTTGTAAACCGCGTTGTTGAAAAAATCCTTCGCGTTGTCGATCTGAGCCTTCCACGACTGCTCAAAATCTTGTATTTCTCCTACAAGCGCCGTGCAGTCAGCTTTGAGTTCCGCGTCACTAAGGCTTTCATATTCATTACTCTTCTCGGTGGTGACTGGCGCTGGTGGCAGCGCCACGACCGTCGGTGTTGGCCGCACAAGGTGGTCGTGTACGGTCTTCCAAACGCTCGGTGCAGGAATTCTGCGTGGTGGTGCTATCGGAGCACCGTTAGTCTCTGCATCATAGTTGGTCAGTGACCACCCGATATAGCATTGCGCGAGCTTCCACGAAGGGAAGCCGATTACGAGTAGAATGAGTAATCGAGCGACGACGGGCACCAACTTGATTCGCTCCCCGCGAGCGATTCTGAGGATGAAAAGCAGCCACGCCGCTAGTACGGACACTGTCACGATAATCGTGACATAGTCTGACATGACGAACGGAACCAAGAGTAACGACACAATAAGCGCCGTTATTGGCTCCGACACCTTCAAATAGACGAACTCCAGCGGGTCTAAGCCGCGAAACGTCGGGCGCACCTTGCGCCAGAGCGCGGCGATATGACCTGCCTTCTCTTCGCTGTTTTCTTGAATCTCGGTATCGTTCATTCCAGCGTGGAAATTCTACCATCGCGCCCATTAGCGTTCGAAAAATCTGAAAAAAACTTCTGTAGAAACCTTCCTGTCAGACCTTCTAAATCACCAGCGACGTTTGGTTACTCATTGCTTTGATTTGCGGAGATCATATTTGACTTCGATGGCGTGGAAGCAAGTGTCGAACTCCGTCTGGTTCTTGTCGATCAATGCCACTTGCTGCGCGGGTGTCAGGTACTCGGCACGGCAATCGAGAAGTGGTTGGTGTAGCACTTGTCCATTGCGGCACGGATGGTGGGACGCAAGGGCGATTGGACGCGGGCGCATGAACTGGCGCAGAGGGATGAAGCGAGGCGAAAATCTAGTGCCGAGCTTGCAAGAGAACCGATTCTCGGCGGTAATCAAGAAACTGCTTTTGACCCTGAGTAGACGTTCCCACATTGATGACTCGATCCGTCGGCATTCCCAATCGGTTCAGAGAGGGTGTATGGGCGACGGGAGAAATGATCACTAGTCCGGAGTCTTCGAAACTTATAAAACCACGATCAAAGAGGTGATCCATCGTCGGAGTCAACAGAAGTCCGTTTTCGCCATTGAGCCGCTCCTCATTGCTAGAATCCCTCCAAGGCTTGCAGTGACTAGCTCGTAGATGGATCGGATTCGTAATACCAGTGATTCTGCATCCGTTTTCAACCTGCATTACCCGCTGTTTGAAAAGACCCTGCCCTCGTCGCGCTACGATGAGTGCTTCCCGAATCGGTCTCTGGTAGTTCGCGATCAGATTCGATCTCGGACTCGATGTGATGTTCCCAAATTTCCAGATCAGCATTGTCTGCCTGCATGGGTGCCGGGAGCGTCAATCTGGCGGATTGGTCGTTCATTAAGTCCGCCTCCTTGCCAATCAGTCCGACAAGGACTTCAGCCAAGGAATTCGGCACTTCGGTCAAATAAACGGATTGAATTCCGTTCCCCGAGTCCTGCAACGGTGAATAGCGTGAAGGCAGTAGCCGCCTCAGTACATCGATGTGATCCTTGGGGCGAATCCTGTTCAGAAGCGAAACGAAATTGACCCGCACCCGCCATCCAATCGCTTCCCAATTCATCCCGACTCCACCGAATTCGGCGGGCTTGGGACTCTCGTAGCAATAGGAAGTGACCATCCCGAGGGCGACGATACGAGTATCCACGAAAGAAAAAACAAGGTCGCCCGGTGCGACCTCTCTCATAAATTCATAAAATGGATTTCGCACACCATTAGCATTGTGCTTCGGCGACCAAAGATAGCCGCCTTCGACCTCCTGCCGATACGTCTGGTTTTGATTTACCCACCAATAGCGCACGGTGTATTCACTCAACCCGAAACGTGGGGCGTATTATGGCGTCCTGCAACTGCGTCGGAAAGTACGTCGTATGACCTTGGAAGATTTGCGCCAATCGCTCACCGCAGCCGATCCGCCAGCCGGACTGACGCTCGCCCTCACGGGGTCACGCATCCCTGCATATCGCAGATGATCTCTGGGGATAGTGGGCTACTTTGAAATTTAGTCGCTTTCCTCAAGTTCGCCAGCGTTGACCAATCTGCGCAAGTGGTATTCCACGCTTGCCGTGATGCCTGCTGCCCCGCCTCCATGGAATTCGGTCATGACAAAACCGTCCCGGCCTCTCCACGATGCCAGAGAGAAGTCCCTGACAGCCGCCGAAATCACGATTTTAGCTAACCTAGAAGGCGCTTATTTTCGCACTCTAAGGCGTCGGCTACGATGCGCCCCTGTCCTCTATATTGTCCCTTACCGAGCGTGCTGGTCTTGGAATAAGTTTTGCATTTTTGTTTCATAACGGTCAGAATCCTACCATGCACTTCCCGCCGCGCAGGAAGAATCCAGCGGCGGTTGCACTCGGCAAACTAGGCGGGATGCAGGGCAGCAAAGCGAGGTCTGCCGAAAGGTTGGCCCGACCCATGCAATCGTTGTCGTAGGTAGGACTTACCCGCGTTAAGGGGTAGATGGAAATAACATCTGCCCGCAATTTTTTGTTCGACGACGGCTAAGGAACGTAACAATGAACGGATGGAAGAGAATTGGAATTGTCATTTCCGTCGCATGGTTTCTGGGCGCGGGATTCTACGCCTACAATTCAGAAATCGACAGAGCCTCTCACTTTATAGCCTCCAACCATGTTCAGTGTGATAGCGATCTGACGGTATACAAGGATTCAAACGCAAGGGATGCAGGTTTCCAGCGATGCAACGAACGTGCGGACGATGCTCTGACGCTGGCGATCAGTCGTGCTCGGTTTGATGGCGCGATTGCTGGGACCGTTCCCGTTATTTTAGGATGGCCCATCGTCTATCTACTTCTTTTTCTTGTACGCTGGCTTAAGCGTGGGTTTGTGCAGCAACCGAGCCGCTCCAGTTAGGATTCGCGCTAGTATTCGGCCGCAACAAACCCAGACGAACGGCGACGCGAAATGCCTGAAATGAGAATTTTCGGCGTCATCTGCCAAGAATGCAAACGATTCGTTCCGTTGGGGAAAATCGAAATTGAAGCCACCGCTCCACCCTCAAAGTTGTACGATAAACTTCGGGAAATAGGCCGGAAAGAGGATTGGGGGGTCTGTGGAAACCCAGAATGTGAGACTAAAACATTCTGTGTGCGGGATCGGACGATCTTTCAGGCATGAAACGGGACATACAGATTCGCAGTATATCTCCGCTTGCAGGCACGATCTCAACCCTGAAATCTTGTAGTTTGGTCGGAATTTTAGTGGGTTCACGTTCAAGCCAGTTCTCATCACGAACTCGTCAATTCCCCGAGCGGTTTCAGAATTCGCCTTCAGTCGAGACATTGAACTCGTCGGCAGCGCATCGTTCAGTTCTTATCTCGCCAATATGCAATGTTCAAGGGCTGAAGTCGAGACCGTTGAACGTCGGCGCTACAGCTCGCTCGCGCAATTGAAGCGCGACTTGGCCGCCAAGCTAGCGAATTAGTCACGTGAACTCAATGCTCGAAGTGTTTTCTCCCGAAGGCATTCGATCCTGTCCGCGCTCCGCTCATTACTGGTACCTGCCGGGGCTTGAGCCCGAGGAAATCCGGGCGACCGTGGCCATGGCGGAAGACGCTCGGATTCCGGATACGGAAGCATTGTGAGGCAATTTCTGGGATTCCAGCCGGACAAGTGCGGGTTTTTGCCGGACAGATTTGCCTGCCTGCGGGAGTGCGTGTCCGGCTGTCCGGCACCCCCTATATAAGAGAGTGTTTACTCTCTCTCTCTTTACATGCAGATACAGGGACTTGCAGCCGGACATGTCTGCCAGACAACCTGCCGGACAGACTCTGCCAGACAGCCAGACAGCCGGACACCACACGCCGCAAGTGGGGGCTGGCGGGACCGACGTGACCTCCTATCGTCATGTAATCTTGGTGTGTTCCAACAGCAGTTCTGGGACTGGAAGAAAATGGAAATCCGCAAGCCAAAGACCCTCGAAGAATTTCCGAAGTTTGAAGTGACCGCCCTGCGTCGCGGCCCGACTACAAAGGAGGGATATAGTTTCGCGACAAATAATGAATACAGATCAACGCTGCGTCTCGAAATCCCTCGCCGCGTCCTTCGCACCGGAATAGTAAAAGGGAAAATCTTGTGCCATCGTGTCATATTTGCCAGTCGAATCTTTTCGTCCTGCATACATGACTCCCCAATGACCTTCCTTGAACAGCGACTGGGCACGGCTTGGTTTTTCGCTGATGTTCCATAGAAAATGCACAGCATACCAGCCCGGTTTCAGGCCCGCGAACTCGTAATACCCTCCGGAATCGGGAACAGCGGCGCTCACATCATGCATACATCGATCCAATTTCTTTTGTAACCTGCGGCTTGGTTTTTGACTCGCGAAAATCTTGGCGCAGTGCTCGTCGTCAAACGATTGGAGAAACACGGCAGCGTCCACAATCGGTTGTCCCTTTTCCCTCAGCGTTCCCCGTAGTGGGGTTGGTTGGGCAGGGGCGGATACATCACCGAGCAGAACAACCAAAAAAAGAGCGATGGTCAGTCTTCTATCCGCGAATGCCATTCTTCCTCCCTGATGAAAGTTTGGATACCGGGGTCATCTTGGATAGAGAGTGGCTCCGCGTCAATGGTCAGCAGGTCAATAACGAATCGTCAGGGAAGTTCTTGAAAATGCGGGAGGTTAGAATCACGGGTAAATCGCCGACGATCTGTTCGATATAGCGCGGAACCCTCAATTGAACCCCTAATGTATTCTCGAAATGTGTTGGTGATCGAAGAATACAAGCAGCGTCTGAAAGATCGCGAATCTCATGTCGCAGATCGCGAGCAAGTTCACGTCCGGCTCGGATATGTTCGATTGTCGCTGGCTCTAGTCGCAGCAGTTGTGGGCTGGGAATCCTTCTGGAGGCATGCCGTCTCGCCTTGGTGGATCGGTGCACCCCTGATCTTGTTCGTGTTTGTCGCCGCAATTCATTCGCGCATCTTGCGATCCCGAGAACTAGCAGAACGAGGGGTTTCGTTCTATCAGAAGGGATTAGCTCGAATCGAAGACCGTTGGACGGGCACAGGGCAAACGGGTGAACGCTTCAACGATCCCCATCATGTGTATGCAGGCGATCTGGATTTATTTGGCCACGGTGGGTTGTTCGAACTTCTGTCAACCGCACGCACACGGATGGGCGAGGAGACTCTTGCGGGTTGGCTGCTCTCGCCTTCTGCGGTTGACCAGATAGTCGGGCGGCATGCGGCGATTCGTGAACTGCGGGATCAACTCGATCTTCGGGAGGACCTAGCGATCTTTGGTGAAGACGCTACTGTCGGAGTATTTCCACAAGCGTTGGTGCGCTGGGCTGAAGCACCCAACCAGATGAAACCTGCGTGGATTCGATGGGTGGCAGCGATCCTGAGCGTTTCGGCGGTTGCAGGCGCGGTGATCTGGGGAGTGATAGGAACTGCCACGCCCTTTATCGTGATTATCCTGATCGAGGCGCTATTAGCCTATCGACTACGCAAGCCATTGGATGAACTGCTACATGGTTCTGAAGAAGCGTTAGGCGACTTAAATTTGCTGTCAGGCATGCTGGCGCGAGTCGAACAGCAAACCTTTCGTGCACCACGTCTTCAATCTCTGCAAACCGAGCTTTCCTCGCAGCAGATTAAAGGCTCTCATGCCATCGCCCGACTAGGAACCATCGCTGATCTAATCGACTCCCGCGACAACATGATCGTGCGCATTTTGAATATTCCCTTCATGTACTCAGTGCAGGTGGCGTTTGCGGCGGAACGCTGGCGGCATGCTCATGGACACGCCGTAGGGTCATGGCTGAGGGTGATCGGCGAAATCGAAGCACTCTTGTGCTTGGCTACCTACAGCTATGAGCACCCGGACGATCCGTTCCCCGAGTTTTTCCAAGGCGCTGCGTGTTTCGATGCGACGGAACTCGGGCATCCGTTAGTCCCGGCAGCGCGGTGCGTTCGTAACGATGTCGGTCTATCCGATGGGAAACGCCTGTTCTTGGTGAGCGGATCAAATATGTCGGGCAAGAGTACGCTGCTGCGAACTGTCGGCATCAATGCTGTACTCGCAATGGCAGGTGCCCCCGTTCGGGCGCAGTGCCTTCGGCTGACACCGCTGCAGGTGGGTGCCAGCATCCGCGTGAACGATTCTTTGCAGGAGGGAAGCTCGCGCTTTTACGCGGAAATCACCCGACTCCGGGCGATCTTTGACCTCGCGGGCGATGGTGTCCCGTCGCTCCTGTTCCTGCTGGACGAATTGCTGCAGGGCACAAACTCAAATGATCGTCGCATCGGGGCAGAGGGCATCGTTCGCGCTCTCCTAAATCGCGGGGCTATCGGACTCGTGAGTACGCATGATCTGGCGCTAGCCGAGATTGGTGGGTCATTGAATGGGAAACTGCGCAACGTGCATTTTCAAGAAGACTTTGAGAACGGAAGGATGCATTTCGACTACAAGCTACGCGAAGGCGTGGTCACCAAAAGCAACGGGCTAGCGTTGATGCGGTCGATGGGGTTGGATGTGTAGTCTTTGCCGAGGGAAGGTCGCCTACGACAGCAAATCGAAAACGCAATCATTTCTTCGCCGTCTTGATTGACACGGCGTTCACTTCGTTCTTGTCCGCATCCACATTCGCAGTCAATAAGACGTGCTCCCCCTTGTGCCCCTTGACCGCATCTGGGTTAATGATGGTCCAACTTTTGCCGCCTTGGTCGCTGACAAACGTCTCGCCCGTATCGCTGATCGTGCCCGCTAGTTGAATCGGCGTTTGGGACTCATAGGTCTTCTGGCCGTCGTCGTGGTTCATCCTGTCCTGTCCGGAAGCCACTCCGTAAATTAGGAAGGATAGAGCGAAACAAATTGCCATCGTCTTTTTCATTGCTTTTTCTCCAAATTCGCCGAAATCGTTGGACGGTCGGGAAGACACCATTACTGTCCCTATTTGATTCTGAGCTTCGACCTTACTCGCTTCTTTTCCCAAGGAAATGTGCACAATTGAACAGACGTGGGGATCATCTGATCGATAAAGTGGGTCGATCATAAGGAAAATGATGTGAAGGAGTCGCCATGCCTTCCCCGGCGCGAGAACTATGACCTGCGGCTGACTCCTCTGGTGGTGCAGTCCTCTGACTCTCGTCGGACGGCTGCACCGCATCTTCCTCACGCCCCAGACATTCCCCCGGCTCGAACTGACGGAACACGAACCGCCGTTCCTGCCAAGGACGACATCGTGGGATGGCCCGAAGGAATGCCCATCGAACCCCCAAAATTTCCCGATCCGATTCTCGACTCTTAGGCGAGCACCCACAAACGAGTAGAGCCTCCCCCCTATGACAGCAGTTCCAGATGCCCGAAGTCATCCCCGATTCAAACTTGAGATCGACATCCAAGTTTGTTCGCGGGCGTGCGTTGTGCTGAGGGGACGTACAGTTGATATCAGCGAGTCGGAATCGCGGCGATGACAAGGAATGAAGTTCCCATGGGTGAGTTGGTGAAGTTGGACTTCATGCTCCCTTGGGAAGGGTCAGCATTTGCGCCATCGGTCGTGAGAGGAACGCCTTTCGCTACGGCTTCCAGTTTGCCGAATCAAACTCCGCGCTAGAACTTATTCGCCACACCTGTCGCGATTTGGCCATCGACCAATCCCTGATCGGGACCGCCTGATCGGAATTATCGATAAATGCGTGCTTCGTAGTCGTGTTTGCAAAGATCGTGCGAACAACGATTACCTTGGTCTCAGGTGATTCAGCTTTCTCTCAGCGGATTCTATTGTTTTCCTCAAGGCAGAGTTCAATCGTGCCGCTTCTTGCAGATCGCTTCCCGCATCGTGAATCAGCTTCACGTCAATCAGCTTTCCGTTCGTCGTATCCATGATCGCGTTGCCGACAATGATTTTGGGATCGTCAGTATAGGTTTGGCCGCCCGCGTCATCAATGACTGCTACGTAAAATTCATATTCCTCGCAAGTAATGTTTGGATTTATGGTGCCGGAGAGGTTAGGCCCGCCATCATCGCCTTTTGAACCTTCAAATGCGTACACGGGATTTCCGCTTTTATCGACGAACGGAGTTTGGTTCGGCAGAAACAGGATCGTCAAACGGTGTGCAGGAGGGTTGTTACCCATTTTATTACTCAGGACTTGCCATGCGACGGTGTCACCCGGTTTTACGGTTAAATCTCTGTTGTTACTCAGAGGGACGTTGGTCGGCGGGACGGTCGCCTTGTCTCCTGCGCTGTAAACGATGGAGCCGCTTCTAACATCGACAGTCACAAGATAATTGACTGGGGGTGCTGTAGTGTGGGTCTGGAATGCCCCATTCTTGCCAAGCGCAAAAGAACTCGCGGCTACCGCGCTGCCCGCCGCAGCAATGAAACTTCTCCTGCTGACAACCGAGGGATCGGAATGTTTCGACATGGAGTTGCTCCTTGAATCGATGGATTTTTGGATGCCACCAACTTGTATATTCCCTATTTGAACGAAATTGCTTCCCCAACTATTCGGGCGAAATCCGGCTCAGAACGGAGGCTCACCAATTCAGGATTGGCGACGAGTTGTTCTCGTGGATAGCCTGCATGAACGGCCTTTTCAAGCCATATCAGGAGCCGAAAACGGGAAAGAAAGCCAAGCTCGAAAGTGTTTTGGACTTTGCCTGTGGTTCCGGCTCGCTGCTCCTCAACGTGCGCAAGCGCATGGGGCCGCACGGCATCGGCAAAATCTATGGACAGGAAAGCAACATCACCACTTATAACTTGGCGCGCATGAACATGCTGCTGCATGGGGTGAAGGATTCTGAATTTGAAATCTTTCACGGCGACTCGCTGATGAACGATTGGGAAATGCTGCGCGAGACCAACCCCGCCAAGAAACCTCATTTCGATGCCGTAGTGGCCAATCCGCCCTTCAGCTACCGCTGGGAACCCACTGAAGCCATTGGCGAGGATGTGCGCTTCAAGAATCACGGGGTGGCACCCAAATCCGCCGCTGATTTCGCCTTTTTATTGCACGGTTTTCATTACCTGAAGGACGAAGGCGTCATGGCCATTATTCTGCCCCATGGCGTGCTATTCCGTGGCGGAGCGGAAGAGCGAATCCGCACCAAGCTGCTGACCGATGGGCACATTGATACGGTCATCGGCCTGCCCGCCAATTTGTTTTATTCCACCGGCATCCCGGTGTGCATTCTGGTGCTCAAGAAATGCAAGAAGCCGGACGACGTGCTCTTCATCAACGCCAGCGAGCACTTCAGGAAAGGCAAACGCCAGAACCACCTGCGGGACGAAGACATCGACAAAATTGTCGAGACCTATCAATTCCGTAAGGAAGAGGAGCGTTATTCAAAAACGAGTCCCGATGGAGCGGATTAAAGAGGAAGGTTACAACCTGAACATATCCCGCTACATTAGCACCGCAATAGCTGAATCAGAAATCGACCTGGCGGCGACTCATGACGTATTGGAAACAATCGAGAATAGAATCCAAAAGGCAACGATTAAACACAATGAATTTCTTGAAGAGCTTGGCTTGCCCCCATTGCCGTCGCCCGATTCTAATTCGTCGAGAGAGTAGGAGGACCCGAAGGTAGTCTGCCTTCCTTTATTTTGATCGTGGCTTCAGTTGTCGGCTGATCGCGGCCTGAACGCCCGGTCCAAGATTCACCCAAATGATACATCCCGACGGATGGCGGTATCGGACGGGCGTCTTCAGCTTTCGGGCGTTCTTTAGAACCCATGCAAACGTCCTCCTGTAAGGCAGTGGTCTCAAGCTCGGGGCTTTCTTCGAGCCGAGTTTGCGGGCATTGATGGCAAGTTGTCGGCGGGTAAGCGGCCCCTCGACGCCGACCAAATCAGCCACCCCGACCACGGTTCCCGTCCCGCTTTGAATCAGCGCGATAAGGTCTCGCTTCGTGGTAGAACTACCGCGGATCTCCCAAGTCTTGGCGCCGCTCAGAATCCAATCGATGTATGGGGAACGAATCAGGAGACCACTGAACATTCCGGCGACTCCACGAAAGTTGGCAAGCTCCACTCCAGTGTACTTGACGTACAGGAAGATGTTAGTGCTGCTGTTTTCGACCCGACTTTTGTTGCCTGGCGCCCATAAACATCTGTTTCTGGGCTTCTGAGCAGCAAGGCTCGCGACCTAGTAGATTCAGATGCTTGCAAGACTGCTCGAGAAAGGGATTCTGGGCAACTCGAAGATTTGAACGGTGTGCGTTTCATCCGTAATGTCGGGCTGCGATCGAGATTGCACCTATGTTGGATCAGCGAGGGGTACCAAAACCTCGATTAGCGCGGAGGATATATCATGAGCGCTGGGCATTCCACTAATATCGCGAAGAATAAAATCGCGCAGGTTGGTGACGTTCCGCTTCGGTACTTTTGAGGATCACCCCCCGACCCCCCTAATTGTAACGCAAGAAAACTATGCCAATCGACTTTGCGCTCCGCATAACTAGCAACGTCTTCATGGCGGGCGAATTATAACTCCGGAACCGGGTGGGCAACCAATGCAAACAGCATTTGCTTGACTGAGTGAAAGCCGTTCAAGAGTGCGAAAGCCCTTTGGTCTTGACTCGACTTGTATTTGGGCTTCGGCCCGGATTGCTCGGCGGTGGGAGTAGGTTCTTCATGAAAACATATCCAAACTTAGAGGCTCATTGACCGCCAGCTTGCGTCGGGAGATAATTCTCCCGTTTCTCGACCGTGATTAAGTTTCCTTCCCCTACCTGCAGCCGAGCGAACTGTTTTTTTACCCCCATTGGATGGAGAGGAAATCCATGAAGCACGCCTGCTTCGTCTGCGTCTTTCTGTATCTAACTACGACGCTGTTATTGTCCCAGTCGAATCTCGTTCCTCAGTACGCTGGTATCGCCTCTCCTCCAATCAGTGCGCCCCAGCAATTCGAGCGGCGGTTTGTCACTGGCACACACCAAACGGCTACTGCCCAAACACAGGGGGTAGTCTTTGATCCCGTCGTAGACAACGATTCTGGTGGAACTTCGACCTTTTCGGTGGCCGTGGCAGACGTGAACCAAGATGGGAAGCCTGATCTCATCGCGGCGAATTATGGTAGCAACAGCGTGACCGTGCTGTTAGGTAACGGCGACGGAACATTCCAACCAGCGGTGACCTACAGCTCGGGTGGACTTGCCGCCGTTTCGGTTGCGGTGGCGGACGTAAACAGGGACGGAAAGCTCGACATCGTTGTGGCGAATTATGGTAGCAACAGCGTGGCCGTGCTGTTAGGTAACGGCGACGGAACATTCCAATCAGCAGTGACCTACGGCTCGGGTGGGCTTGAGTCCTATTCGGTTGCAGTTGCAGACGTAAACAGGGACGGAAAGCCCGACATCTTAGTGGCAAACAACTGTGCCAACAGTGATTGTGGGAGCGGCACCGTAAACGGCAACATCGGTGTGCTGTTGGGCAATGGCGACGGAAGTTTCCAACCAGCAGCGGCCTACGACTCAGGTGGCTACACCACAACTTCAGTAGCAGTGGCAGATGTGAACGGGGACGACAAACCCGATCTGCTGGTGGCCAATTTGTGTGCTAGCGGTAGCAGCAACTGCCCGAACGGAGCGGTCGTCGTGCTGCTTGGCAACGGCGACGGAACATTCCAATCAGCGGTGAGCTACGATTCGGGTGGTTGGTACTCGTATTCGGTAGCCGTTGCAGACGTTAACGGAGATGGAAAGCCTGACCTGCTGGTGGCAAACGAGTTTGTCAGCGGCAACTATTACAGTGGGGCACTCGGCGTGCTGCTCGGCAACGGCGACGGAACATTCCAATCAGCGGTGAGCTACGATTCGGGCGGGGTCGCCGCCGTTTCGGTGGCGGCGGCAGACGTTAACGGAGATGGAAAGCCTGACCTGCTGGTGGCAAACTGCGGCACCAGCGGTGGCAGTAGCTGTGCGACCGGAACGGTGGGCGTGCTGCTCGGCAACGGCGATGGAACATTCCAATCAGTGGCGAGTTATGCCTCTGGCGGGTTTTACGCCAATTCGGTGGCAGTGGCAGACGTTAACGGAGATGGAAGGCCTGACCTGCAGGTGGCAAACCGTGGGAGTGGAACGGACGGTTCGGTGGGCGTCCTGATTAGTGTCAGCTTGACCTCGACGACGACCGCACTCGTCTCTACCGCTAATCCTTCCGCCGTCGGACAGTCGGTGGCGTTCACAGCAGCGGTGACCAAGCAGTTTGGCAACGGCACGCCCACTGGGACGGTCACATTCACGTATGGGAGCACGACGCTATGTAACGCCGTGACGCTGAGCGGTGGAACGGCGACCTGTGCGTACTCGGCTTTGCCAATTGGGTCCGATCTTCTCACTGCCACCTACAGCGGAGATGCCAATTTCAGCGGCAGTTCGGCTTCACTCAGCCAGACAGTCAATCAGGCGAGTACGACGCTGACTCTAATTTCAAGTCTCAATCCATCGGGGCTGGATTCGCCAGTCACCTTCACGGTCACGATTGCACCGCAGTATGGTGGGCAAGCTACGGGCACAATCATCTTCAAAGATGGGACGACGACGCTGGGTAGCAGTGGCGTGGTCGGAAATGTGGCTAGTCTGACCACTAGTGCCCTTGCCATCGGTACGCATTCCGTCACTGCGACTTATAGCGGCGACAGCAATTTCACTGGGAGCGCATCCAATATCGTGTCGCAGGTTGTAACCAAGGCCACGACCACGACCGCGCTGGTTTCTTCTGCCAATCCCTCGGTGCAGGGAAAGTCGGTTACCTTTACGGCGAGTGTTTCGTCGTTGGCAGGAACGCCTACGGGCAAGGTTCAATTCCTCGACGGCAAAACAGTTTTGGCGACGGTAAAGCTCACGTCTGGCTCTGCGAAGTACACCACATCGAAGCTGTCACCGGGAGCCAACAGCATCACCGCAGTCTACGAAGGTGACTCCGAGAACAACGGCAGCACATCGCCCCCCGTAGACCAGTTCGTGATTGCGACGACCACGACCGCACTTTTGTCTTCGCCGAATCCGTCAACCTTCGGTCAAGTGGTGACCTTCACCGCAGTGGTCGCTCCTGCACCTCCCGATGGACAGACCGTTTCGTTCATGAAAGGCAAAACGGTTCTGGGAACCGGGACGTTGAGCGGCGGTTCCGCTACCTTTGCGACCCCGACGCTTAAGGTAGGCACAACTTCGGTCACGGCGGTGTATGGCGGCGACTCGAACTTCGCCGGGAGCAAGTCGGAGGCATTGAAGCAGGTGGTGGAAAAGGCTGGGGGGCAGCGGTGAGTCAGTGGGCTTGCTTCTGTCAACCAACACTGGAAAGGAGAGTTATGAAAAGTGCGATGAAATATCGGCAATTAATTGTTGGAACTGTCACCTTGAGTGCTCTGATCCTGTCTACGGTTTCGGTGCTACTGATTGCGGCTCGCCCAGCGCAAGCCCAAACTGAGACCGTGCTTCACAGCTTCACCGGGCAGCCAGATGGGGAATACCCCTCTGCCGCTCTTGTACTGAATGCGAAAGGCACTCTCTACGGTACGACTGATGGGGGTGGCGCTTACGGTTCGAGTGCAGGCACGGTCTTTGAGGTAACTCCGTCTGGAATTGAGACAGTTCTTTACAACTTTGGAGCGCAGGATGGGGACGGATCAAATCCTGCCGCTGGCCTCCTTCGAGCAGATGGCGCTTTCTATGGCACGACACTCACTGGCGGTCCCAATTCATTCGGCAACGTTTTCAAGGTGACTTCTGCGGGCCGGGAAACTGTACTTGCCTCATTCACCGATGAAGATGGCGGCGGCTACCCAGAAGGAAACCTCATTCGAGATCACGCGGGCAACCTTTATGGTACCAACTCGGGTTATAACGGTGCTTATGGAAATGGGGCCGTTTTCCAAGTCACGCCGTCTGGCACTCTAGCAATCCTCTACAAATTCAGTGGTGGAGCGGATGGTTTGTGCCCTTACGGTGGCTTGGTGCGTGATAGTGATGGCAATCTTTATGGCACGACATACAGGGGCGGGGCCTCGGGCGAAGGCACAGTATTTGAGGTAACTCCTGACGGCAATGAGAAGGTGCTCCACAGTTTCACGGGGGAGCCCGATGGCTCACTTCCTGCTGCGGGACTGCTCCGCGATGCTAACGGCAATCTCTACGGCACAACGACGGGGGGCGGCAATGGCTACGGCACGGTGTTTAAGATGACTAATTCTGGCGTGGAAACTGTGCTCTACAGTTTCAAAGGGGGAGCAGATGGATACTACCCCGTTGCCGCACTAGTGCGAGACGCGAAGGGCAACCTCTACGGCACGACCGTGTTTGGAGGCACTCACGGGGATGGCACAGTATTTAAGGTGACCAAGAAAGGCGTGGAAACTGTGCTCTACAGCTTTACTGGGGGAGCAGATGGGAACGAACCCGACGCAGGAGTGGTCTTCGATAAGCAAGGGAACCTCTTCGGCACAACAGCGAACGGAGGAATTGCTAACTCGCACTGCCCCGATGGATGCGGCGTCGTCTTTAAGATAGTCCCTTAGTCAATGACCGAGCCGCAAGAACTTCGCCGACGCGGACGGCGGGAGACTTTTCCCCACGGCCCATAAGGGTGTAATTTGCGGTGTCATTTTATGCGGCTTTTTGCCCTTGTTTCGGCGAGATCGGATGCTGGCCCACTGCTATACCTTCTGATGCGAGCCCTGTCGCAATCGGGGAATCTGGATTTGAAACGCTTACGCCTCGACGGAAAGCGTAACGTGGAGCAGGATACATAAACTCTCTGTAAAGATGCCGCACTCCGATCGGAGTGAAATCTGATTCTAGTAACCCACTTCTAGCCCGTCTAAGAATATCCGCGCTGACTTTCTCCCTCTTGATTGCCGTTCCGTTGGCAATAGCCTTTTCTATGTCGGTTACATGTCTGACCGAGGCATAGCTATACGCGACTACGGACTCGTTTCTTACAAAGCATCTAGCGCACACTGGGTACATATTCCTCTGCGGCATCAGCTATCCGCATTTCCTTAATGGTCGCTTTTATCTCTTCCTCGTCTTCGCCGATGGCCCTCAAAATCTGCCTCGGATGGATTGGTATCGACGTGCCCTTGGGGTCCTTCCACTCAGGAAGCTTGTGTGTGTAGGCCACAATATCCCAACGATTTTGATGCCCAAACTTTTCATATACTTCGCGGACTAGTTTCTCTTCTGCTCTCGACATTCGATCAAGCGTGATGGTTTCCAGCAGCTTGACTTCGTCATCGCCGAAAGGCGCAGAAATATATGAAGGACCTCGGCTGCGCGGCGGCATCGTACCACGACTCTTCACGTCCGGAATCTGAGAGTAATTCGTCTGCAATGCGATGAAATAGGGTCTTTCGTTGGGGGGGAGATGACGAAAGATCGAACAAGGCTGGGGCGACGCTGTCTTTGTCCACTTTTCCGAAATCGTCGGCAGGGGCTACTGCAAGCTCACCGAAGGGGATCTGGTTGAATGAAGTGCAAAAGGGCCCAAGGGTCTGCGAGCGGCCGGCGTTTGACTGTGCTCGAGCCCGCCCCAGGAGTGAAAAAGCCGTCAACTACCTCAATCTCCAGGGATATTCAAGCCAGATCGTCGTTCCTCATCGTTCAACGATGGGGGATACAGATTTTCCCGTGCCGGCGACCTGAGTCGGCGGGTTTTGCCGCTTTCCAACGTACCATTCACCACATAGGCGGCAATGATCGCCTCCAGCTTCGCCTTGGGATGCTTGTTCTGATCCAGTCCCACGACCATCCGCATCAGTTCATGATCGAGGACTTCGACACCGACCCTCTGTTGGCAAATACCAGCAACCTCCTTGGCGAGATCGTTCTGGAGGGCTTCGTTCGCGACCGCTGCGGCGTCACCGAGCAGTTGCTGACGCATCTGTTCTAAACGCACTGGCTCCATGCGGGCCTTGATCTCCTCCTGAACTTTCTTTCGTTGCAGGATCCTGTGCCCTGTACCGGGCTTTAGAGAAGCGCGCCGCTCCGCGTAGCGCATCTTCTCCTCCACCGCACCTTCCTTCACGTAGAGGCCAATGAAGTATTTTTCCTTCTCCTTGGCGGTAAGGTTCTGGGCCTTCAAACGACGGGTCCTGAGGCCGTATCCTGACTTCATAAGTCCGCTCGACTCGGTGAGCCAGCCGGCGAAGCTGCTGCTCTCCGCCTTGCCAAAATTCTCCAGGTTCCTAGCTTGCGATCGCGTTCGCAGTTCTCGCCACAAGCCAGCGCCCTCCCCGAGGAATCAGCTTCGATAGACAACCGACGCTTTTCAGCTTCGCTTCCGACCAGCGGACGGTCGCATAGATCACAGCGCCTGAATTCCGTTTTAGTAAACTCGCTGTATCCACCCCTGGCGCGGTCCATGCATAGTAGTAGTTTCGCTCTCCGAGGCCGCAGCCATACTTCGTTCGCTGTGCATGGCAACCCGCAAATTGATGCTTGCCTCGCCCAATCCGGAACCGACAGCAGCGGCGAAACTCGGATCCTCCACACTTCCCAGCGAAGTGGCGGCGTAATACCGCGTGCTCGCATTTCCTGCCGTCGTGCTGCTCTCCATCGTGGTTTTCGAGACACGACCCCTTATCCCCTACTCTCTAACTGGACAAAAACCATGCGGTCAGCAGCCTGAAGACTTATAACGTGCCGGAACCCGTGTGAAAACTTTCTTGCTGAGCCGCTGCTCTAATGTCGACTGCCTCGACTGGTCGGGTAGCACGCTCAACACGCTCAGCACGCTCTTTCTGATCGGCTCGTGCCTGTGTCGATTTCCGAGCTTGGACTGAAACAGCATGCGGAGCTTGCGAGCGTGCATCGGATTCGACCATCTCGATGTGGTAGCGCCGCTGGTGGCTTTTGCCCCGGATAAGGAATCGGCAGTCTCTCACAAGCCGGTGATCATATCGGCCAAGCAACCGCGACAGCTTCACCCGGTTGGCGTTTGCCACTTCCGTTCTCGCATCGCCAACAATTCCATCGAAGCACCCGTTGGCCTGACATAAATCGACCACCTGGGCAAACGTATACTCGTTGTCCGACTGCATCACCTCAACAAGCCGGCGCATGGCCTCGCCGTCCTCGTCGGCTGAGATGGCGACGTTCGCGGTATCTAGTGGACACGCGAAACCGGCAGCTTCAACAATACCTCCGATCATCTTTGCCCATTTTGGAAAAGCCGAATGCGATCGGCTCGGTGATTGTTGACCTCGCCTATGCCAGTGGCGCACTAATGACCAACACGCGGCCAGAACCTTCGGGCGCAACGCCATCAAAGTAGGTACGTCGAGCGGGCGGCCAAATTGACGATCTTCGGCGCGCTCCGCTTCAAGGTGAAGTTCGATAACCAAGCTGCGACGGCGCATATCAGGGCTGACAGTACAACCGTTCGCAGTCACAAACACCGTGGCGATATTCTGGCCGGTGAATGTCTGGCTGACGCCAAGCAAGCGGTCGCACCAGGTCGGCGACGAAATGAAAGCCTCCAACGCCGCCGACGACAGCTTGGACTTTTGGTTGTCGAACAGTATGACCGGCCTTGCCTCCCGCACGGCAGCGGTCAGCGCCTTCCGCATTTCGTTGTCGTCGTCGGACTTGACTCCGGTGGGCAGTCGACCAATGACTGGCACAACAGCGCAGGAAACAAGAGTACTCGCGCCGGCACCTTCGGCATTCTTGGTCACGATGAAGCAGGGTCGCAATGCGCCTTCGGGTAACATGTGGGCAGCATACAGACCAATCAGGGCTGCAACGGCTACGGCTTTACTACGTTCACCATCCGCAAAGCAGAATTCACTGAGCAGATCGTTGACTGTCTCGACGGCTACGGCCAGCGGCACGTCTTCCGGGTATGTCACATTACCGATAGTCAGCGTTTTCGATGCTAGGTCGTAACCGTTTGGTAGCAATTCGAGTTTACCGTCGTTCCGAAATACCGGAAGTCGGCACAAATTCAACCGGCTCACGTGGCGCAATCTCTCCGTGAATTGCTGGGATGCCATGATCCCCCGCGCTTCGTCGTCGCGCATCGTCACGTTAACCTCGTAGAGATCGTGGTTGGACGTGCGTTGTCGGTAGCAGACAACATGTTTCTCAACCAGTGTCCTAAAGGTTTGAGGACTGACCACTTGCAACTCGCCGTCAACAAGCAAGACGATTTCATCACTACGAATAAACAAAGATTTGTCGGCGAGATGTTGGCCGAGGGCGGCCGCGGTCTCCGACAAAAGCCAGTTGTCGCCTGGAAGCCTGACCTTCGGGCGCGTATCGTTGAGCGCGGCCTGCATCTCATCACCAGTTGGAGCGGTTTTGTTCCATCGTTGCGGGGAATAAACTTCGCCCTGGCACGCAAGGCCAAGCGTGGTTCGCTGGTAGTCAGGCCGTGCTGTCCACTTCTCCCGCTGGCCCAGCGCACTCTTAGCAAAAAGTCGCCGCACAGTTTCCTGGTTGCCGGTCCAAAACCAAAGAATTGAACACAGCGCGACGTCAGCTTCCGATTGGGAGCCGCTGCCGCTCAAGTCGCCTTCCCACAGTGCGCGAAACTTCGAGCCGTTGCGTGCTTCACTGGCCCGGCGGATTATTTCCGCGTCGGTCAATTCCGTCAATTCGACCAGGGCGTGTTGCATCGGCTTGACGAAGGTGGCCGGGTTTTTCGGACTAAAGATGGCCCGGTAAAAATCCTCAACAATTGACTGTCGCTCCTCGACATTGGCGGAGAATTGCAGCAACCTGTTCCCAGTGAGTGTAAAGTACCTGCGCTCTTGGTAAATTTCCACGCCTAGCTTCGCATCCCGCCGTCCGCTCTTGCCGTCCAGGTTGAGCCGTGCCTTCAACCAAGCTTTCACACCCCGACCACTTGGCGAAATTTCGCTGTAGCTGTCGAGCCGAGGCAACCACTCAGCGGCGACGTGGCCAGGGATAATGGTCCCGTGATAGTCGAGGCAGTCGTCGAAGTCTACGCCGATCATGCCATCGGCCGGGTCAAACATCCGACCGACGCCTTGCAGCTTCTCCCAGTGCGTTTCATGAAACGCCACGGCCTCGGGGAGCGTGCTCCATGTCGTAGGGTTGTCTGACTCGGCTTCGTTGCCGGTGTGTGAGTTAACGGGGATCTTCGTGGGCTTCCCGTTCCGGCTTTCTTCGCGCCAGCAGACAAACCGCTTGCCTTCCTGCAATGCTCTCGGCACGTTCGCCAATTGCTCGGCTGTCGTTGCTACGCCCGTTAAAGATCCCGATGGCATTTTCGCAACTATTCGTCAGATCGCAGTTGTTCTCTACAATGCTTGCCGCACGAGGTCTTCCGGCATCAATGCGCCTCTGCAGTTACCGTTTGGGATGCCAGCCCGACTCTCTTTTATCTTCTGAGAAATCCACCCTTCAATTTCTGCCTCAACCCAACCAACCGCCCGCGCTCCGAGAGATACCGGGCGCGGAAATGAGCCGTCTGCTACGTGCAGATAGATTGTGCTGCGGGAAAGTCCAGTCCGGGCCTTTACTGTCGGTAGCCTAAGGATCACATTCGACATACTCGAACCTCTCTAGCGGGTATCGAGCAGAATGGTACCCGGCACTTGCTCACCGGAATAGGCATGAAAGTGAAGTAGCTTTCATCCCCCAACCGTCGCGGCCGATTTGAGCCCGAAAGCAACTCGAGACTTAGTTTTGGTCAGGTAGTTGAGTTTTCGCTAAGGCTTTATTGGACTGGTGTTTGGCGCTGCGGCGATGCTTCACTTCTGCCCTTTCCGCCGCATCGGAATAAGCCAAGGCGCGTAGGCGAGCTTGGGGAAAGTCACCAGGTAGTGAAATCAGGGCCTCTGCCAACGGCCTGACCGTTTTGCGGATTTTCTCTCGGTCAACCTGTCCCTGCGGCCCGAGCGCTTTTGCCAGGACACTATCTGGAATTCTGCTCTCTCCCATAGAAGGAGGTCCACGCACGGCAAGAGGCCAGTCGCTCCCCACTTGCCCAAGTCTGGCGATTGCTTGCTGGCTTCCTCTGGTCTTCTACCCTCACGTCGTCGCAATCGCTGGAGGTGGATTTCGAAATGCTGCTTTAAGACTTTATTCGGCAAAATTCACGACAGAAACGATTGCTAAAGGCGACTCATCCGTCACGAGTTCATGGTAGAGCTTGGCCTCTACGGGCGTAAAACCCAGTCTGACTGCAAGATCGATATTGTAGAGATCGGATCGAGTCATGGATCGAACCGCGGCAACGGGAGTCTCGTAGCACCAGGAAAAGGCTACGTGATCGAAGGGTGGAGAATTGAAAGCGGCGAACGGGTTTGACCTTAAGGTTTGGAGCGCCTTCAAAATTGGGCCATCCCACTCCGTGAGGTACGGCTTGGGGGATCGCATTACGCAAAGATGATCGAAACAGGTGGATCTAATTGCAATTTGAAAGTTCCAGCCTTCCGCGTCGAGTACAGCCGCGCGTTCATATTTCATCAGGTCGAACCATTCCGGCAAGACCTTCAGGTGGCGTCGCTTAGACGTGGGTGTCACTCAAATTCCGTGGTATTCCTCTTCGCATGTTGTTTTGCAGAACACCGTTTATCATGAAGCGCTCTTCAATTGCAAACTCTGCAACGTAGTCTACCCAGATGTGGAAGGATCTCGTGCCTTTGTTCAGCACTTCGGCCCGCTGTGACGATTTTGGAGCGAATCGCCACCGTGGCAAAGGTGCCCGAGGAATATATGTCTCCTGTATGTCTCCAGAAAGGCCGTGTCGCCTTATACCGCAATGAACATTGGCGATTACTGACATTTGCAGCTTCTGTATCGGAAAGTAACGGAACTCGTTGACAAGCGGAAGAATCCTTGAGTAGTGTTTTGTTCTTGCTAAGCGATTAGATAAAGCGGACTCGCTAACTCATCCAGGGGCTTAATTTGGAAGGGAAAATGAATCCAACAGGATCGACGCGACGCAACTTCCTCAAAGCGGCAGGAGTGGGTGCCGCGGCGATGGCGAACGCCGCAGCTTCTCCGGGGAAGGCTTTGCTGAACGCGTCGGCATTGGCTGAACCGGCGGGCGGCGCTTCGCAGGTCTGGGTCACCGACGACGACCGGCGCCTCAGCCAAGTTGCACCCGCGGGTTGGAGCGATGCGGGCGTCGCGATAGCGCAGGATTCGATCGCGGTAGATCCCGGGAAGAAGTTTCAGCCGGTGCTGGGCTTTGGCGCCGCTCTGACGGACGGATCTTGTCTTTTGTTCAGTGAACTTGCGCCCGCGGCGCGCCAAGATTTATTTCACAAGCTATTCCATCCCTCGGAAATGGGGTTGAATGTCTGTCGCACTTGCATTGGATCCTCCGACCATTCGGCTTCGGTCTACAGCTTTGACGAAGGCACTCCCGATCCGGAACTGAAGCGGTTTTCAATTGAACATGACCGCGCCTATATTTTGCCGATATTGCGCCAGGCGCGGACAGTAAATCCTGATCTGTTTTTGTTTTCGACGCCATGGAGTCCGCCGGGTTGGATGAAAGACAACGGGTCGATGCTCGGCGGTTGCATGCGCCATACCTACATGCCGTCGTATGCGAATTACCTCGTGAAATTTCTGCAGAGTTACGCCGCGGAGGGCGTTCCCGTGCAGGCCATCACTGTGCAGAACGAAGTGGACGCCGATCAGCAGGGACTGATGCCACAGTGCTTCTGGCCCCAGGATTACGAAGCGGATTTCGTCGCGCTCCATCTGGGACCGCAATTTGAGCGTAGCAACGTAAATGCCAGAATTTGGATCATCGATCACAACTACAATTTGTGGGGACGCGCCATCGCGGAACTGGAAACGCCCGGCGTCCGCAAGTATACGAACGCGGTGGCCTGGCACGGCTATAGCGGCAAGCCGGAGTGGATGCAGCGCGTGCAGGCAGTTTTTCCCGACATTGAGATGTATTGGACGGAGGGCAGCCCGGATTACAGCGATCCGGAATACTTAAAATGCTGGGCGTCGTGGGCGCAGAACTTTACTTCCATTTTGCAAAACGGCTGCCGTTCGATTACCGGATGGTGCTTTGCCACGAATGAACACGGCGGACCCAATGTGGGGCCCTATCCGTTGGGAGGGCTGGTGACGATCGATTCGAAAACGAAAGAGACCTACCACAGCGGGCAGTATTGGGCGCTCGGGCATTTTTCGCGATTCATACGGCGGGGCGCGATGCGCATTGAGTCGCAGAGTTCGGCTGCAGGGCTCTTCCAATGTGCCTTTGAAAATCCCGATGGATCTGTCGTTGTGGTGATCACAAATCCCGGGCATCCGCGGAGCTGTGCCATTCGGCTCAAGAACAAGACGGCGCGCCTGTCGCTATCAGGAAACTCGGTAACTACACTGACTTATAGCGACTCCAGCCGGACATAAATTCGACTCGATACGAGCAATGAAATCCGTGAAACATTGGAGCGGCGATTGGCAAAGCAATTAACTCGGCGTGGTTTTTTCGGGATGCGCGATGCGGGAACGGCCGTGCAGGCGAGCAGCATGACGGCGGCCGAGACGTCAGGCTTCTCGGGCGCGCTAAAGAACTATGCTCCAGCGACGCTGCAAGTCTGGATCACAGACGGAAACCGCCGGATTGCTGCGGCCGCCGTGGTCGATTGGACGAAGACCGACAGTTCGGCGGGGGTGTTTTCGATCACTCTCAATCCGCAGAAAAAGTATCAGGAAATTCTAGGGTTTGGTGGAGCGTTCTCCGACGCATCCTGTTTCATGTTCAACCAGCTTTCGGCGAGGGCGCGAGCCGAGTTGTTTCACAGGCTGTTTGATCCGTCAGAAATGGGTCTGAATGTTTGCCGGACGTGTATCGGTTCGGCGGACTCGGCAACTGAGGTCTATAGCTACGACGAAGGCGGGTTAGATCCAGACCTGAACCGGTTTTCGATCGATCGTGATCGCAGATATATTTTGCCGGCGCTGCGCGAGGCGCGTGGCGTGAATCCCGATCTGTTTCTCGTTGCGTCCCCGTGGAGTCCGCCCGCCTGGATGAAGTCGAACAATTCTCTGCTCGGCGGATGCATGCGGCACACTTACATGCCCTCGTACGCGAACTACTTTCTGAAATTTTTGCGTGGGTACGAAGCCGAAGGCGTCTCGGTGCAGGCGGTGACCATCCAAAACGAAGTGGATGCCGATCAGGATGGAACGATGCCGGCCTGCGCGTGGCCCCAGGATTACGAGGCCGATTTCCTAACCATGCATCTGGGACCGCTCTTGGAACGCAGCGGAGTTAAGACGAAGATCTGGATCATCGATCACAACTACAACCTCTGGGGCCGCGCGATCGGCGAACTGGAAACGCCGGACGTCCTGAAATACACGAATGCGATTGCCTGGCACGGCTATAACGGCAAGCCGGAGTGGATCAACCGCGTGCAGGATGCGTTTCCCGATGTCGAAATGTATTGGACCGAAGGCGGACCCGATTACACCGCGCCGGACTACCAGACTGAGTGGACGAACTGGGGAAAAACATTTGCAGGGATTTTGCGGAACTGCTGCCGCTCGATTACGGTGTGGAATTTAGCTACGAACGAACACGGCAGACCCTACGTGGGTGCGGGCGCTACGGGAGTTGGTGGCGCGATGATTATCGATTCCCAGACGAAAGCAATTTCCTACAGCGGCATGTTTTGGGCCTTGGGACACTATTCGAAGTTTGTGCGGCGAGGCGCGCGAAGGATCGACTCGGAGAGTCCAGCCGAGCAACTGGATCACTGTGCTTTTGAGAATCCTGACGGATCGCTCGTTGCCGTCATTACAAACTCGGGCGCCGCGCGGACTTGTCGTCTTCGATTGGGCGACAAATCAGCAGCCGTCGCGTTGCCGGAAAATTCCATGACCACTCTGTGCTGCGCCATCGCCCAAGGCTAATAAACGTCTTTAGTAAATAGCGTTTTCGGAGCGGCTGCTGTGCATCTGCCCGGCATCCACCGAGATCGTATAGGACTGTCCGCCGTCGCCCGTCCACTGCTGCACGTAGAAGTGGGATCCCGAGGGCGCGCGGTAAGCTGCCACGTTGCGTAGAGTCAGCGGCTGGCCCGCCTTGCATAATTCGGGCGCTTCGGTGACTTCCAGGAAATAAACGCCGAGTCCCGTGCCCACGATTTTGCCCTGCCCGTTCGGTTCCAACAGCAGAGCGGACGCTTGGTCGATGGCAATTTCACGCGGCGCTTTCGACCATCCATCGGCTGTGATACGAGCCAGGAATCCGAGGCTTCGGCCCATGCGGTCGCGTTTGGCGAAATGGCTGTCGGTAAGGATGTTTTCCAGGCCAGGAATTTTCAGAAAATCACGGATCACCGTGACGCGTCTGTTGTAGGGGTCGGAAAGAACCTCGCGCGATGCAAGATCGGCGTCGTCCGGTTTGTCTTCCAGGCAGGCGTAGACAAATTCGCCGAGCACGGCGAGTCCGGCGCTGGTTCCTCCGATGGGCTTCCCCGCAACCACATGCGCGTTGATGGATTCCTGGACAGGAGTGCCCTTCCAAAAATTCACGTAGCGCGACTGATCGCCTCCCGCGATGAAGATTGCTTCCGCGTGGCGAATGATCTCAGCCACACGCGGCTCCTGCGCCGCCTGCCGACTGGGAATGACCAGAGTCGCTATTGAGTTGGCTTTGCACAATCCGTTCACGTAGGGGTTGTACTCGTCGTTGCCGCGTGCCCGCAGGATAAGGAAGTCGCCGCCATTCGCTTTGCCACAGAGCCAGCGGAACGCCTCATCGAGATCGTCGCCTCCACCCATCATCGCGACTCCGCCTTCGGGGCGCGTCTGCGCGTCTTGTGGGTTGCCCAGCCGCTTGTATTGGTACGAAGCAGCAGAAGCAAGGCTAGTACAGACTCCGAAAAGCAGAAGGCTCAGAACGAGAACTATCAGAACCATGGAACGTTCCGGTTTCATAGTGCACGACTATATCCCAACCAGGTTCACATCTGATTGGGGAGTTGGTGACGGATCGTTCGCTCCCTTGCGCCGTGTTCTCTTTTTTGTTTAAAGAGGCTATTCTGCCGATCATGAAAATTGTCGCCAGTTTTTGGCATTTCGCCGTTGTCGCGTGCGTTTCTGTCGCAGCAACGGCTCAGATATCGACCGCCGTCCCATTCGCGGCTCAAACCTCAGAACAAACTGCAGAACAGCCCGACATAGTCGACGCCTACGTGCGTGCGGAAATGACGAAGCAGAAAGTTCCAGGGCTCGCTTTGCTGGTTTCGCGCGCAGGCCGTGTCGTGCGAGCGCAGGGATACGGCATGGCGAACGTGGAACTGCTCGTTCCTGTCAAGCCGGAAACAATTTTTCAATCCGGATCGGTGGGTAAGCAGTTCACCGCAACCGCAGTCTTGATGCTGGTCGAAGAAGGCAAGATCGGGCTGGAAGATCCGCTGACGAAGTACTTTCCCGATGCGCCCCCTGCGTGGCACCAGGTCACCATTCGTGAACTGCTGAGTCATACAGCGGGATTCACCGATTACCCCAAGAGTTTCGATATGAGGCGCGACTACACCGAGGCGGAACAACTGAAAATGGTTGAGAGCGTGCCTCTGGCATTTTCCCCTGGCACCAGTTGGAGCTACAGCAATCTAGGCTACCTGACGTTGGGCCTCGTGATTCATAAAGTGACGGGCGAGTTTTATGGAGACTTTTTGCAACAGCGAATCTTCGGCCCACTCGGGATGAGCACTACCCGCATTATCAGCGAAGCCGACATTGTGCCCAATCGTTCCGCAGGATACCGGCTGGTTAAAGGGGAACTGAAGAACCAGGAGTGGGTTTCTCCTACCGTGAATACCACGGCGGATGGCAGTTTGTATTTTTCGATCCTCGACCTTGCCAAATGGGACGCAGCGCTCTACACCGAGAAGTTGCTGAAACGATCGAGCTTGGAGCAGATGTGGACCGTGACGAGATTGACAAGTGGGAAGCCCAACTCTGGAGAGTACGGCTTCGGTTGGTTTATTGGATCCAAGAAAGGGCACCGGCTGGTTGAGCACGAAGGCGAATGGCAGGGCTTCGAAACGGAAATTTCGCGCTATCTAGACGATCAACTCACCGTCGTCGTTCTGACCAACCTCGACGCCGCGAAACCGGAAACCATCGCTGATCACGTGGCCGAAATGTATTTGTCCGGAAAAGTTAAATAGAAACGGCGCGAACTCTTCCTCCATCATCCGTGTCGCGCTCGCTGATGCCCTAAAAGGATTGTCTGGCGGGCCAATCCCGAATGTGACCCAGAGTTGACTCGAACATTTTCGTTTAGAGACTCCCAAGACTGAGTGTAGACTGGGCGGCAACATAAACGGCGACCGACAGAACCGCGATTCGCCGTCTTCGCCTAATCTCACGATCACGAACCGTCGGCGCAAGTGGGTGCGCGGACAAAGATCGTTTATGAAGAAATTGTTTGTGAGGATCCGCAGCAGAGCGCAACTCCGAGGAGAACGATGAATACGCTAAGAATCGGGCTATCTGCATTCTTCATTTTGTTCCTGATTTCATCCCTGCGTCCGATTCAGGCACAAACGCCGGTGAGGTTGGCGTCGGCCCGTTACGACCTAGCCGACGAAGTCACACTCTCGGCGACCGTATCGAGCGTGATCTCGAGGGCCTCACAAGGCATGACGGTGGGTTCTCACTTGTTGCTCGCGACTCCGAACGGCATCGTCGATGCGAGTTTGGGCAGGTTCGGCTTACGCGGCGCAGGCGCGGTCTCGGTTAGCGCTGGGGAGCACGTTGAGGTGACGGGCGTTATGAGAACGATCAGGGGCCGGTCCGTGTTTCTAGCGCGCAGCGTGAAGGCGAACGGCCACACTTATAGCGTTCGAAACGACCACGGCGTGCTGCTTTCACCACAGGCGCGCCTGCGCACCGGCAACAACACCGGCTTCAACGGGAAGGCGCAATGACGATGACCATGACTAAAAAAATGACAAGGACAATTCCAACGCCCCGCCGAATTCATACCGGCATCCTGGGATTCATCTTTCTGGCCGTGTTTTTGTGGACAAGCTGCAACAGCTCGAACTTTACCGCCCCGACAGAAACGATCGCAGTCGCGAGCGGATCCGCGCAAACGGCAGCGGTTAACACCGCGTTTGCGGCGCCGCTGGTGGCAAAGGTCATGTTAGGTAGCACGCCCTTGAGTGGCGCGTTTGTAACCTTCACCGCTCCTGCGACAGGAGCGAGCGGCACCTTCGACGGTGGAACCACCACCGAAACCGATACGACCGACTCCACCGGTACGGCCACCTCCAGTACATACACCGCCAACGGAATTATCGGCGCTGATACCGTGACCGCCTCCGTCGGCGGAGTGATCTCTACCGTCAATTTCAGCCTCACGAACTCATCCGGCCCGGCAGCGTCCATTACGGCGACGAGCGGATCTCTGCAAGACGCGACCGTCAGCACGGCCTTTGCCGCTCCGTTGGTAGTCACCGTCGTAGATGCGAACCAGTATCCGGTAACCGGCGCTTCGGTCACCTTCACCGCTCCGGCCGCGGGAGCGAGTGGCACATTCGCGAATGGAACCGCCACGGAAACCGACACGACCAACGCCAGCGGCGTTGCTACATCGTCGATCTTCACAGCGGGCGCAACGCCCGGTGCCTACACCGTGACGGCTGCTGTCGCGGGCGTTTCGTCAGCCGCCAATTTCACGCTGACGAATATCACGGGAGCGCTGGTGTCGATCACCGCGACCAGTGGCACTCCGCAAAGTGCGCCTGTCAATACGACGTTTGGCGCGCCGTTGGTTGCAACCGTTTTGGACGGCAACCAGAATCCAATCAGCGGAGTGACGGTGACCTTCGAAGTTCCGTCGGCTGGAGCGAGCGGCACATTCGCTGGCGGGGTCAACACGGCGACGACTAATGCAAGCGGTGTGGCGACATCCGCGTCATTTACCGCCAATGGATCGGCAGGAACGTACACCGTAACCGCAACCGTTGCCTCGGGAGCAGCCCCAGCGAACTTCGTGCTCACCAACAATCCGCTGAATTATGCTTTTTATTTAAGCGGACTGGAGTCGATCGACGCGGGCCCCAATTATTACTCCGTGGCGGGTTCCGTCACGATCGATGGCAATGGCAATGTCCTGGGCGGCGAGCAAGACTACAACGATGGTTTGGGGCTTAACTCGCCCGAACCGTCTCCTGACAACATCTTGCCTGGAGCCGGTGCGTTGGTAGTCGATCCGACAACTGGCCAGGGGACTCTCACGCTTACGACTGACAACAGCAGCCTCGGCCTCAATGGAGTCGAGACGCTAGCCGTCCAGTTTGTCAACACCAGCCACGCGCTGATCATGCAGTTTGACGGCTCGGCAACCTCAGGCGGAAGCATGGACATGCAAACTCTCTCGAGCGCTCTGAACGACGGAAACTATGCGTTTACACTATCGGGCGTCGACGTCAACTATGAATCGAGTGTGTGGGGTGGCGTCTTCTCGATCGCAGGCGGCGGTACGGCCTTATCGGGAACCTTCGATGTGGATGACACTGGAGCCACGACTGCGCCGACGCTCGGAACGGCTTTCACCGGAACCATCACCGCGCCCGACAGCTTCGGTCGAGGGTCGATCACCAGTTCGGCTCTGGGCATTTCGCTCAATTACTACGTCGTGGGTTCGGAGGTTCTTCGCATCATCGACGTGGACGCAGGGCTTGGCGATGCCGCAGTCGGCTCCGTGTACGGCCAGGGCTCCGGAACGTTCAGCAATACGTCGCTGGGCAATTCCGTATTCGCCGTCCAAAGCAATTCGTACGCAAGTAGTCTTTTTGGGACCGTGGGCATGTTCAGCACCGATGCGCCGAACGGCACATTCAGCGGCGTCGCCGACGACAACGAATATGACAACGGCGAGGTTGTGGCGGCGGCACCAATCGATGGCATTTATTCCGTGGGCAACAATGGCTATGGAAGCTTGACCATTACCTCCGGCGAACTAGGAGATGTGAGCGTTCTCGGGATCTACATGACAGACCCGATGCTGAATCTGAACGATCCGAATAATACATCCGACGGTTTGGGCGGCGCTCTCGTCGCCGATCTCGATGGCTACACGCTCAACGGCACCGGCGTTCTGGTTCCGCAGACCAACACTGCTGTGGTAAGTTTCGTCGGTAACTACGCCTTCGGAGCTCAGGCCGACAACAACTCGCGCGGTCCGACCCTCGGGTGGGAGTTCGATTTTGTGGGGCAGGGCACAGTGAGCGGCGGAGTGTTAAGCGGCGCCGGCCTGGTGAGCGATCCCTTCTTCATCTTCGACAACACGCCGCCCGAAGGAACGGATTTCGCAAAATTCTCGGGAACCGCGACTCCGGATCCCGCGAACGCCGGGCGCTACACCATGAACCTCAGCGTGACCATCACGGCCGACCCCGCTTATACAACGGCCATCTACCAGGCGGACGGTGGGCAGTTGTTCTGGCTGGATGAAAACAAGAACGGCGACAGCGTGTTTCTGGGAATGCTCCAGCAACAAGGGTCGTTAGGTGGTCTGCCAGCCGCGCGGACCCGGGTGAAGGGCAAAACAAAACAACGAAGATAAAGCTTCGAGCGAAAGAGGGTGTGGCGACAAATCCACGCCCTCCAATCCGAGCGGTTGAGTCCAATTCAGAGTTATCTAACCGTCAGCAAGTGGTTGATCACGGAGATCGTTATGAAAGTTCCTCGGGTCCTGTTGTTCCTATCGTTGGTGTTGATCGTGCCGGCTCTATCCTCGGCGCAGGATGCTACAGGAAGAATTTTCGGGACGGTCTACGACCCGCAGGGAGCCGTGATTCCCGATGTCCAAATCACGGCGACCAATACGGCCACGCAGGAAACGCGCACCGCAACAACGAGCAAAGATGGATCGTTCCAGGTACTGGCATTGCCGATCGGCACCTATAAGGTTGGGGCTGAGCATACGGGATTTCGCGGCGTCGTCAGCGGAGAGCAGAAGCTCCAGATCAACCAGGCTTTGCGCGTCGACTTCAAAATGCAAGTCGGAGCGGAAAGTCAGACCGTCGACGTAGGAGCCGAGGCCGCGCCGGTTGAAACGGTGAATCCAACGCTAGGCCAGTCGATCACGGGGCGCGCTCTTACGAACATGCCGCTCAACGGACGCGACATGCTTGACCTGGCTTTGCTGCAACCCGGAGTTACGGAAAGCAACGACGACAACGCCGGCGCGGGCAGCTACAGCATCGCCGGCGGCCGCACCGATTCCGTTACCTTCCTGCTTGATGGAGGAAACAATAACGACTTGCTGGATAACAGCAATCTGCTCGATCCCAATCCCGATGCCATCGAAGAATTCCGGCTTCTGACCAGCGATTACACCGCGGAGTACGGCCGCAACGGCGGTGGCGTCATCAGTATTGTGACCAAGTCGGGCACGAATTCGATCCATGGCAGCGCCTTTGAGTTTTTGAGAAATCGCGACTTCGACGCCAACGACTATTTCAACAAGCAATTGGGAATTCCGAGGCTAGACCTGAAGCGCAACCAGTTTGGAGCGACGCTAGGCGGTCGCATCATCAAAGACAAGGCTTTTTTCTTTGTCGCCTACCAGGGCCAACGGCAGGTGCAGGCTGTGCCGGACGACTTCGTCCCAGTCTTCACCCCCGCCGAGTTGAACGGAGATTTTTCGAACGGGGGCTCGCCCGACCCCGGCGTCGTGGCTTTTCTCAATGCAAACCCCTATTTTGCGGCGACGACAAACGGGGGCGCCGCCAACGCTCAGATCGATCCCGCCAAGTTTGATCCCGTCGCGCAGGCGTACATCAACGCCAAACTGATTCCGAGCGCCCCCAATGGCCTCTATTCCGCCTCGCTCGGGGCGGTAGACAACCGCAACGAAGTAACGAGCAAGATTGATTACAACCTCAACCCGAAAGACAAAATTTCAGCCACGCTTGGTTTGAACCGAACCTCTCAGCTCGCTCCGCTGGACGCGGCCACTGTGGCCGGTTATCCCAGCCTCAGCACGGCGAAATACTACTTTCTGAATCTGGCGTACACACGTGTGATTTCGCCGATGCTGCTCAACGAATTTCATTTTGTAGCGCATCGCAGCAATTACCTCGCGGACGTCACGCAGAGTCATGAGCCCACGGGTCAGTCACTGGGCGTTGTCGGCGTAACTCCTGACCTGGTCACCGGACCAACCAACATCTGGTTTGACAACGGATTTCAGATTGGCCCCAGTGAAAACGGTCCCACGCGCTACCTCGAAAACACCTTCTCATGGACTGAGGCACTTACCTGGACGCACGGAAAAAACAACTGGAAGTTCGGCGCTGGATTTTCGCCTTATCAGCAGAATCTGAGCTATGGCTTTTACTTGAACGGTGAGCTCGATTTCTACACGGGCACTAGCACGGGCTCTGGGAACGATTTTGCGGACTTTCTGCTAGGCGTTCCGGACGCCTTCTTTCAAAACGCCCTCGCGCCTTCGACCATTCGAAGCAAGAGCACATACGTCTTCGGTCAGGACGAATGGCACCTCAACAAGAGGCTGGTACTGACCCTGGGGCTGCGCTACGAATACAACACGCCGAAGTTGGACACAGAGGGCCGCAGTTTTTCGGTGATTCCAGGACTGCAATCGCAACGATTTCCCAACGCGCCGCCGGGCCTCGTATTTCCTGGCGACCCCGGCGCACCCCTCGGAACCAACTTCCCCGACAAGAAAAATTTTGCGCCGCGCTTTGGATTTGCCTTGGACCCGACCGGCAGCGGCAAGACAAGCTTGCGCGGCGGTGTCGGCATCTTCTACGACATTCTGAAGGGTGAAGATAATCTTCAGTTCAACGGACAGCCACCATTTGTCGGCTCCGCGGGACTGTACTTCAATCCTCCAAACTTTTTGCCGAGTTGCTCGAATCCCAACGGTTGTCCTGTGACAGGGCCGCTGACTTACATGAGCCAGCCCTTTCAGAATGCCTGCAATTTTGATCCCAATGGGGATTGCATTAGTTTGGGCGTACCCAACAGCTTTCCATCCAAGCCGCCGGCCTCGAATATCGATTTCACGCCGTTTCTCCCCGTCAACACCACCGGCGCTATTTTTCTCGACGACCCACACCTGCGCACTCCTTACGTCTACCAATACAACTTGAGCCTGCAACGCAATCTTTTTGCAGACATGGTTCTGGAAGCAAACTACGTGGGAAGCACGGGACGCGGACTGACATCACTGAAAGACATCAATCCCATGGTGCTCGGGACGACCAATCGCTTGCTCAACAGCAGCAGTGGCAACTGCGGACAGTACCTGGGTCTCGTCTGCTACGGGCAGCTTCCTGAGTTCCAGAACGTATCCAATGCCAACTACAACGCGTTCGAAGCGAGCTTGACGCGGCAACCGAAAGATTCAAAGTTAGGCACGGTTTATTACACGGTCGCGTACACCTACGGGCATAATCTCGACAACGCCTCTGGATTCGAACAACGCAACTCCGCCGTCCCCGCCTACAACCCGCGTCTCTTCTATGCCTCCGGAGATAGCGACGTGCGCCACCGCATCAGTCTTAGCGGCGGATGGGACTTGCCAATCGATCGAGCATGGGCTGCCGGACCGAAGCGTCTCACCAAGGGCTGGAGTATTTACCCCATATTTACTTATCGAACTGGATTCCCGATCGACATTCCAGCCCAATTGCCTGACTTCTCCGATCCAGCAAACCCGGGCAGCTCGGGTGCGGGCGATCCCTCGCTCTCTCGCGCCGCAGTGGTCGGCCCGATCAGAACTTTTGATCCCCGCCATCGCCGTACGATTAATGAGATCACCTACGGCACGAATCCCATCACGGGCGGGTGCCAGGTGACGACACAAGCGGTTACGGGAAACTTTATCTTTGATCCCAACAGTTTTTCGAACGTGCCGCTAGAAAACAACAACTACTTTGATGGAGGCGATCCCAATCCGTGCTTTCCGCAACTTGATCCCGTGAATAACCCTGCGGACCGAACCTACGGTTTGGGTCGCAACGTACTGCGCGGTCCCACGCTGACGAATCTCGATATCGCGGTCGCCAAAACTACCGCGATTACAGAGAGAGTGAAGTTAGAGTTTCGCGCGGAATTCTTCAATGCGTTGAATCATCCCGAGTTTGCGCAGCCGACACTGTCAGATGGCGCCACCAACCTCGATAGCCCAAACTTCGGCCAGATCACGACGACAGGAACATTTCGGGGGCCGACGCCGCGGATTGGGCAGTTCGCGCTGCGGATGACGTTCTAACGTGCGCGAGCTAATTCACGAGAAGTTGCGCATGTAGTCGGCGTCGATCTTTAAAGCCTCCATCGGAGGCATATCGAATTCTTCCTGTTCAACGAACGCGTGCTCGATGTGCGCTTTCTTCGCGGCTTCGAAGATGGGATGGTAATCGATGCTGCCGCGCCCCATCTCGGTTGACGGCGGAGGCGCAGCGGCCGTCGTAAAAGCTGTGATCTTGAAGTCTTTCACGTGCAGCATAGAGAAACGCTTTGGATAACGGTTGAGATAATCCGCAGGATTCTTGCCGCCGATCACGACCCAGCCGCAATCCATCTCCATCATTACTTTTGCCGGATCGGTCGCGCGCAGGAGCTCGTCGTAGAAGACGACGCCGTTTTCTGAGCGGAACTCGGCGGTGTGGTTGTGGTACGCGAAACGCATACCGGCCGCGTTCACGCGCTCGCCGATGCGATTGAACTGTTCGGCGTTCCAGCGCCAATCCTCGAGCGTCATCGCGTCACGGGCCGCACGAGATCCTGGGTCTTTTACGCTCGATGGATCTTTTAGCCACGGGGCGGCGCAGACGATGTAGCTGAGTCCCAAGTCTTTTCCAAACTGAATGACCTCATCGACTTTCGGAAGCAGATCCTTCAGAGGATAGTGGGCGCTCACGCAGCGCAGGCCGGCACGATCCATTGCTTGGCGTACCTCCTTGGGCGAATGCCCGAAGAAGCCCGCCGCTTCCACCTCCTGATAGCCAAGACTGCCCAACTGCCGCAGCGTGCCTTCGTAGTCTTTTGGCAGCAGGTCTCGAACTGAATACAGTTGCAAGCCAATGGGCAGACCCAGAGCATTCGCCATCAGGCGCGGAACACTTTTCAAGAATGCCGCTCCCGCAATCGACGCGGACGCTGTTCTCACGAATGTTCTTCTCGAAATTCGATGCATGGTGTCCTCGGGTGCACCTCACAGGAGCGGGCCCTTTTTCTAGCGGGCTATAAATTTCACCAGAACCACTACCACAAAAATCACCACTCCGGCTGCGTAAGCCCACATTCTTCCCTTCTGAAATTTTTCACTTGTGATCATTGGAAGCCCTCGTAAGAGCGATTCTACTCCCGCTCCGGCACACATCAGAGATGCGGCAATTTGTGCGATGAACGTGCTATACTTTGAAAGTACTTCTACCGAGATAATGCCTGTAGATGCAAGCACTTAGCGGCACTTCGACTGCGGGTTTAGCAGGCCCGTGCTTTGGCAACAACACGGGCAAGTCTCGCGTGACGGATCCTTACTGAGAACTGACTACTGAGAACCGAGAACTGACTTTCATGGCTGACGATCAAAATCCTGAGCTTCCTCTGACTCCTCCTCCGGGCGGCGACGGTCCTACCGGACCGGGCGCCCTCAACATGCAGCCCGTCAACATTGAAGAGGAGATGAAGCGGTCGTACCTCGACTATTCGCTTTCGGTCATCATTGGCCGCGCGCTGCCCGACGTTCGCGACGGATTGAAGCCAGTCCATCGCCGCATTCTCTACACCATGCAGCAGATGGGCCTCGCTCCCGGACGCGCCACTCGTAAGTGCGCTCGTATCGTCGGAGAAGTGATGGGCAAGTACCATCCCCATGGAAACCTTGCCGTGTACGACGCATTGGTGCGGCTCGCGCAGCCGTTCGCCATGCGAGCCCCGCTCGTTGACGGTCAGGGAAACTTTGGCTCGGTCGATGGCGATCCTCCCGCGGCCGATCGGTACACCGAAGCTCGGCTGACGCGCGTTTCCATGGCGCTGCTTGAGGACCTCGATAAAGAGGCAGTCGATTTTTATCCCAACTACGATGGCACGGAAACGCAGCCCGCGGTTTTGCCGGCGCGCTATCCCAATCTCTTAGTCAACGGATCCGACGGCATCGCAGTTGGTATGGCGACCAAGATTCCGCCACACAATTTGACTGAGATTGTCGATGCCACCATCACGCTGGTGAATAATCCCAACGCGCAGCTGCCGGAAATTCTGAAATTCGTGCAAGGCCCGGACTTCCCGACGGCCGGAATCATTCACGGCCGCGCCGGAATCTTCGAAGCCTACCGCACCGGCCGCGGACGTTTCATGATGCGCGCCCGCGCCGCGATTGAGAACGTCACGAAAGACAAGCAGGCGATCATCGTCACCGAGATTCCGTACCAGGTGAACAAGGCCCGTCTGATCGAGCGCATCGCCGACCTCGTCAATCAGAAGACGATCGATGACATTTCCGACATCCGCGACGAGAGCGATCGCGATGGCATGCGCATCGTGATTGAGCTGAAGCGCGGTGCCGAACCGCAGATCGTCCTGAACCAGCTCTACAAGCACACGTCGATGCAAGAAGGTTTCAGCATGATCCTGCTGGCCGTGGTCAACCAGCAGCCGAAAGAAATGGGGCTGATCCAGGCCATCAAGCACTTCATCGATCATCGTGTCGATGTTGTGCGGCGCCGAACGCTGTATCTGCTCAACAAAGCGAAAGACCGCGAGCACATATTAGAAGGCTATCTCACCGCACTCGATCACCTCGACAATGTGATTGTGATCATTCGCGGCAGCGCGAACCGCGCCGACGCTCGCGAGAATTTGGTCGCCTACTTCGGCGGCAAGAAGATCGATATCAACACCACCGGCCGCGCTCCGAAGCTCGATGCCGATAAACCTTTCACGTCGAAACAGGCCGACGCCATCCTCGAACTGCAACTGCATCGCTTGACCAAGCTCTCGATCGATGAAATTTCGAACGAGTTGAAGTCAGTCCGCGAAGCGATTGCCGAGTACGAATCGATCCTGGCTTCCGAGGCGAAGCTGCGCAAGGTCATCATCAAGGAACTCGAAGAGGTCAAGAAGCTTTACGGCGACGCCCGCCGCACGGTGATCGAAGACGAAGCTGCCGAGATCATGCTGGAAGACCTGATCGCCGACGAACAGGTCGCGGTCACGGTGAGCCACTCCGGCTACATGAAGCGGACACCGATCTCCACCTACCGCATGCAGCGCCGCGGCGGCACCGGGCGCACGGGCATGAAGACGCGCGACGAGGATTTCGTCGAGCATCTCTTCATCGCCTCGACCCACGCCTACATTCTGATTTTCACCAACACGGGACGCGTTTACTGGCTCAAGGTTTATGAGATTCCCGACATCGCAGCCGCCGGCAAAGGCAAGCACGTCGGCAATCTCGTCGGACTGCAAGCGGGAGAGACCGTCCGCACCATGCTCGCCGTCCGCGACCTGGAAGAAGAAGGCCGGTACGTGTTCTTCGCCACGCACAATGGCACCGTGAAGAAGACCGAAGTGAAAGACTTCTCGCACGTGATGCAGCGCGGCATCATCGCCATCAACATCGAGCAGGGCGATGAGTTGGTCGCCGCTTCGCTAACCGACGGCAACCAGATCGTCTTCCTGGCCTCGCACGATGGTCAGGCGATACGCTTCGACGAAAACGACGTTCGCCCCATGGGACGCAACGCCACTGGCGTCCGCGGCATGAACCTCGACGAGAAGGATTACATTGTCGGCATGGCGACCACGATCAAGCCGGAGGCGAAGGCTATCGCGAAAGAAGGCGATGTTGCTCCCGAAGTCGCTGACTTGATTCCCGAGAAGGGTTCGCTGATTCTCTCCGTTACCGAAAACGGATATGGCAAGCGCACTCCCGCCGACGAGTATCGCCTCACCAATCGCGGCGGCAAAGGCGTGATCAACGTCAAGACAACCGAGCGCAACGGCAAAGTTGTCGGCATCTCGCAGGTAACGGAGAAATCCGAAGTGATGCTGATCAGCCAGTACGGCAAGATCATCCGCATCGAATCGAAGTTCATCCGCGAATCAGGACGCTCGGCGCAAGGCGTACGGCTACTGAACATCGAGCCGGGCGACCGCGTCGCCGCAGCGGTGGTGATTCCTCCGGACGAGCCGACGAACGGAACGCTGATTCAGTAGGAACTCACGTAGGGGCGGACGCATTCGTCCGTCCCCTTTTTACGATTCGCATGAACGCTCATGATCACTCCGCGGAAGCTCGCCTGTTGCGGGCTCGTCATTCGCTGGACGGTCTCTCCTGCGGCGACGCTTTCGGTGAGCGCTTCTTCATTCACCCAGACATTACAGAGTGTCACCATTTACACATGGCCACGAATCTCGCATTGGATGACGGTCTCATCGAAGAGGCGAGACGCGCCGGAAGTCACAAGTCCAAGAAGGAAGCGGTCACAGCGGCGCTTGAAGAATATGTTCGCAAGCGCCAGCAGATTAGAATTCTCGACGCCTTCGGTACGTTCCCGGTTGATCCCACGTACGACTACAAGAAAGAAAGGCAACGCACTGGCAAGAGCAGAAGCGGCAAGAGCCTGCGCGGCAAAACCGTGCGCCGCCGCCCAGCGGCGGGGATGGACCATCTTCACCATCGATCACGACTTTCAGAACTACGCGGCCGTACTGCCGCTGCGGCTGCACCGAGTAGCGGCGAGCGGGTAATCCGGCAGTCAATTCAACCCTGATCGTGATCTTTAACCCGGCCTCCGCGATGCCAGCCCCAGCCCCGTTACCCCAGTAACTTCAATCTCACCCCACTTTCGGTTACCGTTAATCATAGTGACACTACTCCCCGTGTGTGTAATGGCGCGGTTGCAGTCTGTTTTCTGGCGAGTCTTGTTATTCATACATCCGTGCAGAGCGTCGATAACGCGAAAACTGAACCCGCGTACCTGGAACTGCTCAGCCGCCCGATTCGTGAGCTCGGACTGGCGCTTGCGGCCTCACCAGTTGAGCGCTTTGTCGAGCAGCTTTATCGCGAGTTAGACGCCAAGGGACTGACCAGGTTTCGTCCGGCTTGTTACTTGACCGATGAATGGGGATGCCCGTCCGGCGAGCCGATCATCGGCATTCCGTTTTATCTGGCGCATTCGGCGCTAGCGGAGTTGGAAAAAGAGGCGCATGACCTCGAAGATCCACGCGAAATCATGATGTATCTGCGGCACGAGGCGGGCCACGCGTTCACTTACGCTTACAAGCTGCACAATACGCCAGAGTGGAAACGGACGTTTGGTCCTTTTCGGAGGCCGTATCGCGACAATTACAGGCCCACGCCGTTCTCGCGCGAATACGTGCGGCATCTGCCGGGATGGTACGCCCAGAAGCATCCCGACGAAGATTTCGCCGAGACTTTCGCTGTGTGGCTGACGCCGCGGTCGAACTGGCGCAAACGTTACCGCGGCTGGGGCGCGATGGCGAAGTTGCAATATCTGAATCGCGTGGCCCGTAAGCTGGGGAAAAGTGACCCTCCGCGGCGCCGTGGCCAGACTGATCTTACGGTCGATGACATGGAAGCCACCGTGGCCGAGTTTTACAAGTTTCAGCAGCAAGCGCGCGAAGAGATTGCCGTCACCGAGCTTACGCCCGATACCGATTTGCGCGACATTTTTGCAGTGTCGAAGCGCCGTAAGACGGCCCTGCCGGCGCACGAATTTCTGCACCAGCATCGCAAGGCCGTGATCGACAAAGTCGCGCAGTGGACAGGGGCGCAGCGTCCGTTAATCAGGACTCTGATGGATTCGATTGAAAGGCGCGCCGGAGAACTTGACTTGCGCGCCGACCAAACACGCAGCGCAGAACATCTGGCTGAGCTCACCGCCTACACCACCGCGCTCGTGATGACGTATGTGGCGAAAGGAAAGTTTATACAGCCGTAAAGCGTTTCCGGAGATACCAAATGATCGGAGCTAAACTCAAAATCGCGCTGCTCTACGACCTGTGGAACGAAGACCCCGTCGCAGCCGCTGCGAAAGAAGAGGCGAATCCAGCGCCCAAGCCTCGCACGAAACATAAGAAAATCAAAAAAGAAAAGACGGACCGCGAAGAAATCTTTGAAGCGCTCCAGAAGCTGGGTCACGAACCATCCTACTTCGAACTGGACGGTCGTCCGCAATCGCTGCATTCGCTGTCCCGCTGCGATGCCGACCTCATTTTCAACCTGACCGAATCCTTTGGCGGCGACGACACGAAAGAAATGAACGTCCTTGCCTACGTTGACCTGCTGGGCCTCCGCTACACCGGGGCCGGACCGCATGCCCTCTTTATGTCACAGGACAAGGCCATCGCAAAAAAGATTTTCGCTTTCCATCAAATCAAGACGCCGTTCTTTGCGACTTCCTATCGCGGCCGCATCGAGCACGCGCACGACATTTCCTTCCCGCTCATCGTAAAGCCGTCATGGGAAGATGGATCCATTGGCATCGACGCCGGTTCCGTCGTCCGCAACATCAAAGAGATGATGGAGCGTGTCGAATACATCCAGGACGAATTCGACTCCCCGGCGCTCATCGAAGAGTACATCGAAGGCCGCGAAATTTATGCCGGAGTTCTCGGCAGCTACGAACGGGCGCAAGTTTTGCCGCTGATCGAACTCGATCTCTCGCGCCTGCCCGAAGGCACGCCGAAAATCGCCAGCTACGACGTGAAGTTTGAAAAAAACACCGAGGCCTACAAACTTACGAAATCGGCGATCGCCGAAGATCTCGACGATGCCACGCGCCAGCGGCTGGAAGAAACCGCCCTCGCCGCATATCGCGCGTTGAAACTGCGTGACTATGGACGCATCGACATGCGCCTCGCTCCAAACGGGGACGTTTACGTCATCGAGGCGAATCCAAATCCCTGGCTCGCAAGCCGCCAGGAATTCGCCATGGCTGCCAAAGCTTCAGGACTGACCTACACCGAACTCATCGGCTCCATTGTCGACCTGGCGATGAGCCGCTACCTGAATGCAAACCTGGTGAATGCTGTCGCAATGCACTAAGTTCAAAGCAGGTTAATGCGCCGCCGTTCCGATTCCAGCAGGCTTGAGTCTTTCAAAGGCTTCCTCCGCCCGCGTCAGCGCATCCTGCACATTTTGGCAAATATTTTCGCGGCCGATCAGGCTTTCAAATTCCGATTGCTGAATCATATTCAGCGGTTGCTCACGAGCTCCGCACAAAATCAACTCGCGTCCGCTCGCTTTCAACGTTCGTGCGACTTCCTCCAACGCGAACAGTCCCGTCGCATCCAGCGCCGTCATATTGCGCAAACGCAAAATCACCACCGGAGGCAGCGCGTGCAGGTTCTCGGTAACGACATCAATCTTGTCTGTCGCGCCAAACAGAAATGGCCCATGAATGCGAAAGATCGTCGCGTAGTACGGAATATCCTTGTCCTGCAAAATGTGTACGCGCCCATCTTCTACGTAGTCGTCGGTCACCTGCGACACCGTCGTCGTAGCGGCGACACGGCTGATAAACAGCAGCGCCGCCAGAATCATGCCCGCCTGCACCGCCACCGTCAGGTCGGCAAACACCGTCAGCGCGAAAGTCACCAGCCAGACGCTTATATCGGTTTTTGTTAACTTCAAAAGTGACGGAATCTCGCGCCACTCTCCCATGTTGTAGCTCACCACCATCAGAATCCCCGCCAGCACGGCCATCGGCACAAAGCTCACCAGCTTCGAAGCAAAAACCAGAATCGCAAGCAGTGTCAGAGCATGAATCATTCCCGCCACCGGAGTCTTGGCGCCCGCTCGGATGTTGGTCGCCGTGCGCGCGATGGCTCCTGTTGCCGGCAAACCGCCAAACATCGGCGAAATGACATTGGCGATTCCTTGCGCCACCAATTCAACATTCGGATTGTGCCGGTCGCTAACCCTGTTGCTGTTGCTCATTCGGTCAGAAACTACAGCCGACATCAGCGATTCGATCGCTCCCAGCATCGCCACCGTTAATGCCGGCCCCAGCAGCCCGTGAATCAGATCAGTGCGGAAAACCGGAATGTGCAGATGCGGTAGTCCGCTCGGAATTCCATGAAACCGCGTGCCAATCGTTTCTACCGGCAGTTTGAAGATCCAAACCGCCAGCGTTCCCAGCGCCAACGCAACAATCGCGCCCGGAACGCGATTCGATAAAGCTCGGCACACCAGGATCATCGCGACCGTCCCGACGGCCAATGCCGTCGTCTCCAGCGACAGCGTGTGAAAGTTCCCCGCCAGCGCTTCCATGCGCAGCCAGAACACGCCCGGAACCTTCTCCAGCTTCAATCCAAAAAAGTCTTTGATCTGGGTGCTCGCAATCAGGATGGCAATCCCATTCGTGAAGCCAATGACGATCGGCCGCGGAATAAATTTCACCGCTGAACCCATCCCGGCCAGTCCCATGATCACGAGAATGACGCCAGCCATCACAGTGCACATGAACAGACCGTCGACTCCGTGGAGAGCGACGATGCCCGAGATGACGACGACGAATGCTCCGGTTGGGCCGCCGATTTGCGTCGTCGATCCGCCAAGCGCCGAGATCAGAAACCCCGTCACGATGGCGCAATAAATTCCTGCCTGCGGCGTCAATCCCGAAGCGATCGAAAACGCCATAGCCAGCGGGAGAGCCACGAGGCCGACGGTGATGCCGGCAACCAGATCGCGCAGAAATTTATTCAGACTGTAGTCTCGCAGGCACAGAACGGACTTAGGCAGCCAGCGCTCTTCAAAAAGTGTCAGTTTCATTGGAGACTACCATTATCTCAAGTTGGGGCGATGAACCATAGTTCACGAAAGGATCATCGACTTCATGCGCCTTTCGGGCACACAAAAGCCTTCGGCTCGAAAATGTTTGTTCGGGAACTTGACTGCGCGTTGAGCGCGTTCAGAAAGAATCTGTCGAGAGAACTCGCAACCGATCTGGCACTCGGCTGGGACGGGCAAAACGCCCGTCCCACTCGAGATTTGCTTTAGAACTTGTTCCAGAGGTACTGGTTGTAGACGTCGTGGTGGTACTGCACTTCGGGCGCTTTTACAAACGTGCCCAACAGCCGCGGACAGCGATCCGCCGAACCTTCCTTCAGGTCGGCGTAACGTCCTTTTACATCCTCGCCCATCAGTTTCGAAGTCCACTCGGCTGTCTTGAAGTCCGCGAGCGCCTTGTAGATATTGTCAGGCAAATAGCGCTCGGCCTGGCGCAGGTTCTTGATCTTCGAAGTACGGCCATCAAGCCCCGTCTTGAAAATCGAGAGCATCACGAGGTACGGGTTCGCATCCGGAGCCACGGAGCGTACCTCAACCCGCATGCTGCGCTCGTTGCCGATAGGAATACGAATCATCGATCCGCGATCGACTGCCGAGGCTTTGATCTGGTTCGGTGCCTCAAAGTGCGGGTCGAGACGGCGATAGGCGTTCACGCTCGGATTCAGCAGCAGACAGATATCGTTGCCGTGCGTCAGAATGCGGTCGACAAACTCCCAGCCCATCTTGCTCAGCTTTTCTTCGCCCTTCGGATCCCAGAACAGATTCTTGCCCGCCTTGCTGATCGAAACATTGGTGTGCATACCGCTTCCGTTCACGCCCACGACCGGCTTCGGCAAGAACGATGCGGTCAGCCCCATGTTGCGCGCCACCTGTCGACAGATCAGTTTGTAAAGCTGGATGTGATCGGCTGCAGCCACCACTTCCGCGTAGCTGTAGTTAATTTCGAACTGCGAGGGCGCAACCTCAGGATGATCCTTCTCGTTCTGGAATCCCATCGCGCGCTGCACTTCGGCAGTCGTGTCGATAAAGTTTCGCAGAGGATCGCCGGGTAACGAGTGATAGTATCCGCCGGTGTTGACGTACTCAAATTTCCCCGTCTCGTGATAAGTGCGTTCCGCATCCGGCCCGTTAAACAGGAAGCCTTCGATCTCATTGGCAGCATTCAGCGTGTAGCCCTGCTTCTTGTACAGACCTTCCGCGTAGGTCTTCAGCACGCCACGCATGTCGGCGGCGTACGGCTCTCCGCCCTTGTCGATAACTTCGCCAAAGACCATCACTTTGCCGGGCCCAAAAATATCCGCTGGCCCCCAGTAGAAAGCCGACCAGTCAATGCCCAGCCGTAGATCGCTCTCGCGCTGCGCCGTGAAGCCTCGGATCGACGAACCGTCGAAAGTGAGGTTGTCGTAGCTCTTCACCAGAAATTTCTTGTCGTAGTCGAGCATGTGCAGCCGGCCTTCAAGGTCGCTGAACATCACTGTCACGGCCTTGATGCGCGACTCCTCCAGGAGATACTTCAGGCGTTCTTCCTGGATCTTGTCGGGGGAGACGCGATCCAGGCGCTGCATCTTCGCCTCCAGATTCAACTCTTGCAGTTCGTCGTAGGGGATCTCAAGAAAATTCCGAAGTTCAGTTGACATGCCTCTCCTTAAAGTTTGTGGGGCTGCCCGGGGATTAAATGACCAAGGGAGTAACATCACAGGCTAACGCTTCGTGCGCAACCACACAAATAGAAATCGGTTATAGCTGCCATCAGCTTTTCCAATTGCATCAGTAACAGTGCAATTTCGACCCAATATGGCTCTGCGACCCGCCGCTTTACCCTGTTTTCCGTGAAATAATCGAAATTCAGGAACCCTATTCTCCAGGAGCCTCATCTTTGAGCTGCGCCATCTGCGAGCAACGAAAGGAGAAACGGTTTTGTGCTGCTCTCCACGGCAAAATCTGCCCGCAGTGTTGCGGAGAACAACGCGAAGTAACGCTCGATTGCCCCAACGACTGTCCCTATCTGCAACAGGCCCGCCAGCTGGCACAAGAGCATGCCGCTCACGACCGCTCCGATTGGAGCGGCCACGCCACCCTCTACTCCGATATCGAAATCCCCAAGATCGAAATTCCCGAACAGTTTCTCTACGAACGCGAAGAATTAATCCTCGGACTCAGCTTCGCTCTTGCCAAGAGCGCCCGCAGCGACCGCGAGCTCATGGATCGTGACCTGATCGCGGCGCTGAGCTCCCTCGCAAAAAGCTATGCCACCCGCGTCAACTCCAGCCTGATCTATGAACAGCCCACCGCGAATCTCGCGCACCAGTCCATCGCCCACGAAGTCGAAACCATGGTTCGCGAATTTCGCGCCGCCGAGCAGCAGCATATCGGCCAGACACGCTTGCGCGACTCCGACATCTTAAAAGCGCTGGCCTTCTTGCTGCGCATGGCCCTCGCTCGAACCTCGGGCCGCCCCAAGTCCCGAGCCTTCATCGACTTTCTGTTTGCCCAGTTTCCCGAAAAACATTCCGCTCTCGCCGACCTCCAGGACGCGCCAAGCCACATCGTAATTCCGTGACATTCCAACGAACTGTGATTCAAGTGCTCTCGGGAAGGGCACGAGGCTCGTGCCGAACAGCCGCTCGAAATACGTGGCGCTTATCGCGCCTGAGGGAAGGTCGCTCGATAGCGCGGTACTTTCTCCACGACCTCTGAGGCTAAGTCAATGAAAGCCGACGCACCGTCTGACCCTCGCCTAATTCTGCGAGCATCTCTCTCGCCGTTTTTCCCAGCAGCGGATGACGTACCTCAGCTGCAATCTCTACCAGCGGTTCCAGCACAAATCTCCGTTCATGCATCGCCGGATGTGGAACCTTCAACCCCAGCTCATCGATCACTTGGTCCCCTACGAGTAGCACATCGATATCGATGTTGCGCGGACCTTTCCGCGTCATGCGGAGACGCCCCATCCCTTCTTCTACCCGCAGGGCAAACTGCAACAACTCCAGCGCCGTCTTTTCCGTGATGATCGACATCACGCAGTTCAGAAACCAAGGCTGATCGGGAACATCGACGGGCTGAGTTTCATAAAAACCTGAAATTGCACGCAACTGACCTGCGAATCCCAGTTGAGTAACGGCCTCTCGCAGATTGGCCGCGCGATCTCCCAGATTCGATCCGATCGAAAAATACGCCGTCTCCAGCACCAGTCCAGTTTCGTGGGGAAAGCCTTGAGAATCCAGCAAAAAAAGAACTCCATTTTGATGAACGATAGGAGTGCGCGTGCCCGCTCCGCCAGCGAGGCGACCATTTTCGAAGACTTTAGAATAAGTCTTTAGAAAAAGGACTGCGCCACCCGGTACCAACGTTACTTTCTTAGCTTGCTGTCTGTCGATAGGATGGATACGCCATGAATCTCGACTCCCTCCTGATCAGCCGCGACGCAGCTTTGTTGGGTGTCTTGCGTCCGGCACTGGAGACGATTGCGGTTAATATCGAAGTTTGTACTGACTTCCGTTTAGGCCATGACCTGTTGTCGAAGCGTAAATTCGATGCCGTCATCATTGACTGCGACGACCTTCCGAATGGCTCCGACCTCTTGAAAAGTCTGCGCCAGACGCAAGGCAATTCCAAGGCAGTCGCCTTTGCCGTGGTCAACGGCAGGACAACCACGCAAGACGCATTTCACTCGGGAGCGAACTTCGTCTTGCAAAAACCCGTCACCCCCATGCACGCCGGGCGCTGCTTCAATGCCGCTCTCAATTTCATGGTGCGCGAGCGCCGCCGCTACTTCCGCTATCCGCTTGAAATGCCGCTGCGCATCGGCCTTCCCAATCATCAGGAAATGACTGCCACCGCCACCAACCTAAGCGAGGGTGGCATGGCCATCCGGCTTCTCGGCAAGTTGCCCAAAGATTCCTTCGTTCAACTTCGCTTCACCTTGCCCGAGGTCAACAGCTCGATCCAACTGGAAGGCCAGATCGCCTGGTCCGACCAAAGTGGACGCGCTGGCGTTCGCTTCGTCGCCGTTCCACAAAGCGTGCAATACGAGCTCGAAAAATGGCTGACTGACCGCTTGCAGGAAGAAATGCCCTTGCAACTTCACGGTTACGTCACACTCCCCTAGGCGAGGGCAGGTCTTAGGTCTCAGGTCTCAGGTCTTTGACCCCTCGGGCGGGATCCCACTCACGCATTTGCTTTTCAGTCGGCCGGCTGCGGCATGTTCCATTCATAAGGCAACGGACGTTTCGCCATCAGCCGCTGCAACTCCGCCTCCGCCTCGGCCCGAACTCGATCCGCAAAGGCAGTGGCACTCTCGCGAGATTCGGCACCCAACACCGAAAGCCGCGCATCTAGATACGGCTGGTCTTCTTCGAGGCGCCGCAGCAATCTCTCGGTTCGAGCAATCTTCTCTTCCAATGGAATCATGTTTGGGGATGCGGCTTCGTCCCTACAGTGCCATAACGCCGTCAGGAATCAAGTTGCAAGGCGGGTGCGGCACTCGGAGCCCCAAGGTTCGTGCCCGTATTTCAGGGCGCTAACCGGGGCGTCCTAAATGCCAGTCTGTTGGTTTTTTGCCAGAACTACTTCGAAACAGAGACGATCACAGGCTGCGCAAAAACTCAGATTTTAACTTAATCCGAACGGGAGGAGCCTCCGTTTCGCCGCAACCGACACTTCACACGCTAAGACTGGCCGCCGTAGCCAGCGCCGGAAGCTCGGGTCGTTCCTCATGCACCGTCTCTTCCCAATACGAACGGTCGCGCAAAATACGAGACACCAGGGCAGTATGCATAGCATGGCCCGCCCGGTCCGCTACCACAGCCCCTAGAATTTGTTTTCCGATCAGCGCCAGATCGCCGATCAAGTCCAACACTTTGTGCCGGACGAATTCATCCGCAAACCGCAGCGGCGGATTCAAAACGTCAGTTCGATTCAGCACGATCGCATTATCGGTCGATGCTCCCCGAATCAGCCCCTGCTGCCGCATGGCATCGGCCTCATGCAGAAATCCGAACGTTCGGGCGGGCGCGATTTCCTTCAGATAACTTCCATTTGTTAATCGCACCCCGAAGCTCTGCTTGCCAATCAGCGGATGCGGAAAATTGATCGAATAAGCTACCGAATAAACGTCCGCGGGATAGACGGCGATAAATTTGTCGCCCTCCCGCAACTCAATATCGCGCATTATCCGGAGGTATGTCCGCGCCTTGCGTTGCTTGCGAATCCCCGCCTTCTGAATCATCTCCACAAACGGACGCGCACTACCATCGAGAATCGGCAATTCCAGATTGTCGAGCTCTACGATCGCGTTATCGATGCCCACGCCCGTAAAGGCCGACAGCAGGTGCTCGGTCGTCGAGATCAGCACGCCCTTCTTCATCAAACTGGTGGCGTAGCTGACGCGCGCGACATTCCGTCCGCTCGCTTCGATTGGGAAACCATCCAGGTCCGTGCGCTGGAAGACAATTCCCGTTCCCGCTGGGGCCGGCAAGATTCTAAGATTGACTGGAGCGCCGCTGTGGAGTCCTACCCCCGCGCAAGTCACCGCCGCACGAATTGTTTGTTCGTAGGTCACGGGGGAAGCCGCTAAGTCTCGACTAGCTGTTAGCTTACAGCCCGAACCGATCTTTTGACTGTGGCAAAAAAGCCACAGTTCGTGGCTCACCAGCCAGAGAAATTCGCTAACTTATTCATTTAGTGGGAGATACTCGGGAGTATCCAAGGAAGAACTTGCCCTGCCTCTTAGTGACCTTCGTAAGCCGCCGCCCGCTTCGCCGCCCCAAGCTTGCTCGCTATTCACCGCTTTCTCTTCGGCGGAGCTTTCGGGTCATACGTCACCGTCGCCTCAAACATCGAAGCCGGAAGCTTCTGGTTGTAGCTCGCCTCCGCCACAAAACGCTGTTGCGAAGTCTCCCCGTTGAAGTAACGCGTGATGGAGTGTGCCGTCCAGATGCCTTGCACGATCTTGTAGTTGTCGTAGACTTCTTCTTCCACGTTTTTCTGCTTGTCCTTCGCGTCCCGCCACGAGTAGCTGATCTTCACCGGATAGTGCGTGTTGACATCCAAATAAATGCTGACCGAATCGTTCTGGCTGTTCAGCAGTGTCACCCCTTCGCACTGTTTCCCGTCAACCACCGACTGCCCTTCGTAAAACAGAGCCACCGTCGGATCCCGCATCCACTTCCGGAAAATCCATTCCAGCGAGTGCGGACGCCTCCGCAGATAATTCTGCAAATCTTCCTGTTCCTGCGCCGCCGTCCCCTTGTACGACGTCTCGAATCCCTTGTCTCCATTGTGGATCAAAGCAACTTCGACCTTGTTGGTCTTGACATTGCCCACCGATCCCTCGATCAGGAAAATGTCTTTCGTGTGCAGGATCTCAAACCGGTCTTTATCCGGATACTCGATGTAATAGTTGTAGGGAATCCCCGTGCTGTTCGTGCGGCCGTGATAAAGCGGGTAATAGCGCCCGCTTTCCTCTTTATTCGCATACTCCAGGTAAATGTCCCCGCCCAGCGCATCCACCGTCTGGTCCAGAACAGCCCGCGCCTTGCGCGCATTCTCAGAGTCGTTCAGATTGACCGGCCCCGAAGGCGTCGCCGGCAGCGCTGCCCGAGGCGGAGGCGCTTGCGCCTCCTGCGAAACCGCCAGGCAGGACAGCAGTACAAGGCAAGTCAACAGCAAAATGGCAAAAAGTCGGACCATGGATACTGGGTTAGAAGCCATTCCCACCATTTTAGCTGCATGACGGAACGGGTAGCGACGGCCCGTTTCGCCCGTCCGCCGCTTCGCGGGCGCTACCCCACCAGCACCGCCCCGCCGTTGACATTAAAAATCTCGCCCGTTATAAACCCAGCCTGCGGAGTGCATAAAAACAAAATCGGCGCCGCAATCTCTTCCGGCGTCGCCACTCGCCCCAGCGGGATGCCGCGAAAAATCTTCTCCCGCGTCGGTGGATCCTCCAGCGCCACCTTCGACATATCCGTTTCCACCCACCCCGGTGCCACGCAATTCACATAAATCCCATCTCGCGCCAACTCTGTCGACAGCCCCTTCACCATGCTGATCAGCGCTCCCTTACTGGCCGCGTAATCGCAATGGAACGCCTCGCCGCGCTGCCCCGCCGTCGAACTCACCAGCACAATGTGCCCGCCGCCTTGCTGTTGCTTCATCCGCGCGACCGAATGTTTCACCAGCCCAAAGACGCTGTCCAGATTCACCGCCATCGTCCGCCGCCATTGCTCATCCGACATGCGATCAATCGGCGCGTCCTCCGGAGGCCAAATGCCATGGTTCGCCACAAGAATGTCGAGCCGTCCGAACTCCGCGATCGCCGCCGCGACCAACTCTTCCGCCCCCGCCGGACTCCCGAGATCGCTCTGTACAGCCCGGCAATTCTCCCGCCCACATTCCCGCACCAGCGCCTCCGCTTGCGCCTGCGCCATCTGATAGTTGAAAACTACCCTCGCGCCCGACCCGACGAAGAGGCGCACCGCCGCCGCCCCAATCCCCCGCGACCCTCCGGTAATGAGCGCGACTTTAGAGCTGAGAGTCAGATGCATACGTGCAATCCATTATCTATATTCACCTAACAAATCAAAAGTGCTTGACGGTCGCTCCGCGCGCCGGTGCCGCCGCCTGAGCCACCGGCTGCGAAAAGTTCTCGATCACGCGGCGATCGCCATGAATCTCCGGCATCGTCGCCCCCGAACTGATGCTCAGAGGCCCCGACACAACCGTTGCGTTGCCGGTCGGCAGCGACGACCGGAAGGGGCTTGTCTGCATGTTGGCGCTGCCATCCGCGTCCGCTGTGATAGAGAAGACATAAGTGTTGCCGCCCGCCAGCGGCGGCAGCGTCATCGAAGTGTTAGCCGTCGAGAGGGCCACGCCCGTCCCCCCGTAGGTTAGAACGCCTCCCGACCCGGTTTGGACATAAACTCGCACCGTATACCCAAAGGGAGCCAGGCCCGTGGGCGCAGACCAACTCAGCGCAACAATGTTCGAGTTGCTGGTCGCCGAACCGAAGAAACTCCCGCCATTGATGGTCGCATTCTGCACCGGCAGAACGACTGGCGCTAGCGGAGTATTCGACGGCGCAACCACCGCCGAGTCGGTCAGGATGAAAGTTGCGGTCTGCGACGAACCTGGTATCGGAACCGCTACCGTTGACTCCTGGCAGAGCGCCATGGTCCGCGCCCACCCAGACGGAAACGGATCGCCATACTGCAACGTCCCAAAATTCACATCGCTTGTGATCGCAGGTTGCGGCGCGTCCGGCAGGATAGTCGCAAACCCCGTCCCACTGCAGCCTTCCGTTTGAATCGCAATCCCCGGTTGTTGAGCGGTTCCCGCCAGTGTCAGGAACTGATTGCTTCCCCCCAACGACCCTACTCCCACCAGAGGTGAGACGGGCAATCCGCTCGTGGCCAGGCCCTGAGTGACATACAATTGCGCCGAAATTAAAAGTGCTGAGCCAAAAGGAACAGGCGTGGATGGGGCCACACCCGATAGAAGGCCCGCCCACTCCGAAGCTCCCGGCACGCTCAAATTGATCGACGTACTGGAACTCGGCTGCAACGTCCCGGTAATCGGATTCTGCTGACCGTCTACCCACGAAAGTCCTGTCAATGTCAACGCAGGCCCCAGCACCAGGTTATTGAGCAAGTTGTTCGGCGGACCGATGGTAACGGGCACATATTGCACCAGAAACGCTGTGCTAATCTGCGACCAGTCGACGTTACTATCCTCGAATATCACCTCCGCGTTCGTGATGGAAGTCGAGCTCGGATTATCCAGTAAGACAAGCCCAGGACTTCCCGAAACCGCTCCCGTAAAATCGATAGGCGTGAATGTCGGGACGCTCTCAAGCCCCGAGAGGTCGAATAGAAACGACGTTTGCGTTGGATTCGCAATCGTGGGTAATGGACCTCCAGCAACACTTCCGCCCGCATCGAAAGTGCCCACGTTTGTCCAGAAAGTCCCGCCCGACGTCTGCAGCCAATAAAAACCTGCCGGCACGTTCGGAATAACAAACACACCGGCGGAACTCCACGAGCCCTTCTGCACCGTAATCGAGCCGTCCGGGTTCGTCCACATGGCCGACAAATTACTAGCTCCCGAAGACACCTCGGGAACTTGCGACGCCCCGTCAGCCGTCCAGTAAGTATTCACCCAGTTCACCGTAATGGTCCCGCCCGGGGTTACACTCCACGATTGCACTGCCGTGCCACCCGACGCGGTTTTCGCCGTTACGCTAAAGCTGTTCGAGACCCGCGATTCTGCTGCCGTCGGAGTCCAGCTGACCGTGCTCCCGCTAAGCGCCGCGCCCGACGGAGACGTGGTCAAAGTAAACGTCACACTTCCCCCCGCTGGATCCGTAGCCGCAAGCTGGTACGAGTACGCAACGTCCTGCGTCGCCGTCGTCACCGGTGAACTGGTGAAGATTGGCGTCGAGGGCTGCGTCTGCGACCCGCCGCCGCTTCCAGAACCGCACGCAATTGTCATCGTTAGACACGCGAATAATACGATGGTCAATGGGAGAAACTTACAAAGCCGCATCGAGATTGCCCTCCCGGGCCGAGGGTCGCCGACAGATTTTAAGTGCTCAGGAATGGGTGTGGTGTTGAAACCGCGCAATTATAGACCTACAGCCAGCAAGTCTGCCGTGATCCCCCGACAGCGAAGGAAGCACGCGGTGTGACGAGTTGTAACAGGTATTAACTTCGTGTTGGCCACATTCTGATACGAATGTCGTTCAAGACAAATCCTGTTCTCGAAATCGCAGCGTGCTTTATCATCAAACGAATTAATCTTGATTCCGTTGGCCCCCTCCTCCAACCCGGGTTCGTCCATTCCACCGCCGCCGCAGCAGAGGCGTTTCCCGTCCTTCTTGGTTTCTATCGTCCTGGTCGCCCTCGTCATCCGTCTGCTCGTCATGATCTTCCTGCTCCCCGAGCAACTCGAGCCGCAACGCGATCACTGGCACTTCGGATACGAAACGGGCAGAATCGCGCGTTCCATCGTCGAGGGCCGCGGCTTCAGCAGTCCCTTATTCGCCGAGACTGGCCCCACCGCCTGGATGACTCCCGTCTATCCCTACCTGGTCGCCGGCGTCTTCAAAGTCTTCGGCGTGTACACCAAGACATCGGCCATCGTCCTGCTCTCGCTGAATGCGCTCATGTCGGCGCTGACCTGCGTGGTCGTCTTTCTCATCGCCCGCATCTCTTTCGGAGACCGCATCGCCAAATGGTCGGGATGGGCTTGGGCTTTCTGTCCCTACGCGATTTATTTTCCCGTCGAGCGCATCTGGGAAACATGGCTGGCGACCCTGCTGCTCGCCGTTCTTTTCCTAATCACCCTGAACTTAGAACATGAAAACCGAATCTCCCGCTGGATTCTCTTCGGCGTGCTCTGGGGCGTCGGCGCACTGACGAGCCCGTCCATGCTCGCCGTGCTGCCATTTCTCGCCCTATGGGTAATTTATCGCCGCCGGCGCCGTGGCCAGCGCTGGTTCGCCCTCAACGTCGCCGCGAGCCTGGCGTTTTTCGTCGTGATCGCTCCCTGGTTTATCCGCAACTACGACGTCTTTCATCGCTTCGTTCCCTTCCGCGACAACATGGGAATCGTCCTGCGACTCGGAACCAAAGGCACCACCAAGCACTGGGGAGCCTACGAACTCGGCCCTTGGCATAACGACGCCGAATGGAACGAATTCCAGCAGCTTGGCGAATTTGGCTACATGCAGCACAAGATGCAGCAAGCGGTGGAATTTATCCGCGCCAATCCCGGCTGGTATATGTGGATGAATCTACGGCGCGCCGTCTTCCTGTGGACGGGCTATTGGAGCTTCGACCGCGAATATCTCAAAGAAGAACCGCTCGATCCGCCGAATATTTTCTTCTGTACCACCCTCACCGTCTTAGCACTGCTCGGACTCTGGAAAGCGCTGCGCGTCGACTTCTCGGGCGCTCTGCCCTATGCCCTCGTCCTCTTTTCATTTCCGCTGATCTACTACATCACCAGTCCCGAAGTCTATTACCGACGACCGATCGATCCCTTCTTCGTGATTTTGGCCGTAGTCGCCGTTCTCGCGCGCAAAAAAGAAAGGCGGCCAAAATTGGCCGCCCTCTGAGACCTGAAACCTAACACCTGAGACCTTATCTTTACGCCGTCGCCGGACGCTCCCCACTCTTCGCGGGAACGCGATCCGGTTTGATTACTTGCTGCACGCCATCATCTGTCTTGGCCGGAAGCGGCTTAATCGGCGGCAGATTCTGCCCATCAACCAGCATCTTGATCTCCGACGCGTCCAGCACTTCGCGTTCGATTAGCGCCTTCGCGATCAGGATCAGCGTCTCGCGATTTTCTGACAAGATCCCCTTCGCCGTCGCGTATCCGATGCTCACCATTTTCTTGACTTCTTCATCAATCTGGATGGCCGTCGCTTCGCTATAGTCGCGGTGTTGCGCAATCTCGCGTCCTAGGAAAATCTGCTCTTCCTTCTTGCCGAAGGTTAGCGGTCCCAGATCGCTCATGCCCCACTCGCAAACCATCTTGCGCGCCAATTCCGTGGCTCGCTCAATGTCGTTGCCCGCGCCCGTCGACATCTGGTTCAAGAACAGCTCTTCCGCAATGCGCCCGCCCATCAGGATGGCGATCTGCGTATCGAGATAGTTCTTGTAGTAGTTGTGGCGATCGTCGGTTGGCAACTGCATCGTCAGTCCCAGCGCCATCCCGCGAGGGATAATCGTCACTTTGTGGACCGGATCGGCGTGCGGCAATTTCGCCGCCACCAACGCGTGCCCCGCTTCGTGATACGCGGTGTTTTTCTTCTCTTCGTCGGTGAGCAGAAGCGACTTGCGCTCCACTCCCATCAGGACCTTGTCTTTTGCAACTTCGAAGTCGTATTGCAGCACGGCCTTGCGGTTCTGCCGCGCCGCCGCCAATGCCGCTTCGTTCACCATGTTGGCCAAGTCAGCACCCGAGAACCCAGGCGTCCCACGTGCCAGCACCGACAGATCGACATCGTCCGCCAATGGAATCTTGCGCGTATGCACCCGCAAAATTTCCTCACGTCCCCGCACATCCGGACGATTCACCACCACGCGCCGGTCGAAACGTCCCGGCCGCAGCAGCGCCGGATCAAGTACATCCGGACGGTTTGTCGCCGCCATCAGAATGACGCCTTCGTTCGATTCAAAGCCGTCCATCTCAACCAGCAGCTGATTCAAAGTCTGCTCTCGCTCGTCGTGCCCGCCGCCCAGGCCTGCGCCACGGTGACGTCCAACGGCATCGATCTCATCAATAAAGATGATGCAGGGGGCATTCTTTTTCCCCTGCTCAAACAGATCGCGGACGCGGCTCGCGCCCACGCCGACGAACATTTCTACGAAGTCCGAACCAGAAATCGAGAAGAAGGGAACATTCGCCTCGCCCGCAACCGCGCGCGCCAGCAAAGTTTTGCCCGTTCCCGGAGGTCCAACCAGCAAAACGCCTTTCGGAATGCGTCCGCCCAGCTTCTGGAATTTTTGCGCCTCACGCAAAAACTCAATAATCTCGCGCAGCTCTTCTTTTGCCTCATCCACGCCGGCCACGTCTTTAAACGTGATCTTCTTCTGCTGCATCGAGAGCAGCCGCGCCCGGCTCTTGCCGAACGACAAGGCCTTGTTCCCACCTGTCTGCATCTGCCGGATCATGAAGAACCACAACGCGCCCAGCAGAACCAAAGGCGCCAGGTTCAAAATCCAACTCGGCCACGTTCCGTTGCTGATGTCTTTGAAGCTGTAAGGGATATTCTTGTCCGACAACTTCTTGTACATCTCGGGATAGCTGCCCGGCGGGACGGTTGTATGGAAGAGTGAGTCGGGATTCTTGATCTTTCCCTTGGCTTCCTGGCCGGTGAACAGCACATCCTGCACATTGCCTTGGTCCACGTACGCCATGAACTCAGAGAAGCCGATCTCTTTTTCTTTTTGGGCATTGCTGCCGGTACGCACGACCTGCCAGAGCAGGAAGGCCGAAACCACGATAACTGCCCAGAAAAGTACTGTTTTGATTGTTGAATTCACCTAAAACTCCTCTTAAGTGGAAGCCGTCCCTGCCAATAAGATATACCGCCCACGATGGAATTAGATGCCGGAGACGGAAATTCGACTGGAGAAAGACTCGCTCTCCAATTCTAGACCTTTTCCCCAGAAAACGGGAAACCCGACGAAAGTGACAGAAGTCACAAGGAAGGCCCGCTGCGACTCATCAAAACTATGCCTCTGCAACCCTCGCTGAAGCCCTATGTCGTCGCGGCCACGTATGGCAAATTCCGCCCCGTTTGCTCCGGGCTTCCCAACCCATAGCCGCAGAGAAACGCGTCATCCACCAGAAATCCGAAATAGTCCGGCTGCAGCTGTACCCTGCGCGCCGACTGCCGGTCCAATAGCGTCACCATCTTCACCGAAGCCGCGCCGCGTCCGCGCAGATCGTTCATCAGGAATTCGGTCGTCACGCCGCTGTGCACCAAACCCTCGATCAGCAAAACATGCTTACCCTGGATTGCCAGTTCGTGGCTGAACAGAATTTCCAGCAGCGGCGACGCGCCCTGTGTGCTCTGCTTGTACGTCGGCTTGATGAACGCGCAAACAATCGGAACCTCGATCGCCCGCACCAGGTCGGCCATAAACAGAAAGCTGTTCTCCAGAATGCCGAGGGCGATCACGGTCTGGCCGCGATAGTCGTCCGAAATCTGGCGTCCCAGTTCACGGACTCTCTTCTGAATCTGGTCGGCCGAGATCACCTGCCGTAATCCGGTATTCGACGAAACATTCATATCGGAAGTGGCGCCTCCGGTGTTCGCAGGATTCTATCCCTAACCCGCTCGCGAAAAGTTCGCATTTGCTCTTGCTTTGAAAGGGCGCAGCCTTTAGCCGCGCCGTAACTTCGACAAACCCATCCCGGTTTAAGACTTTGCTGAAAAGCTCGTATTGGGTCTTGTTTTTGGGTGGCGCAGCGGTTTACCACTGCGATAAATGCCTCATTTTTCCGTGCCGGCTTTAGCCTCTGAGGGAACGACAGTATGGCCACAAATGAGTCCCTCAACCTCTTCGCCCAAACTCGACCAGAGGCATGTTACATCATCCCCGCAATCTCATGAATCCAAATCGCCTTCGTCGCCTCCTCTTGCGCTTGAAACTCCGCCGGAACCGCGAATCCTCTCATCCACACCAATGCTCCACTCGCTCCCACGGCCACCGGCCACAATTTCTTTTCCGTCCCCGTCGCATGCCGGTCGCCCAACAGCTCTTTCACTTTTTTAGGAGCCGCCGTATGCGCCGGCCAATACCGATCCCCCGCCCTCCAGTTGCGAACCAAAACTTCCCTCGGAATCTTCTCCGCATCCAACAACTGTCCCCGCTCGTCCTCGGCAACTTCGCGCACATCGACTACGCACGCCTCAATCCGCGTTCCCCGTTCGCGAATCTCCACCGCGCCCGGCAACGCGAGAAAATATTCGTAATCCCCCAGCTCGCTCGTCGCCCCTGCCTCACTGGCAAATCCCCCGGTCGCATTCGCTAAACTCAACTCCTGCCGACCACGTCGCAGGCTCAATCCCGCCGCTAACTCCACTTTCCCGCCTGCCGATCCCTTCGCCAGCTCAATCGCCTTTTCAATCAGCCGGAACGAGATACTCAACGCAGGAGCATTCGCCTCCAGCCACGCTCGCACCAGCCGCCGCTGCGCCGCTAGTGGGAGTTCCATCAACAAGGCCAGCTTCAGCGGCGCCGGACGCCCCAACTCCTCCGCTCCACCACCCGTTTTTTTAATCTCCGGATGCCCACACTCCCAATGTTCCTCTTCTGCCCGCGCGATCTCGGCCAGCTCGCTCATGTGTTCGATCGCCGCCTCGCCAAACTCCTCCCGCACCAACGGCAGCAGCTTGTGCCGCACTCGATTGCGCAGGAAGGTCACGTCCCGGTTCGACGAATCCTCCCGCCAGCTCTGCCCTCGCTCCCGCAAAAACTCCAGCACCTCCGCCTGTCGCACTCCCAGCAGCGGCCGGATCACCTCGCCAAACTTTTGCCCATCTTCTTCCCACACGATTCGCGGATGAATCGCCGCCAGACCCCGAATCCCCGTCCCGCGAAAAATTCGCAGCAGCAGTGTCTCCGCCTGATCGTCGAGCGTATGCGCCGTCGCAATCTTGTTAACGCGTCCCTCCCGTGCCAGCCCGCGAAAAAAATCGTAGCGCAGCTCCCTCGCCGCCGCCTCAATTCCCGCTCCCGCTCCCGAACCAACCTCCACTCCGCTCTTTCCGCCAACGGGAGCTTCACATCCATGCCACTCCAGCCCATGTTCCCGTGCCAGACCCGCAACAAACCGTTCGTCCTCGTCCGACTCCTCGCCGCGCAACTTGTGGTTGACGTGCGCCACCGACAGCACGATCCCCAACTCTTCCCGCAATTCCATCAACAGCCGAAGCAACCCGACCGAATCCGCCCCGCCGGAAACCGCCGCCGCCACCCGGTCTCCCGCCCGAATCGATTCCCGCTTTCGAATTGTCTTCAACAGCGAGTCAGCGAGCCGATGCACGAAGAAATGTTACAGGAACCCAGTCTTCAGTTCCCATTTCCGCCCGCGCCCGCATTACCTGACGGCTGGCGGCTGTTTTTCTGCTATGCTATCCCGCAATGTGGGGCGTTTCGCGCTGGACCGCTAGATTCCTGCTCTTCGCCATGCTCGCTCCGGCCTTCGGACCGATCGCGATGGCGACCTCCGCTCAGCCGGAAGCGATGCACTGCATGCGTCACTCCATGCAGTCGCAATCAAAGCCGTCGCCTTCGAGGCCGGAGCAGACGGCGTCCGACCCTCAGCCCGGCGCCTCGATGTCATGCCATCACGCGATGGCCGCATCGACGACGATGCCCGCCGAAGCCTCGTCGTCCCAGCCCGACCCAAACGAAGTCTCCCTACACGCAATTAACACCTGTTGCCAGGATCACAATTGCTGCTGCTGCTGCGCCGCCTCAGCATGGGCCAAGCCCGCTTCCGGACTTGTCTCTTCCATCATTTTCCAGGTCGAACCCGCGCTCTCCTTACCCAGCCTCATTTTTCGTTCGACCCTGATCTCCGGCCAGGATTCCGCCCGCGCCCCTCCCCACAGCTAAGCCCCTCCGAACCCTGAAATAACGACTGCTACGAGCTTTCACGCTCGGGCTCTGAGCGAAGTGGTCCGCACAAAACTTCCCACTTGTGCTCGCGGCTCGCGCTCTCAGCCCGGCACGCCGGCTTCATGTTAAGGGGATAAATTTATGAATCGCGTCAGACTCTTAGGATTCGCCGTTTTGCTGTTCGCCGTCCCTGCGTTCGGCTCCATCTTTGGTTCCGTTCGCGGTGTAGTTCACGATCCGCAGCACCGTCCCGTGCAAGGCGCGCACGTCACCCTCAAGGCCCAAAATTCCGACTGGACCCAGTCCCAGGACTCCCACGACAGCGGAGGATTCGATTTCACTTCCGTGCCGCTCGGAAATTACACGGTCACCGTCTCATCGAAGGGTTTCCAGGAAACGCGTCAGGACGTGATTGTCCAGTCCGACACCAATCCGGTGTTGCATTTTGAGTTGATGATTGCAGGCGCCAAGGAAACTGTCATTGTTCCCGAGACTCCGGTCGAGGCGACCACGGAAAGCGTCACCCCCACCGTCATGGTGAACCGTATCGACATTCAGGAAACCCCCGGAGCCGACCGCACCAACGGCATGGAGATGATTACCGACTACGTGCCCGCGGCCTATGTCACGCACGACATGCTGCACATGCGTGGAGGCCACCAGGTCGATTGGCTGATCGACGGCGTCCCCATTCCCAACACAAACATTGCGAACAATCTGGGACCTCAGATCGACCCCAAGGACATCGACTACCTCGAGGTGCAGCGCGGCAGCTACGATGCCGACTATGGGGATCGCACCTACGGCGTCTTCAATGTCGTCCCCCGCACTGGCTTTGAACGCTACCGCGAATGCGATCTCGTCATGACCGCCGGGAATTTTTATCAGACGAACGACCAGATCAGTTGCGGCGGACACACCCAGCGCTTCGCCTACTATGCCAGCCTGAATGGAAACCGAAGTCAATACGGGCTGCAGACTCCGATCGGTCAGGTGTTCAACGACGCTGCCAATGGTTATGGTGGATTCGCGTCGTTTATCTTCAATCCCGACCCTAAGAATCAGTTTCGCGTGGTCACGCAATTGCGCCGGGATTATTACCAAATCCCCATCGACCCCGATCCCAACTCCATCGGAAACCAGAATTACCCCAGCTATGGCCTTCACGATAGTGAGACTGAGCCCGATGGGTACGTCACCTTCTCTTGGGTTCACACCTTCAATCCCCAGACTTTGCTCACCGTTTCTCCGTTCTATCACTACAACGGCGCCGACTATCACGGCGGCCCCAATGATTATCCGGTCATCTCCACTGTCACGCAGACCGCCAACTATGCAGGCGGACAGGCAGCCCTAAGCACAAACATCTCAAGAAACGATATTCAAGCCGGCGTCTACGGGTTTTTCCAGCATCAGTACAATTATTTCTTCAATGAATACACCGACGGCACCCCAAACTTCGCCCCCTCTTCCATCGGCGTAAACGGAAGCCTCGCTGCGGAATTTATCAACGACAAGTTCAAGATAACGCCATGGCTCACCCTCATCGCCGGTCTCCGCGCCACCGAGTTCAACGACAAGTCAGTCTCCGAGAACACGGCCGAGCCTCGCTTTGGCGTTGCCATCAGAATCCCCCGGCTGAATTGGGTTTTTCGCGGCTTCTACGGGTACTACTATCAGGCCCCGCCACTCTCCACCGCTACCGACCAATTGCAATCCGGCGGAGGCCAGCAGGGCTTTGGCTTTGCCCCGCTTTATGGCGAGCGCGACCGGGAATGGCAGTACGGCGTCATGATCCCCTACCGCGGTTGGACCCTCGACGCCGATACCTATCAAACCTTCGCCCACAATTGGCTGGATCATAACAACATCGGCGAGTCGAACATCTTTTGGCCCATCACTTGGGATTACGCCTTGATTCAAGGTTGGGAACTTACTCTGCGCTCGCCGAACCTCTGGCATCGCGGCCAGTTTCACCTCGCCTACGCCAATCAGATCGCGCAGGCAACCTCGCCCATCACTGGGGGTTTGATCTGCCCCACGAATCCCCCAACCCCGTCCTGCCCGCTCGACATTCCCCCGGGACTTTCGCCAGTCGATCACGATCAACGAAATACGCTGAACGTGGGATATAACACCCGCCTGCCCTGGCAGACTTACGCCTCAACCAATTTCTATTACGGCTCGGGATTCACCAACGGTTTGCCCGGAGTCCAGTATCCGGGAAATTATTTGCCCGGCCATACCACCGCTGATATCGCCATCGGCAAAGACTTCGCCGAGAAATACACCGTCTCCGTCACCGCCTTGAATGTCGCGAACCGCCGCGTCCAACTCGACAACAGCCTCACCTTCGGCGGATTTCACTGGAACGATCCCCGCCAAATTTATGGCGAGTTTCGCTTCCGGTTTCACTACTAGTTGCCGCTGTCCCGGCCAATTACCGAAAGAGTAACAACACCATGAAGTCGAAGTGGACATGGGCGATCGCGTTATCGACTGCGGCAATCATTGTCGGAGTCAGTATCTATACACACCGCCTCATCGAGTTCGGATTGAGCGCCCGCGATCAGCCCACCTCCCTCGAGGACTTAGTGGCGAGAAAGCTCCGGCGCGCAGCGATTCCCGCGAAGGCGAAGACTCTCCAGAATCCCCTGCCCTCGACCGCTGAGATGCTGATACGAGGCCGCAATCACTGGGCAGATCATTGCGCGACCTGTCATTCCAACAACGGGAGCGGAGACACAATGATCGGAAAGAATCTCTATCCGAAAACCCCGGACATGCGCCTGCCAGACACTCAGTCTCTAACCGACGGCGAACTGTACTACATCATTCGCAACGGCGTCCGCATGACTGGTATGCCGGCATGGGGCAGTCCTCAAGACGGAGATTTGGATCACGACAGCTGGATGCTCGTGTTGTTTATCCGCCACCTCCCCCAAGTCACTGCGCAAGAAGAGCGCGAGATGCAGAAGCTGAATCCTAAGACCGCTGCGGACCGGGACGAAGAACAGCAGGAGGAGAACTTTTTGAATGGAACCACTTCTTCCAAGGAGAATAGCAATGCCCACTAAGTATCGAACAGCACTCCCTACCGTGATGCTCGCCACTGTCGTGGCGATGACCCTGTCGACGCTTTCGACAAATGCCTTTGCTCACGGCGGCGAGCAGCATGTGATGGGTACGGTGACACAACTCGACGCCGCATCCATCACCGTAAAGACGACAACGGGTGAGGTCAAGACCGTCATGATCCTCGCGGACACGAAATTCGCCAAGGGCACATCGACCATCACGCCGCGGGAGCTCAAGGTGGGAGACCGCGTCGTGATTCATGCCAAGCTCGCTGGAACTGCGCTGCAAGCGACCGAAGTCAGAATCGGCGCTGTGGCAAGACCAGCTTCTCATCCTCAGTGAGCACTTCTATAAGGAGGACAACAATGTATCGACGAGATTTTGCAAAGCAATTGGGTGCCGCATTGTTAGCCGGTGGTCTGATCTGTGAACTGCCAGCGAATTCGCAAGAGTCGGCCACGTCGAGTCAATCCAACATGCCCCATGCCATGCCATCGGGGCCGCCGCTTCAGATCGCCATGTTGGTCTATCCCGGCATGACTGCGATGGACCTGGTGGCTCCCCAGTTGGTCTTTGCCGAATTGATGAACTCCGCGGTGCATCTGGTCTGGAAATCCAAAGAAACGGTGACCAGCGACACGGGAATTCCGATCGTCCCGACAATGAGCTTCTCCGATTGCCCCGCCGAATTGGACGTTTTGTTTGTTGGCGGCGGTACTCGGGGAACCTGGGCGCTGATGAACGACTCGGGCGTAAATGAATTCCTGCGAAGCCGAAGCATGAAGGCAAAACTGGTCACCAGCGTTTGCACGGGATCGCTTGTACTCGGCGCGGCGGGACTGCTCAAGGGTTACAGAGCCACCTCCCATTGGGTGGCTCGCGACCTGCTCCCTCTCCTCGGCGCAATCCCCGTGAACGCCCGGGTGGTCGAAGACCGCAACCGGATTACAGGCGCGGGCGTCACCGCCGGCATGGACTTTGCCCTGCGTGTCGCCACCCGGCTGCGCGGCGAAAAATATGCTCAAATTCTAGAGTTGGCCAACGAATACGATCCACAGCCGCCCTTCAAGTCGGGCAATCCTCAGGATGCCAGCCCCGAAGTCAGGGAATTCGTCCGAAACTTCTACGCTCCTGCGATGGGCGAGGCGCGCGCCCAGGCTATGCAAGCTCGCCTGCGTCTCGGTCTGTCGTCGTAAATTGGAATAGGAATGATCATGCATTTGGAGAATTCTTACCGCCTCGCCACTGTCTTCGTACTGCTTCTGCTCCTGTCCGCTTCCTTAGCCTGTGACCGCCATCGGAAGTACGTCGTCCAGGGCGAAGTCATCGCCAAGAACCTGAATACCAGCGAAATCACCTTGAAACACGCCGACATCCCCGGCTTCATGCCCGCCATGACCATGCCCTACCGCATCAAAGATCCCGCCGTTGTTCGCGAACTCCAACCCGGAGACACGATCGCCGCCGACCTCGCCTTCGGACAAGACCGCAGCGACTATTGGCTCGAGGACGTTCGCATCACCGCCCAGGCTCCGCGCCCGCAAGACAAGCCCGCCCTTGCCAACCCTCCCCAAATGCTCCTGCCCGGCGACCGCGTCCCCGACGCCACTCTCACCAACCAGGACGGCAAGACCATCCATCTTTCCGATTTCGCCGGTAAGGCTCTGCTCGTCACCTTTATCTATACCCGCTGCCCCATGCCCGAATTTTGCCCACGCCTCAGCAGCCAGTTTGCAAAAGTGAACGAAGAACTCAAAAAGACTCCCGCGGACTACAACCAGACCCACCTGCTGACCATCAGCTTCGATCCGAAATATGACAAGCCCGCCGTCCTGCGCGAGTACGGACTCCACTATCTGCAGGGCGACGCCGGCGGATTCTCCCACTGGGATTTCGCCGTGGCCAAGCCTGCCGAAATGCAACGCCTCGCCGAAACATTCGGCCTGCACTACGAGGGGCAGGACGACCAGATCGTCCACAGCATGCGCGTCGCGTTGATCGCGCCCGATGGCACCGCCGCCAAGTTCTGGACCACCGAGTGGACCTGGGATGAACTCTTCGCCACCACAAGAAATGTAGCCCGCTCCGCGACTCCACCTTCACCCCACTGACCCGCACCAGCACCTTTAGGCACTCAAGTCTTATAACGGACGTAACTCCTGCCACTCCTTCCACGTATGTATCATCGAGAGTGCGGAAATCGTAAGTCTCCCTCACCGCGCAACGAGGTCTTATGCGTTGGAAGTGGCTTCTTACGCTCATTCTCCTTTTTTCGTCCGCCGCCCTGACTTTTTGCCAGAGCGCCGACAACAGCGCGCCTCCGCTCGGCGACGTGGCCAAGAAAAACAAAGACGTTTCCAAAGATAAAGACAAGGCCACGGCGAAACACATCTTTACCGACGACGACATGTCGGTCCGCAAGAGTCCGATCCCGCCCATCGCCCTCGTCGGCGTCGAAAACACGCAGCTCATCCTAGACGCGCTCCACGAGTTCAAGAGCACGCACGATGCAGCCACAACCGAGCAGATGGTTCACGCCTGGTTTGATGAAGAGTCGCAGATTCTCTCCGACGCCATCGACAACAACAACCGGCTCGCGCAACACAATCGCGTCAAGATGGAAGCCGCGCAAGACGGCTACGGCAATCCCTACAACGGCGTCTACGACAGCAGCGACTATACGAAGATGCGCGAGCGCCAGCTGAGCGAAATGTGGGCGCAGCGCAGCGACGCGCGGAGCAATCAGGATAACTACATGGTTATCACGCGAATCCAGCAGGCCTTTTTTCGCGTCCGCTGCGACGCGATATGGAATCGCAACAAGATGGCCTACGACTGGTTCCGCATCCGCAACGCCAATGGCGTTGGCACCTACTAAGCTTTGCCCGTGTGGCCGGACACTCTTCTCCGCCTGCCTGCCGCTCCAACCAAGTGGCGGATCTTGAAGTCCCAACCCAAAAACCCGTCTTTGAGCCTCAAAATGCCCCAACCCCTCAAAAACTCCAACTCCCCCGCTCGACCCGCATCCAACTACCTGTGGGGATCAGGCTGGAGAGAAATGTTTGCGCTGTTCCGCTACGCTCCGTATAATGCAGAGCGTCCACACCCTGATCGCCACGCGTGCTGTTCTGCGTGAAGAGAACCGGGCATCGTATGTGCCTTGCTCCGGTTTTAGGTCTCAGGTCTGATGAACTGATAGGCTCGGGTTGCGATCCGTTTTCGATCAGCCCAGCGCGCTGGAGCTTCCAGCATTTCCGAAAAATCTGAAGGAGTACAAGGATCCAATGATCAGTAAGTTAACGCTTCGCAAGTCGTCCCGCGCCTTCGTCGTTACGGCCGTTGTATTTGGCCTTTCCATCTTCGCTCTGGCCCAGGCTGCTCCAGCAACAGGTTCTGCGGCTGCCGCCCCTGACTCGCCCTCCGCCGCTGCCGCCTCGCCCATCAAGGCCACTGGCACCAAAGTGGGCACCATCAACATCGAACAGGCGATCTTCGCCTCCAACGAAGGCCGCCGCGATGCCGAGGCTCTGCAGAAGAAGTTCGAACCCAAGCAGAACGAATTGAAGGTCTCGGCCGACGAACTCGACAGCCTGCAAAAGCAGCTCAGCGCCCAGCAGGACAAGCTGAACGAAGAATCCCGCGACAAGCTCGTCAAGCAGATCGAGTCGAAAAAGAAGAGCTTCGACCGCGCCACCCAGGACGCCCAAGAAGACTTTCAGAACCAGCAGGGCGAAATTGGCAACAAAGTTCTCACCAAAATGGCTCCGCTCATCGTGAAGTACGCCAGCGACAACGGCTACGGCATGATCCTCGATACCTCCCAACAGTGGCCTCGCGGTCCCGTGATCTGGTACGGACCCGCCGTCGACATCACCCAACCCGTCGTCGAAGCCTACAACGCCCAGTCCGGCGTTCCCGCTCCCGCCGCCGGCAGCACAACGCCGAAGCCGAAGCCGGCCACCAAGCCTGCCGCGCCCTCGACCCCGAAACAGTAGTAAGACCCCTCGGCTAGAGCAGTTGTCACTTAGAAAATACGAGTTAAGAGGCCGCGTGCAAGCGCGGCCTTTTCCTTGAAAAGAAGAGATCGTGTGGGGCGGGCATTCCTGCCCGCCTGCGTGCACTTGTAATCAATCGGCACGATCCAGGGATGGCTGAGCCAAACCCAAGTTACGCTGGCACCGAATCCGCTCTCCCCTTGGCTGAGAACTAACAGCTGAAAGCTGCTTTTCCCGGGATCAAATCCAGTGCCTCGGGTGTCTATGGGTCATAACGGGCCCGTCCGGAGGACACACAATGTTCAGCACACTGGAAAGCAACTGGGACAACTCTGCCCATCGTGGACGGGCCGCGCTCGTTTCCTTCTCCCTGCAACTCTTCTGCTTGAGCCTGCTGGTCGCCATCTCGATGCTATGGGTCGAGCGGCCGCCGCAGGTTCACTGGCTCCAAATTTCGGCCCCCACCCCATACGCGCCTCACGTCGAACCGCAACCCGCTAATGGCAATCATTCTCCCGCTGTCGGCGCCGCTCACCCAATGCAGATCTTCACGCCCCGAACCGTCCCGCTCGAAACGCCGCGCATCAACGATGTCGGCACAGGGCCCAATATTCCCAGCGCTCCCTCCATCGACGTCGCCGATAGCGGATCCCCCACCGGCATCTTCCGGAGCATCGGTTCCGGCCTCCCTGTCGTGATTCCCGCGCGCCCCGGTCCCGTCAAACCGCTCCCGGTCTCAAACTGGGCCGAGGGCAATATCGTCTTCCGCGTGCAGCCGACCTATCCGATCCTCGCCAAGCAGGCGCGAGTTCAGGGAGCCGTCGAGATGCGCGCCATCATCAGCAAGACCGGAACCATCGAAAATCTGACCGTCGTCAGCGGACACCCCATGCTCGCCGCATCCGCCGTCCAAGCCGTCCGCCAATGGCGTTACCGCCCCTACCTCCTCAACCATGAGCCCATCGAAGTTGAAACCGAAATCACCGTCAACTTCGTCTTGTCGGACAAGTAGGAATGGCAAAGAGCAACATCCAGTCGAGCCAGGAGCGGCTCAATTTCTACCAAGGCCACAAACGATCCGCGAAGAAGCTTTCCCGTCGCGAACCTTGGTGGCCTTGGTGGTTGAAGCTCTCCCAACAGCAGTAAACAGGCAGCCTCGATGCGGTCGCTATAATCGGTTCCGTGAATGCGCCCCGCACCGATCGATCAAACCTGCCTGAAATCCGCTCGCTGATTCTCGACGGTCGCACTTGGGCGGAAGTCTCTCTCACCGCGCTCGGCGAAAACTTCCACACCGTACAGAAACATGTCGGCCCCGGCGTCACCATCTGCGCCGTAGTCAAAGCCGATGGTTACGGCCACGGAGCCGTCGAGTGCGCCCGCGCCCTCGAATCCGAAGGCGCCCAATGGCTCGGCGTCACCGACGCCGCCGAAGGCCTGGCTCTACGCGACGCCGGCGTCGAAGCCCGCATCCTCTTGATGACAGGAATCTGGAAGGGCGAGGAAACTGCCATCGTCGCCCAGAACCTCACTCCCACCCTCTGGGAGCCATGGCACATCGAGTCCCTCGAACGCGCCGCTCGCCAGTCCCAAATTGTTCTTCCCGTCCATCTCAAACTCGACACGGGGATGAATCGCCTCGGCGCGCCGCCCGCAGCCTTGCCGCGCTTGTGCCAGATGCTCACGCAATGCAAATACCTGACTCTCGAAGGCGTCAGCACTCACTTCGCCTCCGCCGAGGTTCTCGACGCCGAAGACGCCATCCGCCAGCTCCACCGCTTCGATGAAGGACTCGCCGTCTTGCACAGCTACGGCCTGCGCCCTCCCCTCATTCACATGGGAAATTCCGCCGCCATGAGCGCGCGCCCCAACACTTGGAAGACGATGGTCCGTCCCGGAATCGCCCTCTATGGATATTCCCTGGCGTTCACGCGCGGCGGCGAAGATGCCCTCATCCCTCCGCTCTCACTGCGCCCCGTGCTCTCCTGGAAGACCCGCGTCCTTACCGTAAAAGACGTCGCCGCCGGAGAACCCGTCGGCTATATGGGCACCTTCGTCACCCAGACGCAGAGTCGCATCGCTGTGCTGCCCGTGGGTTACGCGGACGGCTATCCGCGCCTGCTTTCCAATCGCGCCCGCGTAATCGTCCGCGGCGAGTACGCCCCAGTCGTCGGCCGCGTCTCCATGGACCTGACCATCGTCGACGTCACTCAAATCCCCAACGTCTCCGTCGCTGACGAAGTCATCCTCATCGGCACCAGCGCCTCCGAGACCGCCCACAAAGTTGTCGACGCCGTCGAACTCGCGCGCCTCTGCGAAACCGTCCCCTACGAAATTCTCTGCGGCCTCTCTCAACGTGTCCCGCGCGTTTACACCGGCGGCTCCTGATTGCCCGTCTCCTAAATCTTGGGAATTAACCTGTTGTTAACATTCCGCTCGTCATTCGCCGTTAACATTTTCCCCATGCCCGAAGCGCCATTAAATATTGAAGAGCGAGCCGGATCGCGCGAAGGAATTCAAATCTGGCACCTTTCCGGCCCCCTGACCCTCACCAATGTCTTTGGATTTCAATCCAAACTTCGCGCCGACTCCTCCCGCGCCCTCATCCTGGATTTCACCGACGTGCCCTTGGCCGACTCCGCCGGCATCGGTGCCATGGTCGGAGCCTACGTCACCCGTCAGAAAGACGGCCGCAGCCTCGCGCTTGTCGCCGTCAACCAGCGCATCCACCACGCCCTCGAAGTCACCCGTGTCGAGGGATTTTTCCGCTTCTTCCCCACCATCGCCGAGGCCGAACAAGCCGCTTAACAGAAGCCGCTCGGGTGGCATCGTTAAGACTTAGACGTTTTCAAGAAGCGGCTGCGCCTTCGCCGCACCGATCTTCCGCCCCGCATCGATCAACAGCTTCTCGCCAATCTCTCTCGGGATGTAGAAATAGATTTTTCTCGATGGAATTTCAAACCACATACACTCTTTGAACAGCACCGTCCTCGGTCGACATTCCAAGTCACTCCAGGGAATCTGCAGATTCTTCTTGAACCCGACCACTCCATACCGCCACCACCACCCCTTGCCATCCGGATGAGACAACAAATAAAGCCCGGCCCCATCGGCGCCTACAAAGCACAAATTGCTGTTCTCTGCACTGACAAACATCAAACTGCACTCGTAGCGCTTGCCCAGAAATTCGCTGTTATACCGATATCCGCTCTGAAACAGATACCAGTTCGCTCCACTCCAAAACGTCAGGGCAAGCCCCAGCACTCCGACAATCACGACGACTAGCGTCACGTCCCCACACCCCTCACCGAGAATTCCGCGTTCTCCAAATTATGTGGCCGGGCAATTCGCAGCGCCAGATTACCGTTGTAAACCGCTTGGTTACGCCAGCAATTCTGAATAGGTGTCGAATCGAGGAGCGGCAACCTTTTCCTAGTTCCGCTGGGTGTGATCGGACAACCCTGGTGACAGGCGATGCTGGAACCGTGACGCCGCATTAAGTCAGGACAGAGGCAAGCTCAGGGCTTCGCCGGCAGGGGTTGCCACAGCTCAATCTTGTTCCCATCCGAGTCATAGATCCATGCAAAACGCCCGTAGGATTCGTCCATCCGCTTGGCGTCAATCTTGACTCCCTCTTGTTTCAAGCGGTCGAGCAAAGCGTCCATATCGTCCACGATGTAGTTGATCATGAACGGTGCCGGGCTGGGATCGAAATACTTGGTAGAGCTGGGGAAAATCGTCCAAACCGTAACGTGTTCCTTCTGCGGATCGTCATGCTCGCGCCACGGCAGCATCACTCCTCCACCTTTATCCGCGAGTCCCAGATGCTTCGCATACCAGTCCCGCGCCTGATCTCGATTCGCGGACTTGAAGAAAACGCCGCCGATTCCAATGATGCGCCCGCGCTGTTCCGTTTTAACAGCCGCCTTTGGCTTTTCAGCCTCCTGAGATTTCACGTCCTGCCCAACGCTTAAGTAGGATGAACCGAGCCACAGCCCGCCGATCGCAATCGTGCTCCATCGCATTCTTCTCATGACGTGGCATTATACAAACTCCCTTCCAACGCAGAACGTCCATTTGTGCACCAGTCGTCGTCATAGAAGTAATATATTATTTACATAATGTATAATATACTTGACATAATGTATATTATGTAATACCTTGAAGCCACCTTAACTTGAGGTCATCCAATGTCCCACCGAGAAAAAATCGCCTGGCTATCGCTCCTCGCCATGGCTTTCGCTTATGGCCCCTACTTCGCCTTTGCTGCGAGGAGACCCGTTTCCTGGGAGCCCTGGCCTCACCTGCACCCCCTTGCCTTGTTTGCCTTCGCATCGCTTGTCCGTATGCTCATCCTGGGTGCTGGCTATCTGTATTTCCGTCTTGCTCTCCCTCGCCACGAGCGTCCGCCGCTCGACGAACGCGATCGCGCCATCGAGCGCCGCTCCATCAGTGCTGCTTACTATGTGCTTATCGCCGGAATGATCCTGGTGGGCTGCTTCATGCCCTTCAGTTCCACCGGATGGACCATCGTCAACGCCGCAATTTTCTGGATCGTTGCCGCCGAAGTGGTTCACTACAGCGCCGTGGTCGCCAGCTATCGCGTGCAGGCGTCCTGATGCGAGGCTCGATTTCCAATCGCATCCGAATCCTGCGCTTCATGAACGGAGAGATGTCGCAGGCCGAACTCGGGCACCGCATCGGACTCACCCGGCAGACCATCGCCGCCGTCGAGGCAGGAAAATACTCCCCGTCCTTAGAAGCTGCATTCCGCATCGCAGAGGTCTTCAACGTGCCCCTGGGAGAGGTCTTCCAGTGGGACGCGAACGCCAACTCGTCGCCGGCCTCTTAGTTATCCTGTTACCAACTATGCTGGTCGATCCGGCGTATCAATCGCCATAACAGCTGTCCTCAGCCGATTGCTTTTCTTGGAGCGAGCGCGAGGAGCGCAACCCCGACAACAACGAGGGCGGGTATGTCCCCGAGCAGATGCCCGTGTTCGCTCGCATTATGGAATGCCTGCACCGCCATAATGGCCGCGTGGACGAGGCTCGACCATGCCGTGAACGCAATCAGGCTGCGATTTGCCGAGGGGTTCCGGGATGCGATCAGAAGGAAAATGCCAAGTGTTGCATAGACACCGAGGATCATCTGTTCGTATTCCGGCTGGTTAGGCTGCCATCGCCAGCCGCTCGGCCATAGAAACATCATCAGCGGATAGACACCCAGCAAGAAAATCAGACCCACCAGCACCAGCACAACCTTTAATACCCCTTCTCGAGTCATAGTGTCCTCCAAGCGATATGCCAGAATGGGGTGAAATCTTATAGTTCGGATCACGCCAAGTCAACGCGTGTCGCATTTGGGTAGACGGCGACAAAGTAGCCCACTACCCGCATTTGCATCCCAACCCTCGTTGACAGCCCGTCCCCGGCACGCTAGCATTTTGCCATCGTAGTTGCACCTTCCCGCAATACCCCAAATCGTTGTGGGCCCCGCAATCCGCGACCGGTCTCAGCCGGATCGTTCTAATGGGACAAACCCGAAGGAGAAGTCCATGAAGAAGATTCTTGCTTTCCTGGTTGTGCTGGCATCGCTGCAAATGGCCCCGTCCGCCTGGGCGGCTTGGGGAAGCTTCGTCTCCACCGGCACCGCGACGGGCTTTGGCAATCCCTCGTGCGCCAGTTTCGCCGCCGGCAGTGTCGCATGCGCCGTGCGCAGCGGCACCTCCACCATGATGGTGAATACCTATGCCTCCGGAGCGTGGGGCAAGTGGAAGAACCTCGCTGGCGCCGTCAGTTCCGATCCCAGCTGTACTAACGACGGTAAGGGAAACGTATTCTGCGCCGCGACGTCCACCAACGGCAACCTGCAGGTAGCCGAACTCACCGGGGGTGCATGGACAAACCCGCTCAAAGTGAAAGCAACCCTCTACTCCGCTCCGAGTTGCGCCTTGTACACGGCGGGCGAGGTGCTCTGCGCGGCCCGCAACTCAGCGGGCGGCTTAGCCTGGTCCCTCTACAACGGCACCAGTTGGAGCGCCTTCGCCAACCTCACCACCACTGCCTTCACCGCTCCCAGTTGCACCACCGACAATAACGGAGGCGTCATTTGCGCGGTCTACACCACCGCGTACGTGACCCTGGTCAACCGCTTCGCGGGCGCGTGGGAAGGCTTCCTCAACCTCGGCGGAATCGCCGCGGGCACGCCCGATTGCACGTCGTTGAATGAGAGCGGAAACGTCGCTTGTTTCGCCGAAGGTTATTCTTCGTCAATCTACCCCACCCGTTTCACAGCAGGAGGCTGGGCCGTCGCCGATTGGACACCCTATAGCGGCGGTCTCGGCGGAGAAGTAAATACAGACGCCAACTGTACTTCGCAGGCTGCGGGCGAGTTGGTCTGTGGAGCCTACGCCGTCGGTCCCTACAACAGCGAGATGTACGCCAACGTCTATAACGGCTCAGGCTGGACTGGCTGGAGCGCCGTCGGTGGCGTCGGTGTCGGCGTCCCAGCCTGCGCCCCACTCGGCAGCGGACAGGTGATCTGCGTCGTGATGGGTCCCGACAACAAGTTAACCAGCGTAGTCGGCCCCTAAGCCTCAGTCACAATTCTTCAAAGCACACTCCGTGTGAGGACGGGCGACCTCGCCCGTCCACCACAATCGCCCGATCGCTTTCTTTATTGGTCGGGATTCTTGTCCAGCGAGCCCACGGGCCAGAACAATCCCAGCAAAATTATTTGACTTAAGCCTCACCCGGTCCGAACATTGAAGGTGTCAACCACGTGGGTAGCTTCGGCAGCTGTTTACGGAGAACTGAAAAACTGAGAACTCCCCTAGGTCCTTATTCCGCAATATTTTGCGAATAAGTCCCTTAAAATCAAAGATCTGAAAGAGCGGTCAGTCCTAAATATATGATTCTAAAGGATCGAAAAATAGAAAGAAGTGGACAGCGACGACGGGCGGGAACAAAGAGCCAAATGCCAAGAGCTAAGAGCCATCGAGCGAACAACTTACAGCCAATGCTATTAAG
>Ga0182012_10000027_pt1 | contig 150866 bp, 119 predicted proteins | sample 612S2SmetaG_FD_120486 | JGI IMG/M metagenome (GOLD analysis project Ga0182012, IMG submission 120486) | Permafrost microbial communities from Stordalen Mire, Sweden - 612S2S metaG | ecosystem: Environmental > Terrestrial > Soil > Wetlands > Permafrost | place: Sweden: Stordalen | collected... | reverse complement strand
TTCGGCTCGTCCTTCGTGCGGTGCAACTCCGGCTCAATCTGCGGCCCGGTCTGAGTTTCGGTGCGGGGAGTGAAGATGTTTTCCAGCATGACGATTATCCCTTCCGCGTGAAGTCCATGCGCTTTTTGCCCAGCTCGATATAACCCGAGTCCATCACCTTCGGGATGATGTACGTCCCTTCCCGGAGGTCATAGGTAATGAGGTTGGGTTTGCCATCCTTCATCTCGTACACGCTGAACTTTTCCGGCGCATTCGTCTTGATGTAAGTGAACTTGTCGTCGTGATAGATCGACTGAATATCGAAGGGCGCTTCGTTGGCCTTATAGGTGTAGTCGAACTTCAACTGCACCGGGTACGCGCTTTTGTACTCATCCACAGCCTGCTCAACGTGCGATTGAAGAGCTGCAAGCTGCTGCCTGCTCTGTTCCAGTTGTGCGGCGGGTACGAACTGCGGAGGGCCGCTGGCCGCGACAATCGAGGAGCGGTCGGCAGGTTCAATCAACACCTTCAGGTCCGGCGCGGCAGAGCTGCCGGACACATCCTCAAGCGTGAACGAATAGATGTTGCCTTTGTCGGTGATGAGATTGAGGTTGGAACTGATGCCAGCCTTGGCCGGATGGACAAAGCAGAAATTGCCTACTACATCGACAATCCAGAAATCCTTGTCGCCGGTAGCTGCCTCCATGATCTTCTCGGAGGGCGGGACTTCGATCAGCGTTGTGTACTTCAGCTTCGCGTGAATAGGAACGATGTCCTGCGAGTGGTATTGAACGGTGCGTGCCGACGACTCCTGCGCGACGGCCGCAAGAGAGGGAAGCGCAAGGGCAAGCCAAGCGATGAAGATGAGTTTGCGGTTCATAGGATAACTCCTTTGGGGTTGGAAGTAACGGCGCCGGCCAGAGTGCGGGGCCGGAATGGAAAGTCCTCGGCGAGCCGGCGCAGGCCATCGGCAATGCCGAAACGCTCGAAGTAGTCGCGCTTCTTCAGGTTGTCGCGGGCGTTGTTCGTCGCCATCCAATGCGAAACGGAATCGACGTTCAATTGAACCTTCTTCGAGGTCTGCGCTTTGCGGATGAGCATCTGCCCCGGCGGAACGAGACCTGCTATCAGGTCAAGTTCCGTGTCGTTTAAGTGAAACGCCTCCCGGTACACTTCCCGGTTCATCTCAGGGTTTGCAAGGAATATCTTCGTCGGGCAGCTCTCCGAGACGATCTGCAACATCCCCGACTCTTCAAGTTCTTTGATGGACTGCGTAGCAAGAATCATGACTGCATTGTGCTTGCGCCAGGTCTTCTGCGCCTGCACGACATAATCTCTGATGGTCTCGTTTTTGATAAAGAGCCACGCCTCATCGAGAAGAAAAAGCTTAAAAGTCGCCAGTTTCTTCGCGTCCGCGACTTCGTTGCTTGCACGATGCAGCACGTAGAAGAGCAGCGGCTCAAGGACATCAGGCGCGTCGCCCCATCCCGCAAAGTTGAATGTCTGAAAGCGGCTGAAGGAAAGCGTGTCTTCGGCATTGTCGAACAGAAATCCATGTTGACCGCCGTGCGTCCAACGTTGCAGGCGGTCCTTCAGCTCTCCGATGATGTTGGCGAAGTTGGAAAGGGTTCGCTGCTCTGGCTCCAGCACGTAGACGCGCTCGATCGCATCCCACAGCTTGCGCTCCTCTTTGAAGTCGAGCCGGTAACGCTGTTCATTGCCCTCGATAAGTACACGGAAGAAGCTGAAGAGAAACTGCAGGTTCTCTTTGCTGGGGTCGAGCGAGAATGGGTTGATTGTGAAGTCGCGCGCCTCCTGCCCGACGTTGAGGTACGAGCCGCCGAAGATCTTCGTGAGCGACTGGAAGCTCCCGCCGATGTCGAAGATGAACGTCAAGGGCGCATACTTCTGCGCATTTTGCAGGATGAAGTTGCAGAAATACGACTTTCCACTTCCTGTCATCCCGAGGATGAGGGTGTGGGCAACCTCGCCGTTGTGCAGGTTGAGAAAGTACGGAGTGCTATTGTCGGTTTCGAGCGCGGCGAGGTATTCCGAGCCGAGATGCGGATTTGTCTTCTCGCCGGGAAGGATCGTAAAGAGAAAGCTCAGGTCGGCATAGTTTGAATTCAGCAGATACAGCTTGCGCAGATTCAGAGCATAGTTGCCGGGAACGGTAGCGAAGTATGCGTTGAGCTGGTTGTACGTTTCGACGAATAGATTGCCGTCGGCATTGGTGAAGACGCCGGTGAACTCGCCCACAAGCTGCTCAAGCTCCGGTTTCGAGCGCCCATACAGCACAATCGTGAGGGAGAAATCGCCAAGCTGTTGGCCGTCGCCTAATGCACGCAAGCAATCGCCAAGGTTCTCAATGTCCGCCTGCTTCGATTCATCGACCAGGACATCACGCTGATTCGTATTCGTCGCGTCGTTGCCCATCTGCGAGATGAAGCCGGTCTTTGAGACGTTGAAGTGGCGGCGACGCTTGTTCACTTCTTTGCGCGCCTTGTCGGTTGCCATCGGCGTCCATTCGGTAATGACGTAGAAATTCGCTGTGATCTTTAGCAGTGAATCGAGCACGAGAGGCCGCGTCTCAGTGATTGCTTCCTTCATGGTCAGCACGCGGATGAAGTGACCGCCAACGCGTAGATGGTCGCGCTCGGCTTCAATGGTTGAATTCACAAGCTGATAGTCGAGAAACTGCGTAGATTGCGGCTTGCCCGCGATACGCCATTCGTCATAGTTGAGTAGCCGGCGAAGAAACCTGAACTGCCCCTGCTGATTCAAGACCTCGATCTCAATGAAATCACTGAGTTGCCGCGTGAATGCCTGGACGCGCTGTTCAAGCGTCGCAACATCGCTTTCAATTTGCGTCCGCAGGAGCTTCTTCATGCTGCTGTTGGTGAACTGCGCCTTGAGTTCATCGACTGCTCCGGCAGGATCACGGAGCAGGCGGGCAAGTGCGGCTCCCACGCCAGTCTTCGACCGCACACCTTCGAGAACGACGCAATAGAAAATCTCAATTTGATAGAGTCGGTCGCGCTTGGCCTCAAAGAACTGTCGCCGCTGGTCGATTGCAGCTTCTACGACGGGGTCGTTGTAGTGGCCGAAAGGGATCTCAGGCCGGTTCTGCTTGAACAGATATTGATAGACATGAAAGCCGGGAGCGAACGCCTTAAGAGCCGACTCAAGTCGTTTGACGGCGTATTCCTGCTCTGTATGGTCGAGACTCTCGTAGTCCACGCCGGAGACGCGCAGCACCATACCTACGTCGCCGCTTTTCGTGAGAAAGGCAGTCTCGTTCCAGAAGCCATAAAGGTTTATGTGGTCGTTGAGCGAAGCCGCATCCTTCCACGGCTTGATGACCTTATCGAGTCGCAGCATCAGACACCTCCACTCGCGGGACACTTTGCTTGCCGGCGTCGTAGCGCACGTTGTAACGTTCCGATTTAGCAAGGATGCGTAAGAAAGCCGGGTCAGTATTCGTAACCCAATGACCGAAGGCGAAGCCGCCGATGAAGACGGCGACTCCGGCAAGCAGGCTGTTGAAGAGGTTGAACACGCCAACGGCCCCGACGCAGACGAAGTAGAAGAGCGTCCGTTCCACACCGAGGTATGTGAGGGGCTTGTGCAGGCTTTTGTAGACCCGGTTCCTCCGACGGGTTGTAATGTGTGTCTGCATCGTCGCCCCTCACAGCTTGAGAAATCGTTAGGCTGTCATTGTTTTGTACGGCCTGAGGCTCCGCTTACACCCCCCAAAGCCAAGTCAGAACGTTGGTGGCGAGCACGGCAATCCCCGTGCCGGCTGCGACACCGGCTAAAGTCTTCTTGGCACCCGGCTCGCCGTGCGCGAACTGGTATCCGCCAACGACGATTGCGATCAAACTGGCAACTTTCGCAACCGTGCCGGTGAAAAGGGTTTGCATAGCAGTGAATCCGGTATCGAACGGCGACTGCGCCAGGGCAAGCGCCGGGGAAAGGATCAGCAGGGTGTAGAGGGTAAGGCCGGGGCGTATCCGGCGCAGGCTGCCCCTGAGGGCAGCCTGCAATCGGCATGTGGGCGTAAGTGTGGCGATCATCGGCACCTCCAGCGGTCCAGGTCGGGCCGCGATATGCCGTGAACGTAAGCCCGATCGACTCTCTTCGTCCAATAACTTTTTGGAAGTTGGCGATAACTTTTTGGATTTGGAATGCGCGGCGCGTGTTGGAATGCGCCATAGGGATGGAGTATCCACGGAAGGTGGGGCTCCTGAACTCAACTGCGGGAGGGGACAGCATATTTGTTTTTCTGGCGACGACGGAATATCGTTCAGCCTTGAGGCACTAGATCATGACGAGCGGAAACCCGGAAGGACTTGTGAGGAGAGAAGCAGACCTCATTGCGACAATCGACAAAAAGCTCCCTGATTTTGCAAGGGCTTGCCGTGCAGATGACATTCCGATTGTCGTCATGCATCAAGATGCGTTTGCTGCCGACTACCAAGAAGATGAGTATCGACTCATTGGCATGGCGATAAAGTTTGCTGGAATCTGCGGCAAGGAAATCCGCATTCATGGAAGAAATCGGGAAACTGTAGACCAAGGCAAGACGATTCACTGAGGCTGCTGCTGAGCGCACTTCGGGTCGGGCCCCCGCCGGTTCCCGGCGCGCGGATTCGGGATCAAGCCACTTTTTTGCGTCTCAGCAGAGGTCGAACCTAACCGGTCAGAATTATTTGCCAGTCCGTCAAGGGCCATCTGGGTGAAAAGGCAGAGGTCGAATTGACAGAGGTCGTGGGTTCGTTAAGGGTGCGATAAGGGTTCCCATTGGTTCCTCAGGGCGCTACAGGTGTCGTCCGTTGCCCCTGGTTTCTGTTAGTTACGCGTTTCCCGCTCACTGTCACGGCAGAGGTCGCGGGTTCGAGCCCCGTCGTCCCCGCCACTAAACCTAAGAAAATACAAGGTTTGTGGCAGTAGACCAAAGTGACAGTCACGAAAAAGGGTGCTGGCGAGGGTGCTGAACATTAGCTTGCCTCCTCCATGTGCCTTTCAGCGGTGCTTCCTACCGCAACATTTTCCGCCTCAAGAAGCTTCGACGAAGTGCGCGAGGGTGCTGGCGAGGGTGCTGAAATCGTCTTCTTTCCCGCATCCAGAAACATCTGCATCACTCGGTCGTTGGCTTCCCGCTTGGTCGAAGAGATGGCCCTCGTATACACCTCCAGCGTGATCCGCGAGTTGGCGTGACGAAGCAGTTCTTGAGCCGTCTTCAAATCGACCCCGGCCGCACGAAGGTTGGTCGCAAGCGAATGGCGGAAGCTGTGCCAGCCGATGACTTTCTCCGTAATGCCGCTCTTTCGAGCGCGGGCCGAATCACCTTCTTCAACACCATGTCTGGCGTGACCGGCTTTTTCCCGTGCGGGCGCCATGAAGCGAATACGAAGTCATTGTCCCCTGGATATGGAGTCTCCTCCCTCCAGGCGGCCAGAGTCTTCGCAAGCGAATTGGCAAATCGAGCGGTTCTCGATGCGATCGCCGCGGGTCAGGATCCGCAGCGTATCGCGGAAGGATGGCGGCCGCCGCTCGATGCCTTCGATAAGCAGCGGGAGAAGGCGCTGATCTATCCGCCGTAACAAATCACCAGGCTTCACTCTGGGATTCGCGTAGCGCTGCCGTTTCGCTTTGGCCACGCAACGCCTCTGGGCCGGATGCAACGATTCTGCCTACCTCTTCCGAGACGAAGACCAACTCTGAGGTCAAGGGCGCTGGTAACGCAAGCTGCAGGCCATCCCGCATGAGCTTCGCCCCAGACGCAGTATTATTGGGCGAACTTCCATCCTCGAATCGAAGGCGGTATGTCGAGAGCGGGTCAAGGCCCATGAGCTTGAATCGATGTTCCGGTTCACCGGCTGATCCGCGAAACGCAAACACCGCGCCCTTCCGCCGCATGGGATCCCAATATTCCACTCCGTCCCAGTTCACTCCATCCGGGCGAGGCGAGATGTGATACAGGCGAGCATCGCGAATCAGGGGACGGAGTTTGGTTTTGTAAAGCTCGATAGCCCTCCGTGCGGCCGCGTGTTGCTCCGGCGTCCATTCATTGGTGTCCTGCATGACTGAAACCCAGCCCATCATGCCGCTGCGCAGCATATACAGGAAATTTCCAATATGCGGCGCCGGCCGCTTATCGACGTAGGTTTCCAGCATGGCTGGAGGCAGAACAAAACTGGCATCGTAGAACGCGCGGCGATTGGACAGAGGATCGTAGCTGTCGGTAATGGAGAAATAGTCGCCGTGAGCCGCGCTGCCGAAGTCCACCATGCGGCCGCCGTCGTTGCAGATCTCCAGCAGCAGGCCCGGATGGTTGTGACGCAGCTCTTCCTGAATGTTGTAATATGCCTCGACGGCGTGATAACTAACGTCGGTTGAGTTAGGGCCGAGAACGATATCCTCGCCGTCGTAGTGGCTCACGCTCATGCGGCCGGGGTCCGGCGGGGCGTGAGGATGATCGTCGCGTGTGCATCCCTGGGCCACGACATAGCCGTCGTGCTCGAGCATATCCAGGTGGTAGTCCGTGACGATTCGATTGGTCTCGTGGACGGCATAATCGTGGGCGGGAGGATCTCCGAGGTCGATCGTCTGACCCTTAAAGTCCTGCGGCTTCCAGTCGGGAGCCACGTCGGCCACCAGCCAGTCGCGCACCTTGGGATCGCGAAGGTTCAGCGCGCCGGGCTGAATATCAAGGCCTGCCTGAGACCAGTCCACCCACAGGCCGAAGCGCATTCCGTGCCGGTGGGCATCCTCGACGACTGGATCGAGGCCGTGGGGAAACTTTGCCGGATTCGGATACCAGTCCCCCACGCCGCGAAACCATCCCGCGTCCATGTGAAACATCTCGAATCCGAGTGAGGCAGCGTCGGCGATCATCTTGCTCGCTGTGGCCTCATTCACGTTCATGCCGCCGCCCCAGCTGTTATTCACGGTCAACGGATAGCTGGGATCGCGCCACGTTCGTGCTGAGCCAAGCACTTTTTTGACCCACGGCCGTAACTGATTTCCCGCGCCATCGGGGCCGCCTTCGAACACCCCGATGAAGACGGTTGGGGAAGCGAAACTACCTCCTGGCAGGAGCCGCGTGAGCACCGGCCCCGGTTCCGGATCGAGGCCCAGGCTGCTGATGACGCCGACTTTTGTGCGGCTCAGGTTGATCCGGGTTCGCCCGCTGGATTCGATGCCTGCGTACCACCCGGCCTGTTCACCCACTGGCGAAAATACCGCCTCCCAGGGAATGATCTCCGCCGGCATGCCAGCGACAGGATGCGCAAACGTCGTGGACCAGCCAGTCCAGTTGTAGCCCGGTGCGATGTCCTGCAGATGGGTACCAATGGCCGTGGGACCGCCCGCGCCCTTATCTATATATAGGTGGCGCAGGATGGTCGCGGCGCGAACCTGCAGATCGACCCGCAGGCTATCCATCATGGGCAGCCAGTATTCGACCCCGCTCAGATTCCGGATCACGATTCTATGTTCAACCGGCCCTGACTTTGCCCGCGCCTCCCATATCCACTCAAGGCTTAGATGGGGTTGCTGCGACTCATAGATGAAGGAAACGCGGTTGGGTGTCACGAGATTCTTGTGCAACAGGCGCCACGCAAGAGGCAGGCGTTCGCCGTTTCGTTCCACATAGGCCGGCAAAATCTCCCCTGTCTGATTCCGCCACGGAGTCTGCCCGTGACCGCTGAGCAGCACGAGTTTCGGGGCCCGTTCTGCGGCGGCCAGCAGAACCGCCGTATCAGCGGTCGCGAGCTTTGCCTCGGTCTGACTGCGCACCGGAAAGGCGGGCGCCAGCCAGCAGGCTAACAAGAGGAGACGGACTCCCCTTCGACTCGCCGCAACCGCCTGAACTGCTTTCATGGCGTTCGAAGTTCGACGCTCATGGTGCGGTGCGCATAGTGCGGCATACCGTTTACCTCCGCGCCGGAGAACGTCAGCCGAGTCCAGCCGTCACTGAGCGGCGCGGCGGATCCCCCTTGCACGTTCGCGATTGGCCATGGTGTACGAACTTCAATCGATCCTTCTTCCGGCGAAAATACATCTGCATCCAGCGATAAGCGCTTGCCTTCAAGCCGCGCCCCGGTCAGCTTCAACCCTTCACTGCTTTCGCCGATCATGGGCTGACGCACGGGAACACTAACCTGCACACCGCCGGTATAGGTAACAGTGCAATGCACAGAACTGCCGGCGGGAACGTCTAACTCGACCCGAGCGTGTTCATCCTGCGAATGCCTTTCAACGGCAACGGGAGTGCTTCGCCCAGCAATCGAAGCATGCACCAAAGCCGCGCCCAGCGGAATCTCCGGCGCAAAGCTCAGGTGTACCGCGCCACCGATGGCCGACACTGTGGCGTCAAGCTCCTGCGGTTTCTGATCGATCTTCACGTTGACCGCGGCAGCTTCCACGGGGATTCGCTGCAGCGAAACTTCACCCCATCGCGGATCAAGATGCGGGGCAAGAAGCAGGCGGTGCTCTGGGGCATCGACCTCGAGGCCGAAGAGCCCGCACACGGTTGCGTGCAGAAACCCTGCCGATGACCAGGTCTGCTCCGGCACTGACTCAACCTCGGGATGAAACAAGTTCCCCGCCAGCACTTCGTGCATATGGCCGAGCGAATCGAGCCGGAACCACGGCAGGAGCGAGTTCCAGGTGGACGCCGCGGTTTCGGGCCGATGGTCGCGCCAAAAAGCTTCCGCCATCTCCTCCGTTCCTAACGCCCACACGCTGCCTGAGCCGTAAAGGTCGGGGCTATAACCCGCCGAGCGGGCAGACATGCTGCGTGTGCCCCAGTCTGTCTGGAAATCCGCCGACGCCAGCCGATCGAGCGCAGCGTCTTCCTGCGCGGCCGTGAAAAAACCCTGGCCCAGCAGCTCCGCATGACTCCGCTGGTCCATCATTGCTTTCCCATTTTCCGCAAATCCTGCAATCCAGAAATTGTTCTTCGCGTCCCAGTAGCGCGCGGCCAGCGACTTGCGGGCTTCGTCGCTCTCCCGGGCCGCTTGTTGTGCTTCATTCGAGTGCCCCGTGGCTGTCGCAAGCTTTTGAAAGGCAGCCGCGGCTGCTGCCCACGCCGCAGACAACCCTACATCTTCACTCATTCGATCCTGCTCATTGCCGCCTTCTTTCCCGGCGGGAATTTCCGGCAGCGCTGTCTCCGGGTTCACCGTGGACCGGCAATAAGCATAGGCTGTGGCGATTTGCGCCCAGTGCTCCCTGAGAAAGCCGATATCTCCGCTTTCGTCATAGTAGTCCGCCAGCGTACTTAGAAAATCAAACGTGATGTCGACATGAACATAGAGATAGGGGTACTTCCCGGCCCAGTCGATGAATCCGGCGCTCTGTGAAAGTTCATGCCAGATCATCCCGTTCGCTTTGTTCTGATACTTCAGAATGAACTCCAGCTCCGTCCGCGCTCGTTCGTTCTCGCCCATCATGAGCAGTGCTCCGGTTGCCACTAGCCCATCACCGGCGAAAAACCATGCGTACTGTGGCCTGCGCATGCCGCGCGACGGCCCATATCCGGCCACCACCCCGCAGCCGATGCGATCATTGCAGACCCACGCCTGGTCCAGCGCGAGCTTCGACCATAGCAGCGCGCGGTTCAGTTCCGCGTCCGGCGTTTGAATTTCCAGCCCGCTTGCGATCGCCGCAGATACGTGCTTCTTCCACGCCGCGTGGAACTCAGCTCCACCCTGCTCCAGAGACCGCAAAGCCGATCCTTCCGGCGCCGAGACTTCTTCAAGCGCGGCAAAGATCTGGGCGCGACCCTCCAGCGGATGGATAACCATCGACTGCGTTAGGTCCTGTCGCAGGGTGCTGTTGACGACCTGGCTGTGTGCTGTTTCCTGCGGCGATGCAATCGTCGCGCGAAATCCGGTGCTGCGTTCCGAGATAACATATCCGGACAGCGATGGATTCCAGCTGAGATCCTGTCCACCGACTCCTGCCGGCCACATCAGATCGAGAACGGGCAGGAAGGTTACACGGATATCCACCGGCCGACCTTCCACCTTATAAGTCACAATGACACCGGGTCGATCGAGAGGAACAAACAAAAATTCCCGCACCGTGAAGTCTGCGCCGACATACGTGCGGACGATTTCATCGGGGCGATACTCGATCCGGCGAAGGATTATATCCCCGTCGATGGCTCCGTCGCTTCCTTCGGGCAGGAATTGCACATGATAATTTCGGAAAAGCTGAAACGGGTAGGCCCAGGCCTCGAGGCCCAGCCCGGAATAGCCCATCAGCAGCGCGCGCTGGCCGTGGGCCGCGACAAATCGATCGCTGACCGCCTCGGTCGAGAGTGCTGACCCCTGGTCTGTAGGCTGCTGGCCAGGAGCGCCCGGAGCGATGACGGCTAACAGCAGACCGCCAGAGAGCCACGTTTTTTTCGCCAGCTTCACCAGGACAAAGTTACCGTCTTTTCCACATAGCCGGTCCCTTCGGGAAAATGCACCTCCAGCGATCGCATCCTGGATTCGACGGAACCGAGCCCTGCATCGTTCGTCGTAAGCCGGATGTTTGGAGCGTTCTCTCGCACTTCGATCTTTTGTGTGCTCGAACCGGGCGCCGAAAGGCGAAGCACAAGACTGTGTCCTTCATAAGTGTCGGAAAGCACTTTCATCTGCTGTGTTTCCGCTCCGAACTCCGGTAGATGCTCCTCGACGCCGGCCTCCACAGCGGGCAAAGGGATATGCAGTTCGCCACCGCGAAAGGTTGCTCCCGGCAGACGGGATGTTAGACGAACATTGCTGTCGCTTGCGCGCACAACCAGTTCCTGGCCTTCACGCTCGAAGTCGACATCGACGGTCTTGTCCGCGAAGGGCAGCCTGCGCAACGTGGCCTTCGTCCAGCGTGCGGGCAAATGCGGCGACACGGTGAGTGTGTTCGCGGGCGCATTCCATTCCATCCCGAATAACCCACGGAGAATGGGCGAAATGACCATCGCCGACGACCACAGCTGATGCGCCGTGCTTCTCCCCAGTACCTGGTAAAACTGGCCGGATAATAGCTCCGTCACGTCGCCCAGGTCCTGCGCCCATGTCAGGTTCGCGTTTTGCATCAAATGCGCGTAGCCCGACAGCGGATGTCCCGCACGATATTCCGCCACCGATACCCAGCCGGTAAACAGCGGCCACACTGACCCCTGGTGATAACTGATCGGATCGTAAAACGAAGTCTTCTCGCTGATGTCGCGCAAGCCCCAGTCAGTCGAAAATTCACTGCTCGCCCACCGTCCGATCATGGCATCACCATGCGCGAGCTGATAAGTACCGTCCCACCACGCAACCGAGGGATAAATGGTCGCGGTTAAGTCACGCTGGCCCTCGCCATTCCAGCTGAACGCGTAGTTCTGCGCGTCGGCCAGATAGTATTCTTTCTCGATGGTCCCGGCGATTGCGTCGGCTCGTAGCCCGGCCTGCGCAGCAACATCTTCGTGACCATTCACGCGGGCCAGATCGGCCATGGCGATGCTGGCCTGTTCATCTAACGTTGCGAGATAGATTTCCTGGTGCGGCATGGCCGGAATCCAGGACTCGACCCATCCTGAACCCTGTGAGTTATCGTAGATACCGTCGCCGTCGGAATCGTGGCTTGTTTCAAACGTCCACGATTTTTGCAGACCATCCCATATCGAAGTGACAAACTGCCGGTCGCCGCTGATCTTCAGGTAGTCGTCGACCGCCATCAGCAGCAGCGGAGTCGCGTCGGATGAAGCCCACTCATACGGCAAAGCCGACCAGTTCACCAGACTGGCGGTTTGCGCCCGCTCGTGCATGATCTTCCCGTCCGCACGCTGGTGCCGCAGCAAGAACTCGATTTCCTGCCTTGTGGTGGCAAGGTCTCCGTAACTATTCACCGCATACAGCGACCACAGCCCGTCCCTTCCAAAGAACCACCCGAATCCCGGGCGAGCCGCATCGCCCGATTCCACAAACCCCGCTGTCAGAGCCTCCTGGCTGCCATCCGGCTCCGTCTCAACACGCAGCTGATCGATCGCCGTCTCAGCCCACGCGAAGGCCTCGTCCAGCTGCGGGTCGGGAGTTTCGATCGCCGTGTGCCCGGCAAGAAACTTTCTGAAGTATTCCCGATTCGCTGAGCGGATCGCGCCCGCCTCGTTCGCCAGATCGGCAAGGCTCCTGCCGAAGGCCTCCTTGGTTGTTGCCGCGGAAGAATTACCGAATTGGATCAGCAGCGGATAAACTCTGCCGGCATCGCGCCCGGGATCGAAGTGCAGGACAAATTGCAGAGGCCAGGAATGTGGAGCCTCCTGATAAGGAGGCAGGATACCGGGCTGCGCTCCCGGCATTGCCACCGCGGCGGCGTGCTCCGGCGTATTGAGATGGAGAATATAGAAGCCGGACCCCTTGGGATTCGCAATCCACTCCGGGGACGGCCGGTCCGGCGAGGCCGCAGGCCACATGCGCTGCATCACGGGATTGAAGCTCAGCGTCAGATCCATCGGGCGGATGGCCTGGATTTCGTAGAAGACCATCGCGCCTGTCTGTCCCGCCACCTTCGGCGCAAGCATGATCTGGCGAATGGTGAAGTTGGCGTGCGCATAGGTAATGGTGGTGTGATCCGGCTCCACATCGATCTCCGCCGCCTGCCGGTTTACATCGATGGGGACAGCATAATCCGCCATGTTCACCGTCATGTGTACGTCGTTCAGGATCTTCCATGGAAAGATCCACGCTTCGAACGATCCGTCCTGACGCCCGAGGATGGCGCCCCGCGGCCCCACCACCGAGAAAGGCAGTGCGGGGACTGCCGGGAGGCTGATACCGGTCGGCTCAGGCGCCAGCCGTTCACTTACTTTACCCTGCGCATGCATCGACGCTGGTGCGAAGATGCCCAGTACCGCGATACAGGTAACCCCGTTTGTGGCCAGCCTTCTGATCATGGCGGTGGTCCGCTTGCGACAACCCTCCATCGCCGGTAGCCTGCGCCCTTGACTCCACTCGGTGCGCGCGTGCCTGTAACCAGCGGTCACCGAATCGTACTCCTCATCTCACCGGCGCAGCCAATTTTCGAGAAGATGGGGATGTCGGGCCGTTAGCCGGACATCCCCAGCCAGCGACAATTCAGAACTGGAACCGAGCGGCAAACTGGAGGCGCCGCATCGACGTTCCGTCCTGTTCGGAGTAGGTGCCCTGAATATACCCCGAATTGTTGCTATCCCCGCAATCGATACACGTATTCGGGTTGCCGAGGTTCGGGTGATTGAAAACGTTGAACGCCTGCACGATCAATTGCATCTTTACGTTCTCGTACAGGTTGAAGCTCTTGGCCAGGTCTGTATCCACGTTGAAGTACCCCGGGCCCCACAGGGCGTCGCGTCCGATGTTGCCGAAGCTGTCGGCAACCGGCCGCGCGTACGCGCCGAACGAGTTATCCGCCTGTCCCGGGGGCTGAAGTACATAAGGCGATGGCTTAATGTAGGGAACTCTCAGCGCCACCGGATCGAACTTGCCCTTGGAAATGCCGAAACTTCCCCCGGAGACTTTGTTCAGGAAGCACGCATTGTCATCGTGACCGATATCATTGTCTGCGGAGCAAAGTTCATAGTTGGTGTTGAACGGAATTCCACCCTCGAGGGTGAGATTGGCGTTAAGCTGGAACCCGCCTATTACCTGATTCATCCAGCTCGGCACACCGGAAGCAAACATCTTATCCCGGCCGAAGGGAAGGTCATAATCTCCCGAAAATACCCAGGCATGGCGTCGATTGTAGTAGCTGTTGCCTCGCCCTATCCGGGGATCGATCAGGAACTGGTAAGACTCATGATCGATGTCGTGGGACCAGGTGTAGTGGGTCAGGAACTGCAGGCCGTTCGTGAAGCGCTTGTTCAGAACGATCTGCAGGGCGTTATAACTGCCGGTCGCCTGGTTAGCCATGTAATCGACGCGCTGCGTCCAGCCGTGGGGAACGCCCCACTTCACACCCAGTTGCGTCTGCGCGGTTCCGTCGTAATACGGGGCGCGCTGCGCTTCCGTGTAGAGGCAGCTCGAAGGCGCGGTCGCCGCCGTCATGCCTGAGCAGCTTCCGCCCGTCGGGGTTGTGTTGTTAGGATTCACCTGGTTGAAGCCGCGATAGGTATCCTCATTCGCGTTATAAGAGGGCGACGAGTCAAACATGTTGTGGTACGCCTGGCTCGCAACATAGGCAACCTGGAGCGAAAGACTATTGGTTAGCTGGCGCTGCGCCGTCACGTTCCAGCCCTCCACGGTGGGCAGTCTCACCTGCGATGGCCGTGCGATCTGATAGATGCCATCCGGCAGCGGATAAGCACCATTCGACGGAATTGGCGCGAAGGTGTAGCCCGGCGGTCCCGGAGCTACTCCATTTTCGGTAGAAGTCAGATTGAATACAGCCGCATCATTGGATACCGGGTTCACGCTTTGCTGGACCTGGGTGGGGAAGGACGACGTAAGCACGTCGCCAAAGCTGTCCCCGGCCCAACCCTGGCCATAGACAATCCCATACCCGGCTCGCACGACCGTGTTCGGCCTTACCTGCCAGGCAACCCCGAGTCGGGGCGCGAACATTCCGAAGTTATTCGTTACATTCGACGCGCTGTTGAACTCGCCAACGCCTGCAATACCGAGAATGCCGGTATTCAGATTCAGCAGGCCACCGGCCCCCGCGGCTGTCAGCGACTCGGGAGTGTAAAGCTCCCAGCGCAGGCCGTAGTTGACAGTCACCGATCTCGTTGCGCGCCATTGGTCCTGAGCATAGGTGAAGAAGCGGGTCTGGCGCGATTGAGCATTGACATTCGCTGTTTGCGTCCGCCAGAACGTAGTCGTATCGCCGAGCAGGAAAGTGGCGAAACCAACGCCCGGTGACACCACGCCTGTCGCGCTGACTCCCGAAGTCCTCGGCGAGGCAAAGAAGTAGGTTCCGGAGCGAAGCGCATTGCTCGCAATCGTGACTGTGAAGTTCTTCCCATACCGGTAATCAGCGCCGAACTTGATGTTGTGGTTCCCCAACTGATGCGACCAGTTATTGACAAACTGATACTGGCTGGTCTGTTGCAAGGTGGGATTAGCGGAAGTGCCATATTCAACATTCTGCCCGCCGTTAGCACCATTAGCCGGAATATCGATATTGAATTGCGGAAGTCCGCCATCCAGCGACAGATTGCCGACGTTGGCGTTCGGAATTCCAAGTTCGTTACCCAGCGGCTGATTACCGTTTGGACCAACGGTGTTGTTGTAGATTCGGTAGTAGCCGAACCGGAAGTCGGTCAGCCACTTCGAGGACAACACATAGTCCCCGCCTGACGCCAGACTGGAATAATGGAAATTGTCGCTGCCGGCAAACCCGCCTGAGCCAAATCCCAGCCCGCCTGCTGCTCCAAAGAACGGGTTCCCGGAAAGTGAGCCTCCGAAGTAGGTGTAGCGCCCGAAGACATGAAGCTTATCCGTGAGCTTACTGTCGATGCGCACATCGGGCTGGTTGGTGGTGAAAATCCCCGAACCTGAGGCCGCGTAGTTATTCTCCACTCCCGAACCTGCATTCGGTGCGGGCAGCAGTTTGAAGAAAGCGACCGCTGCCGCGGACAGATCCGCCGCAGGGATAATATTTCCCGCGAATGGCATGCGTCCGGTGTTGCTCGTGTCTGTCAGAGAATTGGGCTTGTAGATTTGCCCAACGGTAAGGTAGTCGCTCAGGTTACAAGGGCCGCCCGAAGTGCAACTAGACTCGGCGAGCGCAGTAGGAACCGTGGTTAGAGTCGAGACACCCGTCTTCTCGCGCAATCCCTGATAGTCGCCGAAGAAAAACAGCTTGTCATGCAGGATCGGGCCGCCGATCGATCCGCCGAACTGGTTGTGCAGAGTAGGCGCCAGCGTATTGTTAGGCGGTGCATTCGCAAATGGATCGCGCGCCTGCTGCGCATCCGACCGGCGATACTCGAAAGCGGTGCCATGAAATGCATTACTCCCCGATTTTGTCTGAGCGGTAACTAGTCCGGCGACCGCCTTACCGAATTCCGCGTCATAGTTCTGCGCGGTCACCTTCATTTCAGAAACCGAATCGAGGTTCGGATTAATGACCGCCACGCCGTTCAGCGGCTCCTGGTTGTCGGTTCCGTCCAACTCATAGCCCGTCGCGAAGGGCAGCTGCCCGTCCACTTCGATGGACTGGCTGCGTTGCGGATTGCCGCCGCCCTCGCCGGGCCCCCATCCGATGTAAGTCGTCCCCGGCGTCAGCAACTCAAATGCCGTGAAGTTACGATTCAGATTCGGCAGGTCCTCGACCGCCCGCTCATTCAGAATGGTCGCCACATCGGGCCGGTCCGTCTGCAGCAAGGGGGCGCCGCCGGTCACCGTCACCGTCGTGCCCACGCTCCCCACCGCAAGCTGCAAATTCACTTCCGGCGCGGTGTCCGCGTAGACCACCACGTTCGCCACTGTTTCGCTCGTGAACCCCTTCGCTTCCGCCTTCACGCTGTACGTATCCGGAATCAGGTGCTGCATCCGGTATTCGCCGCTCTCATTCGTTTGGGTCGTTGTCGAGGTCCCCTTCGAGATGTCGGTGACAGTGATCGTGGCATTCGGGATCACGGCGTTCGACTTGTCGGTGACTGTCCCATAGATCGAACCATAAACGGCCTGCCCCAGGGCGAGCCTGGCTCCGCCCGCGACGATCAGCAGAGCAGTCAACAACCCCACACGCGCGATGCGTACTACGCGACCAGGCCGTGACCGCTTGCTTCCCGAATTCGTGTTTCCCTTGTGTGAATTTCCGAACATGCTGTTAGCCTCCCGAATGTCTCTCTCTGTCGCGCTGCATCGCGCTGTCAATCGCAGCCCTGGAATAAGGGGGCCGATTCCTCTCTGATCGAATCCATCTGCAGAGAGACGAGTCCCTTTACGACAGCCGCAAGTATTCGCGCGCGCTCCAACAACACGCAACGTTTTTTACTGTGATTTGACCCGTCAATTTACCGTGTGCCATACTTTCCCGTTGTGATGGCGGCAATTAACGCAGTGCCTGAGGTCGATCCGCCGATCGCTTCTGACGAGCGATGGGCTTTGGTGAATCGGATTGCTTCAAGCCAACACTTGAAGTCGTCCCCCCGCCTCTGTGAGTTCCTATTTTACGTAGCCAAATGCGCAATTCGGGAAGCTCCCGAAGACGCCACCGAGCAACAAATTGGGATCCGCGTCTTCGGTCGACATCCCGGCTACAACTCCAGCGAAGACAGTATCGTGCGAACCCACGCGCGCATCCTGCGACAAAAGCTCACGGCCTATTTTGCGGAAGAAGGCGCCGCTGAACCGATCATCATGGAAGTCCCGAAAGGCCATTACCTTCCGGTTTTCCATATGCGCGCTCAGGCCTCCACTCCTCCTGCCGATCTCACCCTGTCCCATTCCGCGACCGTTGCTGAGCCCGCCCCGCCAGGTCAAATTCCCGTTTCTTCTCCACGTTTGCTTCTCTGGACTCTCGCTCTCGCCCTCCTCGCCCTTTGCCTCCTCTGCGCATTCCTCATCTGGCGCCCGTGGCACGGGTCAGTTCACGCCGATACTTCGGTGGAAACCTTCTGGCGGCCCTTTCTCGCCGCCGATCCGCCTCTCGTCATCTACAGCAATGCGCTCTTCGAGGGCAATTCCACGCAGGGTCTCCGCTATGCCGCACCCGATTCCGCGAAAGAACCGGAGGGCGCCGGCTACGTCGATACCTACACCGGCATAGGGGAGCTCGCCTCCGTCTACACCCTCACCCGCCTCTTCGATGCACACCATGAAACGTTTATCCTCAAGCGAAGCCTCCTCGTCACGTGGGACGAAGCCCAGCTCCGCAACCTCATCTTTATCGGCGCGCGCGTCGAGAATCCGTCGCTCCGGGTTTTGCAACCCACCAGCGACTTCACCATGGTGGCCAGCCCGGAAGCTGCCGGTGTGGTGAACGTTCATCCTCTCGCCGGAGAGCCTGCCGTCTATTCGCGCCCCGAACGGCCTCTCACCACCGACTACGCCATCCTTGCCCTTGAGCCCGGCCTCCAGCCTGGTCGCCGCATGCTCGTCTTCAGCGGGCTTACAACCTTCGGAACGCAGGCCGCTGTCGATTATGTCTGCCAGCCGGATACTGCCGCCCTGCTCCTGAAAAAAATCACCGGACCCAAAGGCGAGATTCGCCCATTTGAGGCAGTGCTGCAAACCAATATCGGAGGCGGCGTTCCGCTCCAGACGCGGCTGGTCACCATCCGCGAGCATTAGGCCTTGATGCTGTTCGTTCGACAGCCCGCTATTGCACCGGCTCCAGCTTCAACTCATTGTTCAGGTGGTTCTGCGCCGCCAGCTCGTTTTCGCGCTTCGCTTCGTCCGCCTGGCCCGCCAGCCGATACGCCTGCGCCAGCGACGCATGCGTGATGTAATTGGCCGGGTCCATCTTCTCCGCGTGTTGCAGATACATGATCGCCGTCTGCGCTTCCTGTTTCCGCAATAACACCCGGCCCATCAGGATGAACGGCCCGGTGCTGCTCATGTCCAGCGCCAGAGACTTCGTCAGCGCCTGCTGCGCCTCGTCCAGCCGGTTCACGCGCAGGTAGGCATCGCCCAGCCGCTCATAAACCGGCGAGTAGTTCGGGTTGATGCGCCGCTCGGCTTCGAACTGCTGAATTGCCTCGTCGATGTTCGAATCGGTCAGCGCCACTTCGCCCAGCAGGAAATGCGCCAGCGGCAGCTCCGGCGAAATCTGCAGAGCCTTTTGTGCCTCGCTTGCTGCCAGTCGCGGCAGATTTGCATGATGCAGCATGGTGGCCAGGGTCAGCCAGGCCGCTCCCGAATCCGGCGGCTCGCCGAACTGCGCTGCAAACGCCTTGCGAGCATCGTCGTAGCGATTCGCGTTCAGGTAACAGAGTCCAAGGACGTAATTCGCGTCTGTGCCCGCGTCTGGCGTCCACTGGCGAACGCGTTCAAGATACGGAATCGCCGCCCCAGGCTGCCCCAGCCTATACAGCGTCAGGCCTTGCATCTGCACTGCCTCGATGTCCTGAGCATCCTGCTTCAGTGCAGCCGCAAACGCGTCGCGCGCCTCGATCAGCTTCCCCGTGCGGTAGTAGGCCAGCCCCAGTTCGCGCTCCGCCCCCTGCGGTTGTGACTCGGTCTCGGTCAGTTTCTTCAGGATGGCAATGGCCTCATCGGGATGATCGTGCTGCAGGGCTTCGTGCGCGCCAGCCACATCGCCGTTCGCCGCTACGCTGGACACGGTTTGGGCCTGCAGTACTGCAACCAGGGCAAGCAGGAGCATCGCAATCATGGAGCATTTCATAACGCACCAGCATACTGCGCGTCTCACCCATCGAGTAGTGTTACTATGACCGGCGATATGAGATTTGGGGCTGTTGCTCCGGCGTTGCTCCTGATGGTGGTCGCAGCCGCCGTGCAATCGGGGGCGAAGCAGGCGTCGGATCGCCAGCGCACTCCTTATCCGGCTGACAAGCAATATCCGGCCCCCGCCTGGTTTGTGAATGTGGCTGCGCAGGCCGGTCTTACCATGCGCAACGACAACGGCGAAGCCGCGGCAAAGAATTACATCATCGAGACGACCGGAGGTGGCGTCGCCATCCTCGACTATGACCGCGATGGATGGCCGGATATCTTTCTCACCGGCGGTCGCACACTCGATGGAGAACGCGCCTCGCCCGATGCTCCCGCCAGCCATCTTTACCATAACAACCACGACGGAACCTTCACCGACGTCACCGCTCAAGCCGGATTAGCCGCGACCGGCTGGGCACAGGGCGTCTGCGCGGGCGACTACGACAACGACGGCTATGACGACCTCTACGTAACTTACTACGGGATGAATCGCCTCTACCACAACGAACGCAACGGACGCTTCAAAGAGGTGGCGGAAATAGCCGGAGTCGCGGGTGACGGAACAAAGTGGAGTACCGGTTGCGCCTTTGTCGATTACGATCGCGACGGGAAGCTGGACCTTTTCGTCGCTAACTATGTTCAGTTCGATCTCAGGAGCGCACCAAAACCGGGTGAGCGGATGAACTGCATCTGGAAGGGTATGCCTGTCGAATGCGGCCCGCGCGGCCTCGCGTTTACCACTAACCTTCTCTACCGCAATCTCGGCGACGGCAAATTCTCCGATGTCACCCGGGCCAGCGGCATCGCTAAAACCAACGGCCATTACTGCCTTGGTGTTGCTCCGCTTGACTACAACCGCGATGGCTGGCCGGATATCTATGTCGCGTGCGACAGCACGCCGAGCATTCTTTATCGCAATAATAAGGATGGCACCTTTACCGATGTCGCCGTGGATAGTTCTGTAGCCTTCAGCGATGACGGCAACGAACAGGCGGGGATGGGAGTCACCGTCGCCGATTATGACGGCGACGGCTGGCCCGATATCTTCAAGACCAATTTCTCGGACGATACTTCCTCTCTCTACCGCAATAATCGGGACGGAACGTTTACTCCGAGCATCGTCGACGCAGGACTCAGCCTCAACACGCATTACCTTGGCTGGGGAGTCATGTTTGTCGATGTGGACAACGACGGGTGGCCAGACTTACTTCTTGCGAATGGTCACGTCTATCCACAGGTCGACGCCGGTTTGGGAGCCAGTTATCGGGAACCCAGACTTCTTTACTGGAATCAGGGCAACGGCAGGTTCAAAGATGTCAGCGCGGCTTCAGGTCCGGGCTGTACGGAGCCGATGCCTTCCCGCGGCCTCGCTGTTGCCGACCTCTGGAATGACGGCCGCGAATCGGCGGTCGTCAACGACATGGATGAAAAGCCGTTGCTTCTCGTCAATCTGGCTCCAAATGCCAATCACTGGCTCGGCGTTGTTCTCGATGGAACGCGCTCCAATCGCGACGGCATCGGAGCACGAGTCACCGTCGCTGCTGGCGGCAAAACCTGGGTACAGGAGCTGCGTAGTGGCGCCAGCTATCTCTCTTCGAGCGACCTCCGCCTCCACTTTGGCCTCGGTTCCGCCGCCGGCATCGAGCATATCGATGTATTGTGGCCCAGCGGCATCGAGGAACGCTTCCCAGGGAACTCTGCCGATCGCTACATCACCCTTCGAGAATCGTCCGGAACGCCACTGAAGGCTCTTGAGCCACCCAACCCGCATTAGGAGGCCCCCGCTATGCCTGCGCTTAGCCTCGCATGAGCTTCTCGCAACCGGGCTAAGCACGACGGCACCCTACACCTACGGACACGCGATCGATGATCTAAGGTCGACTATCTCAGAAACCACCGCCGGAAGTGACGGCTTTAATTTGGGCTACACCGACCCCTTCAATCCAGGCTATGACCGTGGTTCGAGCGATCTCGATATTCGGCAGCGCTTCGTTCTGGCGCCGATCCACCGGACACCGTGGTTCAGCAAAGACATGAGCCTCAAGGGAGAGGTGCCAGGCAACTGGATGGCTACCGGCATCTACACCGGTCGCAGCGGCACTCCGTTTACTTATTACGACTCTACCTATAACCCTGGCGATTTCTACAACATCGCTCGCTACGTACCTTCGTCGCCGATCGGCAACTGGAAGTACACCAAATCGAAAGGCCTCGTGCCAGGTGCAGTCAATCAGCATTATTTGGCACCGAGTCTTCCGAATCGCGAGGAAAATCGTAAACGACGCTATCGGAGGCTAGTCGAATTGGGCCTTCCCGGCTCTCGCGCCGGAGCGAAATTCAATCGTTGGTCCGGGTGCGTGGAACCTTGACTTAGCAGTAGGCAAACAGTTCCTGGCAAATCTGATCATGGACGGGGCCTCTGCAGTTGGTGTCTCTCCTCCATAACAGCGACGCCTGTCATGGAGTCGCACCCATTTCATAATTTAGAGTCGAGAGAGAGAGACGGTATTGATAACGAGCGCTGGTGTCCTGAATCTGCGCGCTTGTCTGCTGGAGCTGCGCCTGGCTCAGTTCGACAATGGAGCTGAGGCCGAGTTTGTAGCGTGTCTGGGCCAGGTTCATCGCAAGGTTGGCTTGCTTCACGAGTTGGGCGGTGACGGCCATGCGTTGCCAGCTCATGTTCGCCTGGAGCCATGAAGTGCGTACGTCGCGAACGATGCGATCGCGGAGGTCGCGGCTGTCTTCGGAGGCCGCCTGGGCGCGGTAGCGAGCTTCTTTCGCCTCTGAGACATAGAGGAACCCATTAAAGATGGGGATGTTGATGTTGCCCCCGATTGCTCCCCACCAGTTCGCGATGTAGTAGGTGCCGGGATGAACAGGGATAATGCCGGCGGTGCCGGCGGCTGAGATGGTTGGCAGGAGCTGGTCCCACTGGGCGCGGGCGAATTTCTGCGCCGACTGCGTGTCGTAGGTAAGAGACTGCAGATCGGGGCGCTGCTGCAGCGCGGTCTGGATGAGGGGCTCGGCAGCCGGAGGTGGTGGCGGCGGCGGCGATGAGTCCTCGACGAGCGCGTATTCGACGCTATGATCGAGGCCCAGGACGGCATCGAGGGCGGCCATGGCCGCGTCCGCATTGTTCTGCGCGTCCAGTTGCAGGAGCTGTCCCTGAGAGAGGTCCACATCGGCGAAGCTGAGGTCGAGGGTGGATTTAAGTTTGTTGCGCGTCATCGCGCCTACCTGGTTCTCGGTGGTCTGGCGTGCGTTCACGGTCTGCTTCGCGACTTCAAGTTCGGCTTGTGCGGTCAGGGCGTCGTAGAAGGCCTGGTCGGTGGCGAGGACGATTTCTTCGGTGGTGGCGAGGGCGCTGGCGTTGGAGGCCTTCTCTTCAAGCTTGCGGGAGAGAACAAGGTTGTGGGTATGGCCGAAGTCGTAGATGAGCTGGGTGAAGTTGGCGCCGCCGCCGACGTGCTGCAGGAGACGGGAAGCCGTGAGCGATCCAGCGGAAAGACGACTGGCTTCCTCAGCCTGGACGGCGGTGGCCGCGCCGTTGGCGGTGGGAAGCTCGGCGGATCTGGCCTCAAGGGTGACTTCGTGCTGGGCCAGGGAGGTGAGTTTGGCGACGGTGACGCGGGGGTTGTTGCGGATCGCGAGCTGTTCGGCCTGGGCGAGGGTGAGAGTCGGCTGGTTATCGGGCAGGGCGGGGGGGTTGCTGCCAGGAAGTGGTGCGCCGGCCGACGGTGGCGGCGTTTGCTGCATGGGCGCGGAGCCCTGTTGTTGAAGCGACGAAAGCAACCGCGGCCCGGGGGCGGCGGGCAACGTGGACTGGGCAAAGAGGTATCCGCAGGAGAGGAGGGCTGCAGCGAGGGTCAGTGATTTCTTCATGCTTTACTTGCCTGTTCCTGGCTAAGCTTCTGTTCGCTTCGCGCATGGATCATGAGGTAAACGGCGGGCACCAGGAACATGGTGGCGACGACGGATACACCGAGACCGCCGATGATGGCGCGAGCGAGTGGCGCGTATTGCTCGCTGCCGGCTTCGAAGCCGAGGGCCATCGGAATCATGCCGAGCAGGGTGGCCATGGAGGTCATGAGGATGGGGCGGAGGCGCATCTTGCAGGCTTCGACGGTGGCGTCGAGCAGCGGCATGCCCTGGGAGTGGAGGAGGTTGGAGAAGTCGACGATGAGGATGCTATTGGAAACCACGATGCCGGTCATCATGATGGTGCCCATCAGCGACATGATGTTGAGCGTGCTGCCGGTGATGAGCAGCAAAAACACAACACCGGCGATGCCGGGCGGGATGGCCATGAGGATGATGAAGGGATCGACGAAGGAGGTGAACTGGGCCATGAGCACGAGATAGACGAGTACGATGGCGAGCAGCAATCCGAAGCCGAAGTCGTGAAAGGCTTCGTTCATGCTGACGACCGCGCCATGCAGCATGATGCGCGTGTTGCTGTCGGTGGTGGTGTGGCCGATGAGGTCACGGATGCGCTTGCCGGCACCACCGAGCGCCTCGGACCTGGTTGCGACGTAGACATCGATAACACGGCGAATCTGGTAGTGGTCGACTTCGGTGGGGGTGTTGATGAGCCTGACGCTGGCGACAGAGCCAAGCGGCGTGTAGCCGGTGCGATGGGAGCCAGTCCACTGGTCGGGATCGGCGTCGGAGGCCTGGAGCGCATCGTCGATCGGACTGTAACCGGCGGGGCGGATGCCGCGCAGGGGAATGCTCTCGAAGTCCTGCATCGACATGTTGTCGATCCAGCGATTGGCGTATTGCACCGTGACCATGTAGTTGTTGCCGCTTTTGGGGTCGATCCAGTAGCTGGGCGCGACCATGCCGTCGGAGGTAAGGGCCGTGATCACGTTGTCGACAACATCTTTGGCCGAGAGGCCGATCAGCGATGCTTTCTCGCGGTCGATGTTGAGCTGAATGCCGGGGTAGTTGACGTCCTGGGGGATGTAAGTGCCGCTGACGTCGGGGAAGGTACGAATCTTCGCGGCAAGCTTTTCAGCAAGGGCGTAGGCGCCGTCGATATTCATCGAGCTAACCTGGAGATCGATGGGCGCAGGCAGCCCCTGGTTGATGACGCCGTCGATGAGGCCGCCGGCCTGGAACCAGGTGGTGAGCTCGGGCATCTCGCGGGAGAGCCGCGCGCGAACGCGCTGCATGTATTCGTAGCTGCCGATGGAGGGGTCCTGTTTGAGGCTGGTCTGGACGAATGCGGTGTCCATGGAGGCGTTGGAGGTGAAGATGGAGGACAGGTCGGGATAGACACCGATGTTGGAAACGATCATGCCCAGGTCTCGGGGGCGCACCTCTTCGCGGATGATCTTTTCGACGCGGGCGATGTATTGATCGCTGACTTCGAGGCGGGTTCCGCTGGGCATGCGGACGTCGATGACGAATTGACCAGGGTCGGTACGCGGGAAATAGGCGCGGCCAAGGAACGGGAAGGTCAGGATGAGCAGGACAGCGCAGGCCCCCAGAATGCCGGCGGTGGTGAATCCGGGACGGAAGAGGGAGCGGCGCAAGAAGCCTTCGTACCGGTTCACCGCGCGCGTGAAGTAGTCGTTAAACTTTCCGACGATGGCCTCGAGGGAGAAGCGGCGTTTGAGCTGGGGTTCATGCTGATCCACGAGTTCACCGGCGTCATCGCGTTCGCCATGGCCGTGCCCGCGCAGGAAGAGCGCGCAGAAAAGCGGAATGACAGTCATGGCGAAGGCGTAGGAGGCGAACATGGAGAGCACCACGCCGAGCGCCAGCGGAGTAAAGAGATATTTGCTGACCCCGGAGAGGGAGACAACGGGAAGGAAAACGATGGAGGTGGTTACGGTGGCGGCCAGAACGGCGAGAGATACTTCGGTTCCGCCTTTTTCGGCGGCGATGGCGGCGGGCTCGCCGAGTTCCATGTAGCGGAAGATGTTTTCCAGCACGACGACGCCGTTATCGATGAGGCGGGAGAAGGCGAGGGCGAGGCCACCGAGGATCATGGTGTTGATGGTGCCGCCCATCATGTTGGCCATGAGCATGCACGCCAGGGCCGACAGGGGAACCGCCAACATGACGGCCACTGTGGCGCGAGGGCTGCCGAGGAAGAGCAGGATCATGATGCCGGTGAGTGCGAGGCCGATGGCGGCCTCGTTGACAAGCTGCTTGAGGGCCAGCTTGACGAAGAGAGACTGATCGAAGACGACGGCGGTTTTGAGCGAGGACGGAATGTCGACAAGGTGTTTGATGGCCTGCTTCATGCCGTCGACGATGGTGATGGTGTTGCTGTTGCCGCCCTGCTTGAAAACGGGCACGTAGACGGAACGCTGGCCGTCGATGCGGACGATGTTGTACTGGAGTGCTCCGGAGTCTTCGGCGTGGCCGATGTCGGCGACAAGGACGGAGCCATTGCCGACGGACTTGAGCGGCATCTGGTTCATCGACTGGGCGTCCGGAAACTGACTATTGGCGTAAATATTGAAGTCTTTGCTCCCGATGCGGACGTCGCCGGCGGGCAGAATGAGGTTGGAACTGTTCACGGCCTGGACGACGTCCTGGAGGCTGAGGTTGCGCGCCTCCATTTTGAGCGGATCGACGTAGACCTGGATTTGGCGGTAGGTTCCGCCGTAGGGCTGCGGCACGGAGGCGCCCTGAACGTTGGAAATCTGGTTGCGGACCTGGAACTGCGCGAGGTCTTTGAGCTGGGTTTCGTTGAGGCCTTTGCCTTCGAGGGTCACAAGGCAGACGGGCTGTGTGGAGGCGGTCAGGCCGAGTACGACAGGCGGCAAAGTGCCTGGCGGCAGACGGCGGAGATCCGCCATAGCAAGGTTGGAGACGTTCGAGAGCGCGGCGTTGGGATCGGTGCCGGGCTTGAAATAGATCTTGATGAGGCTGACGCCGGTGAGGGAGCGCGACTCGCTATGGTCGACGTTAGCGGCGAGGGTGAAGAAGCGCTCGAAGGTGTTAGTAATGTCGGCTTCGATCTGCTGCGGAGGCATGCCGCTGTAGAACGTCGCGACAACAACCACCGGCATGTCGATGTCGGGGAAGAGATCGACGGGCATGCTGAAGAGGTTCACGATGCCGACGATCGAGACGATCAGGCACAGCATGAGGATGAAGTAGGGATATTTCAGTGCAAATTTTGGCATTTTACTGCTGACTTTCGTTGGCGGAGTTCTCCGCGTTCATGTCGATCATGCCGCCAGACTGCGGAGCTGTTTCCGAAGCGGGTGTCTTCTCAACGACAGGCGTCACCACTTCGTTCTCGGTGTATTTCGACTGCGCAGCGACGATAACGCGGTCGCCGGGACTGAGGCCGCTCCGGATTTCCACGAGCTGATTGCCCCGGATGCCCGTCTGCACAGTGCGGATATGGACGTGGTTGCCGCCGTCAAGCACATACACCTGCTGCTGGTTACCGCGCAGAACCAACGCTCCCAACTGAATGGTGACCACGTTGTCGGCATGGTTCAGCCGCAAAAGAGCATTCGCGTACATGCCGGAGTCAATCGTCAGGTCTTTATTGGGGACGTCGATTTCGGTCTCCATCGTGCGCGTCTCGAAATTCAGCTCGCGTGTGAAGCGCACCACAGTGCCGGTGAAGTACCGCCCCAGAGAATCCACGCGCAACTGCACCGTGTCGCCGATGTGCACGTACCGCACATAGGTCTCGGGAACAGGCAGGCGAAGACGCATGACGCCGCTCTGTGCAAGTTTCACGATGGGAAGGTCCTGGTTATTGGAGCCGACGCCGGACTGGATCAGGGCGCCGGTATCGGCATAGCGCCAGATAATGACGCCATCAAGCGGCGCGACCACGTTGGTATAGTCCTCAATTGCGCTCACTCTCTGGTTGTCTGCTTTAGAAACCTCCATTCCGTTCTGAGCCGCGGACAATGCCGCCTTGGCCGCATCCACCTCGGCGGCCGACGAGAGATCTTTGGCCTGTGCATCGTCGAGTTCCTGCTGCGCCACCAGGCCGGGTTGCGCCTGCGAGGTTTGAAGGAGGCGGTCGTAGTCGGCGTGGATTGCGCTATGGGTGGACTCGGCCCGTTGGACTTCGTGCTGGGCGCGGACGATCTCATCGCCGCTGCGCGCTACTTCTGATACGGTGCCGGATAGCTGCGCTTTGAGCTCGGGAACTTCAAGAACGGCGAGGGTCTGACCTTGGCGCACCCGGTCGCCTATGTCCACGTAAATGTGGCGGATGAAGCCGGAGACTTTGGGATGGACGTCGACGGTCTGGTAGGGCTGGAATTGTCCAGCGAGACTGAGGACTTGGTCGATATTTCCACGCTGCACCACGGCTACCTGCGCAGAAGCGTTCTCCGCGGCGTCCGCCTTTGAACTTCGGGTACCGGAATTACAGGCGACTACGGCAATCGTCGCCGGGAAGGCTAAACCCGCGACAAGCATGAAGGAGAGTCGACTTCGCATGTTTTCTGAACGCACCTTTTTGTAGGGTTTGCATGATCGGGCCGCGAGTTTAAGAACTCACGGTCCCCGAAAACGGAACACACCATTGGCCCTCGACTATTGGCCCAAACGGTTAGCACCCGAGATAAAGGAAGATTCAGATCGCGACAGGCGGAGGTCGGAAAAAGAAAGCACTCAAACTTGCGAATGAGCGCACCCGCCGCGGGCGAAGACTATCCGGGCTGTCTCCAGCGCCTCCGGCCTTGCGGAAGAAGTTCAACCCAACCCAGAAGAACAGCAATACGGCGGGGAGAACAACATATACGGATATATGTCTGAGGGCAGGCTTCGCAGTGCTTATCAGCGGACTGTCAGTACCCCTCGCCTGCTCATTGCGGGATAAGAGCTTGGCGGCCGGAATTCGGCGGGAAGCGCTATGCGGCGAATTGTAGAGAGAGAGCTTGTACTGCAGGCCCCAGGTAAACACGGTGAGCGTTAACCCCAGGAACGCCAGGCTTCGCCATGAAAAACCTATCCGTTCTGGACGCAAAGTATTCAAATGGGGTGAACTGCCTAAATTTCAGGCCCTGGGAATGGTCGGCGGATTATATGCCGCACCACACCATGATAACCCTAAGACGGTTAATAGGGCGCGAAAGGATGTCACGACTGCTACGGTGCCGGTCGAATATCGCTTTCGGCCTCTACCATTCGGTCCAAGTCGCCTCCGAAGAAAACCGCCGCAAACCCCGGGAAAGGACAACGAAGGCGGCGAAGAGCGCAACTCGACAGTGAGACTTTGCCCGGCGGTAGCGCGTCGTCATGGAGTTGCCTGTCGCGAACGGGGACGATGAAGGCTAAGGCGGTTGTGAGTGGTTGGTTGCTGGCGGTCGCGGCGGCGATTTCGGCGGCGGCACAAGCGGTAGATGCGCTTCGCGTTCACTTCCCACCCCTCGCGCCTCAGCATCACCGTAAGCCGGCGGTAGCCATAGCGCACACGGCTGCCGGCCAGTTCCCGCAATCGCACCCGCAGGGCCTTCTGCGGATCACGATGATGCTGATACCTCAGCGTTGCCCGGTTCACCGGAATCAGCCCCGCAGCATGCCGTTGACTGAACTGGTGGACCTGTTGGGCGCCCACTCCGCCAGTTCACGACGCGCCCGAGGCCTCAGAGCTTTTTTGCGACGATCTCCTGCAGGACGTGGCGATCCAGAGAAAGATCCGCGACCAGCCGCTTCAGCTTCCCGTTCTCCTCACGCAACTGCCGAAGCTCCCGCAGCTCGATCAGGCCCATTCGCAGTGTGAAACTGGGCACAGGATTCGCATGGGGATGCGTTCATAGCCTGACCCGTTTCACTGCAGAGTGATTTCCAGTACCTCGATGGAGTAAGCCGGAGTGCGGAATCGCAGGCTATTGCCCGGTGTCGGAAGCGCGGTTTCGACGGGCGCGACGCTCGTCGGCTGATTAATGGAGTTCGTTGCTTCGGGATTGTGGGCCGTCAGCGAAATCAGCCGGCCCGAGGGCGCGAGCTTCGCTCCAGGGAAGCGGACTTGCAAGGACTGGGGATCGGAGGAGCCATTGACCAGCTTGAGATAGAGCTGCTTTTTGGCGGAATCCTGCGTCACCGAATAGAAAAATCGCGGACCCGCGCCTTCGATGGAGGACGCGGGGGTTTCAGTGCCGATGTGACCGGCAAACAACACCTGCGCGTAGTAACTCGGCGACCCGTAACTGTGCAACGCATCGTAGCCGATGAGGTCGGTATCCCATTGCATGGCTCCCGGGCTGACGTTCACCAGCAGCGGAGCGTAGGAGGCCATGACGATGAGGTCGCTGTTGCGTTCGAGGCCGATCATCCATGCGGCATCGCCGAGAGCAGCTCCCATGTTGGGCGTGGGCGTGCCTTCGCGCGTCGCCCATTCGCCGACAAAAATCTTCGGGCCATTGCGGTCGGTCTTGTCGTAGTGGGTCGCGTCGTGGAAAAAGTCGGTTGCACGCAGATAGTAATGATCGTCGAGCACATCGGGAGTTATGCCTGTGACCGGAGCTGTCGCAATCAGCTGTAAGTCCTGATACCTTGCCTTGATCGCTTTGTAGAACTGAGCATATCGATCACTATAGCTTCCTGATTTATCGAATTCATCTTCGTTGCCGATTTCGACATAGGTTATATGGAATGGCTCAGGATGACCGTCCCTGACTCGTTCGGCGCCCCATTTGGTATCGGAGCTGCCCATCGCATACTCAATTTCATCGAGGGCACTCTGAACGTACGGTTCCAGATCGGGCCCCGGTTTCACGTGTTCGCCCTTGAGCGAGTAACCCGCATAGACAGCGAGGACCGGCGACATATGGAGATCTTCGCACCACTCAAAGAATTCGAGCAGTCCCAGGCCGTCGGTCGACCAGTAATTCCATGGACTGGGATGGCCGGGACGATCGACGCGCGGTCCGATGGTCTTCTTCCAGTCGTACCAATCAGCGATGTGGTCGCCTTCGAGATAGTTACCGCCAGGAAAGCGCAGAAATTGCGGATGCATGGCGGCGAGTTTCTCCATCAGATCGATGCGGTTGCCGTTTGGTCGATCATGGTACGTCGGCGGAAACAGCGATACCAGATTCAGCCAGAGATTGCCGGGATGCGCCACCGTGAGCACCAGGTGGTTATCGAGGGAGGGCTCGATAGCGCCGGTCTTCAAAGTGAACTTATATTGCCCCCAGTTGGTGCCGATGCGGGAGACAACTGCGCTCGCCAACACCTTGCCGCTTTGGTTTGCAACCAGCGTGGCTGTCACCGGACCTACGTCTGCGGAGTCTTCTTTCGCATAGAACGAACCTTGATAGGTCGTATTAGGGCGAAGAGGAATACCCCAGTAACCTCCGTTCAGAACGCCGGCGGGGCTGGCGGCGTTGGCCTGGCTGACCTCGAGATGCAGGCTACTCGTTAGCGCCGTGCTGGGTCCGGTCGTCTTATCGAGATTGATTCTTGCCTCGGAGTTGCCGTTCTCGACCAGGATCCAGTCATTGACGCCGGACCAGTCCGCACGAAAGGTTCCATTGCGAATCAACTCCGCGTAGAGGCCGCCATCGTAGGAGTGGTTGATCTCCTCGGTCATCAGGCCGTAGAGCGTGGGGCTGACCTTCGACGCCGGCTGATCGGCATGAATGATGAGGGTCGCGGGACCGGTTTGCGCATTAGCGAGTGTGGCGGACAGGAGCAGGAGCAAAAATGCGGGGATTCGAAAGAATTTAGCTTGCATGGATAGGGCCTCGATTTGCACTCGGACTGGATGTCGAGAAACGTATATCACAACCGCCATTGCTCCAGCTTTGAGGTGCGTTCGGGCGCCAATCCCGTGTCGCGGATTCGTGGCGTCAAGAGTGCGGCGATGGGCAGCAAAGCTTGAGCATGGTTGAAGCCTCTCCATCATTCCTCCGCGAATGGTCGCGTTTTACTCCGATCCAGCCTGCATCAGCGAACCCAGGCAGACCACGGCCTCGTCCAGTTCCGCAACCGGCACGCATTCGCGGCTGCTGTGCGCCGTGCGCATATCGCCGGGGCCGAAGACAATCACTTCTTCGGCAATCGGCGCGAAGATGCTGGCCTCGGAGCCAAACGGAATCGAAATCGCCGCTCTGCCGGTGAGCGCCTCTACAGACTGAACCAGAGCCGCGTTGGCGCTGGTTTCAAAGCCAGCCTGTTGTCGCAAAGGCTTGATCTCGGCGCGGAAGCGCGGATTGAAGGAGTGCAGGCGGGCGACAATTTCCCCGACAGATTCAAGTACGCGATTGGCTGATTCTCCCGGAATCGGCCTCCACTCCAGCTGCAGGCGGCAAGAAGCCGGGACAATGTTTTTCGCCGTCCCTCCTTCGATTGTGCCGACGTTGAGCGTCGTGAATCCGGGATCGAAGAAGGTATGTTTTTCAACTGCAAGGCGCGCGGCAAATTCCTCGAAGGCGGTGATGAGATGAGCGGCGTTATAGATCGCCGACACACCCTGCTGCGGATGGGCGCTGTGTGCTTCCTTACCAAAAACCGTGACTTCTGCCAGGCAATATCCCTTGCCAGCACGGGCAGGATGCAGCGACGTTGGCTCGCCGATCACCACGCGGCGCGGGCGGAGTAGGTTGTTCGTCACAAGCCGCGACGCGCCGACGCAGCCAATCTCTTCGTCCGCCGTCAGAACCAATCGCAGACCATCCGCCAGCTTCCCGGAGGTTCCGCGGATTGCCGTCAGCAGACACGCGAGAAATCCTTTCACATCGCACGCGCCGCATCCGTAGAGGCTGCCATCGCGGATGACCGGTTCCAGTGCGCCTTTCCAATCCTCCGCAAATGGAACCGTATCCGTGTGGCACATGAAGACGAGGTTCACATCCCGATCGGCAGCGTTCTGCCCGGGCGGGGCCGCGATCACGTTCACCTTCTCTACCCCGGCCGTGTCCACATACGGCAACGCCAAAGTGGACCAACCCCTGCTCCTCAGCACACCGGCGGCATAGTCGGCGACGGGGCGATTCGAGACGGCAGAGTTTGAACGAATGCGAATCAGGTCCGACAGAATCTCGACAACGCCCTTCATCGCGACGCACCCGAAGCTGCATCGCGCCAGACTTTGGCGTGGACCTCTTCGTAGCGAGAGATAATCTCTTCCTGGCTCGCGTGCTTGCCATCGCGAACGATGAGTTTGCCGTTCACTGCCACGTCGCGGATGGCGCTCCGGTTCATCCCGAAAACAATCAACGGCAGCAACTCTTCCGCGGAATGGCCGGCAATAGAAACGTCACGAAGGTCAACGGTGAAAAAGTCCGCGAAGGAACCGGTCGCCAGTTCTCCCGAACGCACGGCGAGGGCACGCGCTCCATTCACCGTTGCGCAATCGAAAAGCCGCGCTGCCAGCCCCTGTTCACCAATCTGATCGAGAATCGCCCGTTGCTGTTGGATCAGCCGCAAATGGTAGTCCACCTCTCGCGCGTCCTCCAGCGGATCGATCTGCGCCTGACTGTCGGACCCGAACGCAATACGAACGCCGCGCTCGATCGCTTTGTCTGCCGCAATAATGCCATCGCCCAGGTTGCGCTCCGTTGTCGGACAGGAACAGATCGTCGCTCCTGCGTCTGCCAACATCGCGGTTTCTTCTGCTCTGATGTGGATCGCATGAACCGCGGTCCAGTCAGGCCCGAGCAGCCCCGCCTTGCCCAGCAAAGCGACCGGAGTCGCGCCGTATTCGCGCAGACATGCTTCGTTCTCAGCAACCTGCTCCGCCATGTGCATGTGCAGCGGCAGCTTTCTCTCGCGCGCCCAGGCGGCAATCTCGCGTACATCGTCGAGAGGCACGGCCCGGATGCTGTGCGGCGCGACGCCGACTTGCACGTCTGCCGAATCGCCTGGATATTCGCGGGTGAGCGCGTCCACATTGGCAACAAAGTCCGACGTGGTTTCGAAGAACCTGGTCTGACCAGGATCGCGAGGCAACTGAAAGCCGGAGCGCAGATAGGCGCTCCGCAACAGCACGATGCGAATGCCGACCGATCGCGCCGCCGCAATCACCTGCTTGCTGAGCAGATTCGGATCGTCGTAGGGCCGGCCATCCGGGGCCGTGTGCAGATAATGAAACTCACCCACCGTCGTCGTGCCCGCGAGCGCCATCTCGAGGAATGCCATGCGCGCGACATCGTAAACCTGTTGGGGGTCAAGCTGGGCCGCGGCGTGGTACATCGTGCCGCGCCAGGACCAGAAATCCTTGCCTGCCACGGCTCTCGACTCCGACTTGCCACGGATCAGCCGCTGGAAGGCGTGGGAGTGCACGTTAATGAAACCAGGCAGCAGCGCTTTGCCGCGCAGATCGACGACCGTGTCAGACGGAGTGTCTTTCGGGCTGACACCGAGAATGCTGCCGCTATCGCTGACAAGAATGCCACGGTTCGCAACAAACTCGGCGCCGGCGTACAGAAAATCAGGACGATAAAGGGTGGTCATCGCCACTCTCCGGCAGGGGCGCCAAACCGGCTCATGCAGCGATCCTCTGGCCGCCGATCCACACTTCGCTCACCGGATTGCTCCCCAGCGTGTAGACCAACTCCCGCCAGTCTGCTCCGTGCAGCACGAGGAAGTCCGCGGGGAGTCCTGGTTCGATGCGCCCCGCGTGGGACAAACCCAGCGCGCTCGCGGCATTCACCGTTCCGGCGGCCAGCGCCTCCTGCGGCGTCAGACCATTCAGACGAACGGCGAGACCCAGCGCCATCGAAGCCGAGAACAGCGGACTCGATCCCGGGTTGAGGTCGGTTCCCACCGCAACAGCGGCGCCTGCATCGATCAGCTTGCGCCCCGGCGCCGGCGCCAGCCCCAGATGCAGCGTCACGCCGGGAAGGATTGTCGCGATCGTTTTGCTGCCAGCCTTCGAGGCAACTTGTTCCGCACTGCACGCCTCCAGATGATCGACGCTCAGGGCTCCCATGCGCAACCCAAGTTCGAGTCCACCGACGCGCTGGAATTGCTCTGTGTGCAGTTTGATCGCCAGGCCGTGCTGTTGCGCGCAGACAAGCATGTGCTCCGCTTCCTCTGCGCTCCAGGCTTCCTTCTCAACGAAGACATCGACAGCGTGAGCCAACTTGCGCAGCGCCACTTCCGGTATCAGCGTCTGACAAACGTCGGACACGTAGGCCGCGCGTTCCGCCGCGTCGGCAGGCGGCACATGAATCAGCAGCGTGGGAATAATGCGGGCGCGTGTATGTTCGGCAAGTGCCCGGATCACCGCGAGCATTGCAATCTCAGCATCGGGTGTGAATCCGTATCCGGATTTCACCTCGATGACGGTCGCACCGGATCGCAGCAAAGAGTCGATACGCGGCCTGGCGAGAGCGATCAGATCCTCCTGAGACGCAGCTGCCGTCGCGCGAATCGTGCTCCGGATTCCGCCGCCTGCTGCCAGGATGCGCTCATAAGGCACCCCTGCTACTCGCGCTTCAAAGTCAGCCAGACGATCGCCCGCCCACACTGCATGTGTATGTGGATCGATCAGCCCCGGAACAACGGCACGATGTTCCACATCGATGGTCGCCGCGGCTTCTCCGACCCAATCAGCTTCCGGCCCAACCCAAAGGACAAGGCCATCCGCGATGGCGAGTGCCGCACGCTCAACGATCTTCAGTCGACGCATCTCCACGCCGTGCTTCGGACCAGGCCCTTCCGCAGTCACCAGCTCCGAAATTCCCCGTATCAGCAGGTCGGCTTTCATTGCAGGCTGGGCATGTCAACACCACGCTCCCTCGCGACCGCGATCGCTCGATCGTATCCTGCGTCCGCGTGGCGGACCACACCCATGGCGGGATCGTTCCGCAGACACAAACGCAACCGTTCCTCCGCTTCATCGCTGCCATCGGCGACCGCCACCAATCCCGCATGCTGGCTGTAACCCATGCCCACGCCCCCTCCATGATGGAAGCTCATCCATGCAGCGCCGCTGGCAATCCCCGTCGCGAAGTTCAGCAGTGGCCAGTCAGACACCGCATCGGACCCATCGAGCATCGCCTCCGTCTCGCGGTAAGGACTCGCCACCGAGCCAGCATCGAGATGATCGCGCCCGATCACGATGGGCGCCTTCAGCCGTCCATCGCGCACCATCTGATTGAAGAGCAAGCCGGCCCGATCCCGCTGCCTGTAGCCGAGCCAGCAAATGCGCGCCGGCAACCCCTGGAACGCAATCTGATCGGCGGCATAGGTAAGCCATTGCGTCAGCCGCTGGTCATCTGGAAAGAGCTCCAGCAGCGCCTGATCCGTCGCCGCAATGTCGGCAGGGTCACCGGACAAAGCAACCCACCGGAACGGCCCGCGTCCTTCGCAAAAGGAATCTCGGATAAAGGCTGGCACGAATCCCGGATAGGAAAACGCATTGGTTACGCCGGCGATCCTGGCCTGCGTCCGCAGATTGTTCCCATAATCGAAGGCAATGGCGCCGCGTTCCTGCATTTTGATTATGGCGTGGACGTGTTCGGCGATCGAAGCTTGCACGCGTGCGATGTACGCCTGCTGCTGCTGCGCGCGTACTGTGTTCAGATCCTCATCCGCACGCGCGATCGGCAAATATCCCCACAATGGATCGTGGGCGCTGGTTTGATCCGTCACCAGATCGGGCGTGAACCCGATCTCGACCATCTTTGGGAGAAGTTCAGCCGCATTGCCCAACAGCCCTATGGACAAAGCCTGCCGCGACGCTTTCGCTTTCTGCGCCATCGCAATCGCTTCGTGGAGCGAGGTGGTCGCCTTGTCTAGATATCGCGTTTCGAGCCTGCGCTGGATGCGGCTCGCGTCAACTTCGATGCAGATGCTGACGCCGCCCGCCAGCTTCACGGCCAGCGGTTGCGCTCCACCCATCCCGCCCAGTCCCGCAGTCACCGTGATTGTGCCCGCGAGCGTACCGTTGAAATGACGTTGCGCCGCACCTACAAACGTCTCGTAGGTTCCTTGTAGAATGCCCTGTGTGCCGATGTAAATCCACGACCCGGCCGTCATCTGGCCGTACATCATCAACCCGGCCTTATCGAGTTTGTCGAACTCATCCCAGTTAGCCCAGTGCGGCACAAGATTCGAGTTGGCTATCAGCACGCGAGGCGCGAGCCGCTGCGTCTCCAGCACCGCGACCGGCTTACCGGATTGAATCAGCAGGGTCTGGTTATTCTCCAGCCGGTCGAGAGTCTCCACGATCTTGTGAAAGCACTCCCAGTTGCGCGCCGCCTTACCTCGTCCGCCATAGACAATCAGCTCGGCGGGTTTCTCCGCCACATCGGGATCGAGATTGTTCATCAGCATCCGCTTAGCGGCTTCCTGGATCCATCCGCGCGCGGTTCGGGTGTTGCCGCGCGGCGCGCGAATCGAAGCTTCAGGCTGACTCATCGAGGCCCCTCGGGAACACAACTATTCTCGTTGCTCCGCATGGCGCAAAGCAAATCTGCTACTTATTCTGCCTTCTCTTTTTGTTCCTTCGGTTCGGTGGGCTCAGGCTTCGCGAACGGCGGTTGATCGTACTTGTAGAGTGCATTCATGAAGAACTTGTAGGTCCCGTGCGATTGCGCCCGCCATTGCGGCTTGAACCCAAACAGAAAGATTCGCCCGCTTCCGTAAGGCACTTCCAGCGCGGCGATCTTGTCCTCGATCGCCTCGGGATGCAGGAGCAAGCCGCTCTCCAGCGGATTGCTGTCCTTCGGATACCGCGCCAGCACCGCTCCATGAAATCCCGCCTGCGTGGCAAACGCCGGTCCCTGCTCGAACATCACGATCGGTTCCCCGGGCAGGCCCCACGTCACCGGACGGTCGCCCGATCCCAGTTCCACGCGCAGCAGCGCGCCAGAGCAGAAAAACTTGTCGCTCTTCATTCCTTCCAGAACATTGGTTACCGGCAGCGAGAGCAGCGGAACCAGCGTCGCTGCGGTCTGGTTGAACGCGATCAGCGTTCCCCCGCGGCGCACAAACTCCCGCAAATTATCGAGGCCCTCCTCGCCCAAACCGCCGGCGTATTGGCCGGGCACGATTCCTTCCCGATAACCTTCCATCAACTGCTGCTGGCGCATATCCGGCAGGATCAGCACATCGACGCGATCGCGCAGCTGCCCGGATCGCATATCCGCGTTATATAAACTAATTGGCGCATATCCATATTGTTCAAGAATCCAACGCGTCCAGCCTTCATCGATTGACGGATCCCATGGACGATATAGACCCACACGCACTTTGTGGACAGCGATCACGTGCTCGGGAGCCTTATCCGCACCGACTACCGAAACAGCGTATTTCTTCGATAAGTCACCGATACTTGAGCGGCTAACTCCACTCACCACGATTGCGCCCTTTTCCATGCCTTGCGATGTCTTCACCTCGTCCTGCGCAAACCCAACCGAACCTCCGGCGGCAAGGACATCGTTGATGACGCGGAAACTCGCGTTGGATTGATGGCTCACAATAAAGGTTCCACCGCTTCCCTGCACCTCCGCCGGAGGCGTGTCGAGATCGGTTACCGGCTTCAGGTGTGCGAGTTGATCGTCCGTGATCGGATCGGTAACCGGATCTACGCGGACACCCATCTGCATGGGCAAGGTCCACCCTGTGACGTCATAAGGCAAATCCACAGGCTTCTGGCTCTCCGTGAACAACGCCGAAGGATAGCGCTGCACCTCGAATAACTCCTTGGCCATCGAGGTATAAGGCTGGTTCATCAGAATCACCCAAGAACCAGCCGGATAATCGCGATCGTTCGCGCGGAACCCTGTCTGCGACTCTCGAATCTCAATCCCGTTTTCCTGCATGATGTGCGCCAGCAGCTGCCCCTCCGGCGCATCGGCCTGCACACTGGGAATGACATAGGCGAATGGAGGTCCCTGCTCGAATCGCCTGATGTTATCCCGCGCGGCCTGGTAACGGTTATAGAGCAGCGTCTCCCGATAACGGGCCGCAGTATCGAGCACCGACATCGATCCCGCCACCATGTAATCGACCGCGTCCTTCAGCCTCCACCAGCCGCCCTGCCACGGCGTGGTATACATCGTCAACGCCTTCAGGTCCTGCATATCTTTCGGAAATTCATCCACCGTGTAGAAACGCGGGGTGGCATAGCGGTAAAGTGCCGTTTCCGTGAAGAAGGATATCTCGTTGCGGAACGACCCGGCATAATCGACAAACCCCGGATACCAGTTATCGAATTGTGACTCGCTGATCGCCCCCGGCATTTGATGTTCATCGAGATAAGCCGTCATATTCGTCCCGATGACATTGAACCAACTCCGCACATACGGACTAATGTTCGAAGAGATAGGGTCGGAGAAGGGCGGTATCCAGATTCGCGCTGGAAACGGAGCCGTCTGATGCTGGCAATAAAAGATAACCGGCGAGTATTCGATTTCCGCCTTCGTGACGACCTGGGATTCCTTCATGTTCAGCATGTAGCCGTCGCGGTTGTTATCGTGGCCGACATAGTCCTGAAAGAGCCAGGGCATTGGGCTGACCTCGAAACGCGTGCCCAAATTTTTGCGGTACCAGGAAACCACCATGTCCTGGCCGTCTGGATTCAGCGTTGGCCACAGCACCAGGATCACGTTGTCAAGGACTGCATCGACCTCGGGATCGCCCTGCGCGGACGCCAGCCTATAAGCCAGCGCAATCGAATGCTGGCCGCCCGCTACCTCACTCGAATGCAAGCCGCCGTCGATGTGCACAACCACCTTCGATGAGTGCGCCAGTTCCCTTGCCTGCGCATCGTCCAGCCCCTCGGCCGTCGCCAGCTTTCTGGCGATCGACTTATATTCATCCAACCGAGCCAGGTTCTGCGGCGAAGAAATTACCGCAATCTCAATGTCGCGCCCCTCGGTGGACTTACCGACCGTGAACATCTTCACGCGGTCGGAGTGGGCGGCGAGCTCGTGGAAGTAATGAATCTCTTCCTCATAATTCGCCAGGTAGTAGTCATCGCCCGGAGTATGCCCCAGCACCGAAGCCGGGGCAGGAGCCTGCGCGTACATGGTCAGGCATGCAAGGAGAGAGGCAGAAGTCAGAAGAAGACAGCGCATGTTTCGTGGGTGCATCTCATACCTTTCTGGCTATCAGGGAGGGGGTAAACTCCGCGCCCTCCGAACCTGAGTTTCATTGTGTACGGGTAGTTTAACCACACGCGAACGTGCAGGAAAAAGCGCCGGAGACGAATCCCCGGCGCTCCTGGATGGGCGAGTTAGAAGTCGTACCGCAGCGAGAACTGCATGCGGCGGGGTTCCACCAGGAGCCCGGGATTATTGATACCCGGGCTGGCAATACCGAGGTTCCCGCCCGTGAGGCCCGAGCCGATCGATGCCGGATCGAAGCGTACGGTGTTGGTCGCGTTGTACGTCTCCCATGCAAACTTCAGCGATCCGTACTCGCGGATCTGCCAGGATTTATCCACCCCCGTATCGATGTCGAAATAGCCGTCGCCGCGAAAGTTATTGCGCTCGCCGGCTTCACCCGGATAAGGAAGCCGAACCGGGCCACCGTTACTAATACCGTTGTTAATCGCGTCCGGGTTATCAAAGAACTGGGGGTTGCCGTTCTGATCGAAATGTCGGCGCATCTTCACTGGGGCCGTAACCACTCCATAGCTCTCAATCTGCCAGTCGGTGGTCCAGCCAGGCTCGAAGAGCGAAAACGGCAGACCGCTGGTGGTGCGGTTGATGCCGGACAGCTGCCAGCCCCCGACAAATGCGTTTTCGATCCCATTGGTCCCGCTCAAAAAGGCTTTGCCACGGCCGAACGGAAGCTGATACACGGCATCTACCGTGAGCAATTGATGCGTATCGAAGTCTGAAACGGCGCGGTTCAGGTAAGGGCGCCAGGTATTCAGAATGTCGCTGAATGAGCCACCCGAGCCGCTGGTGTTGAACTCGGTGCTGCGCTCAGCGTCCGAGCCGAAATCGATTGACTTGGAGAGCGTATACGCAATATCCATCTGGAGCCCATGGGTAACAGGGTGCCGCAGGACCAATTGGCCGGCGTTATAGTAGCTCATGCCGATAGTGGATAAGGCGTAGAGCGAAGAGAACTGCCCTTGCCAGAAATGAGGCTGCCAGTTAGCCGGCGCAGGGTAGAATCCGATGAGGGGACCGTAGAAGTCGAGATCCGAGAGGGCAGTGGTTGCTCCCAGGTTGGCGCGATAAGGCGCCCACTCATTGGTATAGATGGCCTGTGTCGCACTTTCACCGGCATAGTCAAATCCGGCCATCCAGGGAAATACGTCCTCGAAGTATTTGATCGCCTGAACGGTGGCGGTGTTATTGCCGCCGTTCAGGTCCACCAGCCGGGAGAGCTGGGTGCCCGCACTGTAATAGTCGCCGCCTCCACCCGGATCCACGTAATCGACGGGCTCTGAAAGATCGAGGCTCTGGATGAGATGCCGTCCCATATTGCCAACATAATCTGCTTCGAGGGTAAATCCCTTCGGGAATTGGTGCTGAACCGAAAGGTTAAACGCCTCCGTATACGGCGTCTTTAACTTGCTGTCGAGTCCCCAGGTGATCGCAAATCCGGACAGGCCCGAAGGTGGAGCATAAGGAAATGTAGCCGTCTGGGGCGCGCTCCCGTTGCTGAAGGGCAAGCTAGTCCGGCTGGTGAAGCGGGGCGAGCTTTCCGAATTGTAGGTACCAGCCGGATTGCCAATGTCACTGCTGATGCCATAAGCACCATGCTGGTCGAAGGCGTTCACCAGAGCCTCGCCGTAGTGGTCGTAGTAAATGCCCGCTCCCATGCGAATCGTGGTCTTGTCGTTGATCGAATACGCCAGGGCGAATCGAGGCGCGAAGTTATTCTTGGCTTTTGGCCAGAAACCCGGCTTCCCGTAGTAGGGCCCGGTGGGCGCAAAGTAGAGGGTCGGCTCGTAAATCTGGCTCTGTAGAGCCGCTGATTCGCGCTCCTGGTACCACGCATGGGTGTCAATGGTAGGAGCAACCTGCTGGCCGCTCGTCTCCCAGGGCGTTTGCAGAAAACTCTGGCGGAGACCGAAGGTGAGGATGAGCTTGGGAGTCGCTCGCCACGCATCCTGCAGATAGTATTCATATTCGTTGGACTTGAAGTGCCGCGCGATGGGCGTGCCATCCGCCAGCAGGCTGGCCGAAGTGGGACTGGAAACCTTGTAGTTGAATTGATCGCCAACATACGGAACCGTTCCCACAAGGTTGGCATAGGCAATCACATATGAATTTTGAAATCCGCCCGGGACCGCTGGCTGACCGATCGTTGAAGGGTCAGGGGGATTGCCACCCAGCCAGTAGGGATTCGTACTGGCGCTGCTATAAGAGTTCGCGTCGGAAGAACGGTTCTGGTGAATGAGGCGCCAGTTTCCGCCGACCTGAAAAGTATGCTTGCCCCGCGTCCAGCTGAAGTTATCGACAATGTTAGTAACCGGAACCGACTGAATCGTGGTTCGAGTCTCCGCCGTCGGCGTGGAAAGAAAGCGGAAGTCCACATAGTCGCTGGTGCCCAGGCCTCGCAGGCTGTTTCCCTGGCGGATATATCCGAAACGCAGGTCGTTTACGATGTTCGGGGAGATAGACCAGGTATCACCGGCAACGATCCCCTTGGTATTGTCTTCGAAGGTCTGCGCAGGGGGCTGACCGGGAAACTGTTCGGCATAGCCGGTTGTATCTTTCTGCAGTCCGCCGCGCGCAAAAATGCGCTGCTTCTCGTTCGGCGTCCAGTCGATGCGCCCGATGCTTGTGTTGAAGGTCACCGGATTCGGCGACGCAAAGGTAAAGGAGCCCTCGTTGAGCCCGTCGCCCTGGGTCGTGCCATTGGCCGCCGGCATGGACTTAAAATAAGCGAGCGCATTCGGGTTCGGGCCAGGCCCAGGAGGATATTGTGCAGACTCGCAACCTCCCATCGATATACATGGAGCATCCAGTTGTGTTACCTGCGCAGGGGTGAGACTGCCGCCGGGATAAGTCAGAGTTCCAGCTTGATACGCTGCGGTCGGAACTTCCTGCGTTACCACCTCATCTTCCGCCTGCCGGTTTCCCTCATAATTGCCGAAGAAGAATAGCTTGTCTCTAATAATCGGACCGCCGACCGCGCCGCCGAAGATGTTACGGATGAGCTTGGGTGGAATGTTGGCATCGCCGCTGTTCAGCTCGGCCTGTTTCACGAACCAGTTATTGGAGACGGTCAATGTCGGACGGTTGTATTCGTAGGCTCCGCCGTGAAACTTGTTAGTTCCCGACTTGGTAATGAGACTGACCTGGGCGCCGGCGGACCTTCCTTCGTCGGAGTTGGTATTGGCGGTTGCAACACGAAATTCCTCGACGGAATCCTGGGTTTCGCGCAGGACACCTGTGAACGCGTAGCCGAACACCTGGTCGTTATCGTCGACACCGTCGACCGTAACGTTTCCCTGGTCGGAACGGATGCCGTCGACGGCGCCGCTGCGGCTATCGCCGCCTGGGTTCGATTCCGATGCGCCGAGGGTCGGCAGGTAGAGCACGCCGGGCTCGAGCGAGAGCAAGTCGGGCACGTTACGGGTTTCGCTGGGCAGCGCCTGGATCAGGGCATTGTCCATCGCGCCGCCGAGGGAGGCGTCTGTCGTGTTCAGCGTCTGGGCGGCCGCGCTTACGTTCACGACCTCGGCCTGCAACTTCACCGTCATGACGAAATCGATTGTGGCCGGCTGATCCACGATCAATTCGGCAGCCTTCTTCTGCTCAGCAAAGCCCGTCGCCGTCACATCGATGGTGTAACCGGCCGGAGGAAGCTGCGTGAAGGAATATTCGCCCGCCGCGTTGGAGGTGGCGCTCAAAACCTGCCCCGTGGCGCCGTTGGTGAGGGTGATCTTCGCGCCGGGAACGACCGCGCCGCTCGGGTCTTTCACCACCCCACGCAGGGATGTGGTTGCAATTTGAGCGATGCTGGTTGCGGCAAAGGCCAGCAAGAATACGAACGCAGCGATTGGGAAAAGGCGTCTGGTCACGTTTCCTCCAAAAAGGGCGTTGCGGGCGCCGCGTGGGTCGGCACCTTTTTTATGTGTATTGTGACGAATTGGACGAACGACCGAGTGAGCCTCCCATTTTGCGACATCACGGATACAAGTTCAAGGGGAATCGAAACACCGGGCGGTAAATGCGCTCGCCATAAACAAAAGTTTTCCACCCCATAGCGTCATCCGAATTCAGCCCATCGAAACTGGTGATGACGGGGCCCGGTCAAAACCGGGAATAGTGGTCGGCCCTGGTTGGGCCTGGGGTTGTTTACGACGTAACCCTGGCGGAGCTATAGTGGCGCATCGGCAACTCGACGCTCCGCAGGTCACGGAGCACTGCCGAGAGGAGCATCATCGATGTCCGACACCACAGAATCCAACCTCGAAGAGAGGAAGGACCGGGCGACTGGTTCTGCTGGAAGCGGCATCTCTCGCCGCGGCTTTTTGAAGGGGGCCGGTCTCACCGCGGCCGGAACTGCCCTGCTCGATGGCGTACAGGCCTTCGGCAGCGAAACCAGGGCGGCCGCCAGCCCTGGAGTCACCGAACTCGGGCCTGGGGCGGTTCCGGTACGGTTACGCGTGAACGGCGTCGAGCATACCGTTGAAATCGAGCCCCGGACGACCCTGGCCGAAGCCCTCCGCATTCATCTGGGCATGACCGGCACCAAGATTGTCTGCGACCGCGGCGTATGTTCTGGCTGCACGATCTGGCTCGACAAAATGCCGGTGAACAGCTGCATGACCCTGGCGATCGACGCGGTGGGTCACAATGTCACCACCATTGAGGGGATATCTTCGGGGGATAAGATGCACCCCCTGCAGGCCGCCTTTGTGAAGCATGATGCCCTGCAATGCGGATTCTGCACGCCGGGCATGGTGATGAGCTGTGCCGCGCTGCTCGAGCGCAATCCGCATCCTTCGGAAGCGGATGTCCGCCATGCCGTATCCGGCAATCTGTGCCGCTGCGGGACGTACCCGAAAATCTTTGCCGCAACGCTGGATGTAGCCGGCGGCGGGCGCAACGCATAGCGGAGGAGCATCATGAAGACCCCTGGAATGGAAGACACGCTTCTCGATCAGGCTGCGGCCGCACCCGCAAAGAAGAACGTCCAGATGCCCGTCGGCGTCCCGGAATATACGCTCACGGACGAATCGCGGGAGGTGCCTGCTACCGAGCCGCCGGTGTGGCCGATCAATAAGGATCTGAAATTTGTCGGACAATCGGTCGAGCGCTACGACGGCCATGCGAAGGTCACCGGCCGCGCGCGTTATACGTCGGACATCCAGCTGCCGGGCATGCTTTACGCGAAATTTGTGAACGCGTCTGTGCCCCACGCAAGGGTCGTTTCTGTCGATACCACGGCGGCAGAGAAATATCCTGGCGTTCGCGGCGCGCATGTCATCCAGCACGTGCTCGGCAATGCTGTTCTGCGGAATTCCGCGCTGGAACAGGTGAAATATCCCGTTGTGCGTTATGCCGGTCAGCCGGTGGCAGCGGTGGCCGCGACTACTCCGGCCGCCGCTGAGGAAGCCGCGGCGCTGGTCAAAGTTCGGTATGAAGCCATCCCATTCGTTGTCGATGAGGTCAAAGCGCGCGCTACCGACGCTCCCAAAGTCTTCCCCGGCGCGGCGGACGAGGAAGCCAGCGCCGGCGGCGGAGGCGGTCCGAGCGATGTGAAGCAGACCGGCAACATTCACGGTCCGTCGATCCATCGCCGCGGAGAAACCGACCAGGGATTCAAAGATGCCGAGGTCATCGTCGAGGGTCACTACACGACCCAGGTACAGACGCATTCCGCGCTGGAGACGCATGGCGTAGTGGCGGACTGGAAGCCTGAACTGTTGACGGTCTGGGCATCCACGCAGGGCACGGGGAGCGTCCGCGAGGAACTGGCCGGCTTCTTCAAGATTCCGCTGACGCAGGTGCGCGTCATCACGGAATTCATGGGCGGGGGTTTCGGAGCAAAGTTCGGGGCCGGCAATCCAGGGGTGGTCGCTGCCGCCCTTTCAAAGAAGACGGGCGCGCCGGTCCGGCTCATGCTCGATCGCGGAGAGGAGCATCTTTCCGTCGGCAACAGGCCCAGCTCCGACCAGACGCTGCGCATCGGAGCGAAGCAGGACGGAACCATCACCGCGATCCACCTGGTCGCCTATGGCACCGCGGGATGCGGAACGGGGGCGGGGTGCTCCGGCCCCGCGTCGAATCTTTACAAGACCGCTTCGCTGCACACCGAAGAAAGCGACGTCTTCATCAACGCCGGTCCGGCGTCGGCGATGCGTGCACCGGGTCATCCGCAGGGCGCCTTTGCTCTGGAGCAGACCATGGACGAGTTGGCCGTCAAGTTGAACATGGATCCGATCGACCTGCGCGACAAGACCGACGAGCATCCGGTCCGTCGCGTGGAACGCCAGATTGTGCGGGAGAGCGATCTTTGGAAGTCCCGCAATCCAGTCGCGGGAGCGAGCCCGGGTCCCGTTAAACGCGGCGTTGGGTTGGCGCAGTCGGTGTGGTATCGATTCGTCAGCATGAGCTCCTCCGCCGAGGTCCGCATTCACAAGGACGGCTCTCTCGAAGTGCTGTCGTCCGTCCAGGACATCGGCTCCGGGGTGAAGACGGTGATGGCGCAGATTCTGGCCGAGCAATTCGGGGTTCCGCCAGCGCAAATCGCGGTCAGGATCGGCGACACCAATCATCCTCAGGGGCCGGATTCCGGCGGGAGCGTTACCACACTCTCGCTTACACCAGCGGTTCGCGATGCGGCCTGGCAGGCTGCGCAAAAGTTCCTGTCGGACATTGCGCCTGCGCTTGGCACGACGTCGGACGATTTGGTCCTGGTGGATGGCGAGGTTCGCAGCCGGTCGGGTAAGTTCGAGCCGCTGAGCTTCCGCCGCGCGGCTGCCAAAATGACAACTTCACAAATTGCCGTGCAGGCGAAGCGGATTCCCGACTATGCCCCAAAGAAATACCTCACGTACGGTGGTGTCGATGTAGCCGAGGTTGAGGTCGACACCGAGCTCGGACGCATACACGTCCGACGCGTGCTGTCGGTGCATGACTGCGGCCGTCCTATGAATCCCGCACAGGTGATCAGCCAGATCAATGGCGGCATCATCCAGGGGATTTCCTACACGCTGCTGGAGAATCGGCTGCTCGATCCCGTCTATGGCCTGATGGTGAACCCCGATCTGGAGCAGTACAAGATCGTCGGCGCGCGCGAGATTCCGGAGATCGACGTACGGCTGGTCGAGGCGTACATCGGCCAGAGCTCGACCGATGCTTCGGGGATTGGCGAAGCCGCCGGAGTTGTCTCCATCGGCGCCGCCATCGGCAACGCCGTGTATAACGCCATCGGCGTCCGCATCCGTCAGACACCGATGACGCCGGCTGTCGTCCTGAGTGCACTGCGCGCGCCAGGGCAGGGGAAGGAGCTGGCATGAACCGTTTCGCAATTGCAGACTGCACTTCCGTTGACGCCGCATTGTCGCAGTTGAAGGACGGGGCTGTCGTCAAGGCTGGAGGAGTCGATCTTCTGGACCGCATGAAGGACGGCATCGAGCAGCCACAAAAGCTGGTGAATATTCGCAACATATCGGGCTTGCGCGGAATCCACGAAACCGACGAGGGGCTGACCATAGGCCCGCTCACAACTCTGGCTGAGATCAGCGAACATCCGCTCATCCGGTCGAGCTATCAGATTCTGTCCGACGCGTGCGGCCACGCCGCAACCCCGCACATCCGGAACATGGCTACGGTCGGCGGAAATTTGCTGCAGCGCGTGCAGTGCTGGTACTACCGTTCGTCGGACTTCCAGTGCCTCCGCAAGGGCAAGGATCTCTGCTTCGCCTTCGAGGGGCTCAATCAGTACCACGCCATCATGGAGTACGCTACCTGCCCGTCGGTTGCGCCCTCGTCGGCAGCCGTTGCGCTGCTTGGGCTCAACTCCAGCGTGGAGCTGAGCTCGGCGAAACGCGGCAAGCGGACGGTCGGCATCAGGGAGCTGTATGTTGTGCCCGACGCCAATCCCACGAAGTTCACTGTGATCGAGCCCGACGAACTGCTCACTGCGATCCTGGTTCCGAAGCCGGCACAAGGCACGCGGTCCGCTTACCAGAAATTCGGCGAGAAGGAGAGCTTCGACTGGGCCATCGCCGACGCCGGCGTCGTTCTCGAGATGGATGGCGATATTTGCCGCCGGGCGGTCATTACCATGGGCGCTGCATCGCCGGTCGTTCGCCGGTCGCCGCAGGCAGAAGCCGCGCTTGTGGGCAAGCCGATCACTGAGGAAACCGCGCGCGCCGCCGGACAGGTTGCCGTCCAGGGGGCGCAGCCGCTTTCTATGAATTCCTACAAACTTGATTTGTTTCCGGTCGCGGTCTATCGAACGATTCTTTATGCAGCGGGAAAGAGGGATCGCGATCCCAGCGCGGCAGGTTAACAGGAGGCTGACCAATGAGCACAATGAACGCAACGCAACCCTGCCCGTGCCTCCGCACGAAGAATCCCTACGGAGCGACACCACAGAACGCCGAATCGTGGCTGCCAGGCATTCACGCAGCCTCCAGTTACTGGTGCCTGCGCACCATGAGCCCGGCCGGCCCCGACGATCACTATGTCCATCTCACGCGCTGCGTTCCGGGCCGCACCTGTTACGAGGAGCGGGAGTAACAGACCTACACGCAGGCGATCAGCTTCGAACCTAAGTCGATTGCCGTTGCAAGGTCATCGATAACCTTGCTGATGTCGCCCATCTCCTGGGTCGCATGATTCACAACCGCATTGGCAGCCTTTAGCTGCTTTGCCAGCGCGGCAACCTGCGTGTCGTCATCCTTAAGCATTTGGTTAAGAGTGGTCTGATAATTCTTCTGCGCCGCCGCATATTTCGCAGCGAGTGCGGCGCGATCCCGGTCCGTCTTGCAGGCCGCGCGAAGCATGGCGTACTGGCTGTCCAGCGACAGGAATGTAGTCTGAACCTCGATCAGCGCATTCGCCATAGGCTGGTCCTTGTCACCTGGCTGGTTTTGACGCGGGTTGGGCCGGCGCTGTTGCAGTCGTGTTCGTCGAGCCGGTCGACATGATTTGCGAGGTCCACTTCTCTACTGTGGAAACGCTGAGCGGCGCTGAGCGGAAGGCCATGGGCTTATCTTCAGCTACGGTGTGAATGCGTTGCGACATCTCATCGAGCGATGTCGCCATGGCATTGCTGGCCTGCAAATAATCGCTGTCCATAGCAGATTTCTTCGCCGCGATCTGCTGTTTCGCCAGCGGAGCCAGCTGCGCGTTCAAATCTGCGGAAGCGGTCGACGGAGACAGCCCAAATGGATCCAGCGCCACCTTGAGAAGCGCCGCGTTATCGGTGGCATTACCATCAACCAGGTTCCCTGCCAGAGTGCTGCCTATCGTGGAATAAACCATCTCGGCAGAGTTCCAGACCTCCGCCTCTTTCGCAAACAGGTCGCTCAGGCCTTTGACCGCATCGTCCATGGCTTTCGCTGCTTCTCTCTCTTTGTGTTCCTTGGCGGCGGTTGTGAGCGTTTGCAGGGCTGCTTTCAGAGCGCCTTGCTCCACCGAAGAGGCCTTGACCGATGCAAGCGTTTCGACCTCACCTTCCAGTTTCGAAGCTGAGGCCGCCACATCGGCCGGAGCCGTTGAGCCAGTAAGTTTTCCAAAGTTCCCTGACAGAGTGGAGAAATCCGAGGCTAACTCGACGCGCTCCTCGAGCTCCGCCTCCGTCTTCTTTACCTGTTCGCGATTTTCTGAAGGATAGGGCTTGGCATAAAGCTGCTCATTCAGGAGATAGAACTGGTCTGTATTGTCGAGGATCATCCTCAGAGCCGTGTAATAGGCGCTCAGCGATTTCGCAGTCGCCGCCATCTGGGCTGCCGCAGCGGTTGCATCCTCTGAAGTCCTGCATCCAGCCAGGAGCAGAAGCCAGCAAGCAAGCAGGAGCGCGCCGCTACGATGGTGTGCCTCACATCCCATTTGTGGTTGACGCCTTCGCGGCCTGCTGCTGGAATGAGCTCCATTGCGCGTGCTCCTGCGACACCAGAGACTCGACACGTTCGGCGAGCATGGCGCGCGGATCGGGCGCGCCCGCATAGGGACCAGCATTGCCCAGATAAGTGAACTTCTCGTGTTTCAGCGCCTCGCATGTAGATCGATAAGTGTTCCAGAGCTGCTGGTACTGATTCAGGTGCAGGATACCTTCGAGAACGGTGATCAGAACGCCGAGACCCGCGGTGACCAGGTTAGCGTTATGAAACGAAAGCGCGGCAAGGAAGGGGATCAGAGCCGCGGCCAGTATCTCGACAATCTTCATGCGCTTGAAAATCCGTTGCGCCGATCGGCTCTTGCGGTCATACCAGTCGATCTGATCCTCAAGCCGCGCATAGATCGGGTCATTGCCGGTCAGGGGCTCCGTCGTTCCGGGCATAGATGATCTCCTCCAGAGTCTGCCTGCCAAATATACAATCCTTCGGATTCAATATACGGGGGTCTGCCATGAAGCTGACCTCCGTGAGCTGGTTGTGCCGCGGTGGACGGCACGGCTCCGCCTGCGATCCAAGCGCCCGCGATCAGATGTTGCCCAATTTCCAGCTTGCGCCTATTCTGGCAACGGCAGTATGCCGCCCAATTTTCAATAAGGGGTGCGTCATGGGACGCGCGATCTTCATCAGCTATCGCCGGGACGACACCGAGGGCGAAGCGGGACGACTGTTCGACGACCTGGTGCGAGCCTACGGCGATGATTCGGTGTTTATGGATGTGGCCGGGATCAACCCCGGCATCGATTTCCGCAAGGCGATCGACGATAACGTAGCGACCTGCGGCGTGCTGCTGGCCGTAATCGGTCCCACGTGGGCCAGCATTACCAACAGCTCAGGACAACGCCGCCTCGATGACCCGAACGATTTTGTGCGGCTGGAAATCAGCTCCGCGCTGGCTCGCGATATTGCGGTCATCCCGGTGCTGGTGCACGACGCCAAGATGCCCACGCCGGATCAGCTTCCGGATAACCTGAAGAACCTCGCCTATCGCAACAGCGTCGAGATTACCCATGCACGATGGAACTCCGACGTGCAGCTCCTCACCAAGGCCCTGGGCCAGTATGTCGCATCTTCGAGCTATACGAGCACGGAGCCCGTCCACGCCACTGTCTCGGTGCAGCTTCCTCCGCCGAACGCGCCGGAACACCAGCCGTCTCCGGCTAAGAAGTCGAAGACCCCGCTGATCGCCGGCATCGCCGTCGCCGTCGTGTTAGTGATCGTCGCGGTGCTGTTCCTCTCGGGGCACAACTCTGGTGGAACAGCCGCAACGCCGGACTCCGCGCCATCGGGCACGGCTTCGTCAACGCCAGCAGGGGATGCCGGCGGTCCGGTCGCGGCCAGCTCGCTCCAGGCAAGATGGGAGAACTCCGCAGAAGTGGAGGAAAACGGTCTGGCATGGCTCGACATCACCGCCTCGGGCAACCAGCTTTCCATCCACGCATGGGGTAGTTGCCAACCGAACGCCTGCGACTGGGGCGAGCAGACAACCGACTTCGACGGTCAGAAAGCTTCCGCGACCTTTAGCTTTACCCAGACAGAAAAGAACAGCGGGAAGGAAAAGTCGCGCGTAGCAACCATCACCATCGCACCCATCAATGAAGATGCCCTGCAGGTGAACGTCGACAGCACAGTGGAAGGCAAGCCCGGGACCCAGCACGAGTTCACATTCAATCGCTCGAAGTGATCGCCAATCGAACCTGACCTTCGGCCTGCAGCTGTCCACCTGAACGACGCGGCTTTGCTACCCTCAAGTCATGGCTTCGTCCCCGGCCACGGGCATCGTCACCCTGCATCCTCGCGGCATTCTCTTCGACATGGATGGCGTGCTGGTCAGCTCGCTGGGTTCGGTGGAGCGCACGTGGGAGACATGGGCGAAGAAGCGCGGCATTGACCCAACCACGGCCGTTCAAACCGCCCAGGGCCGGCGCGCTATCGAGACGGTCCGTCTGCTGCGCCCCGATCTGAACGACGTGGAAGAGCTTGAGTGGCTGGAGCGCATGGAGATTGAAGACAAAGCCGGTCTTGAGGCGCTGGCGGGCGTGGAGCGCATTCTGGAGACGCTGCCACCGAGGTATTGGACGGTCGTCACGTCGGCCACCGAGCGACTGGCGCGCAGCCGCATGGAGCATGGCGGGATTCGCGTTCCGGCGCGGTTTGTCACCGCCGAGATGGTGAAGCTCGGTAAACCGGATCCCGAACCGTACCGCAAAGGGGCTGAACTGCTCGGCCTGTCGTGCGCCGATTGTCTGGTCATTGAGGACTCGGCCTCCGGCGTCAAGGCCGGTCATGCGGCTGGGTGCATGGTACTCGCCACTCTCTATTCACAATCCGCCGAGAGCCTGCGCGAGGCGGACTGGATTGTGCACTCGCTGGAGGACGTTCAAATACAGGCCGCCGGAGAGACGCTGGAAGTCCGGTTCACTCCAATTCAACGGCCTGTGACCGCGCCCGCCCGCCCATGATCAAGCGCATATAATTTCCCGGACTGCCATGGCCATCCCCGTTCGAGTCGAATATGCGCACCAGCGAAAAATGCGCACGCATAATACTGCTGGCTATCGCGCCGCTCACTGGCCTATCTGGATATGGGTCTTCTTCCTGGCGCCTGGTCCGCTGACTTTCAGCCTTTTCGATCGCGGAGGCGGCGCGAGCAACTGGATCTGGCTGGGTATCGTGGTGGTTCTCACCGGCATAGCTGCGTTCTTCGGCCAGTTGCCAGGAGCAGAGCCAGCTCCGTACATACTGCGCTTCGATGAGGATCGTCCCAACCCGCGTTATCGCCGCATTTGTTACACCTTTGCCTGGAACGCGCTGCTGAACTTCGCGCTGCTCAATCTCGCAGGCCTCGTCTGGGCTACGGCAACAACCCAATGGCGGATGAAGCAGATCTACGCGCACGGTTATACGCCATTGCTGATCGTCATTCTCGCGCTGGGTGCGTTGGGCATCCTGCCGCGCGTTCGCCGCTCCACCCAGGGCGAAGGTTGGGAGCGCCGCTACTTCTATGGAACGGTCTGGTCCGTCACCGCAGCCCAGACCGTCCTGCTGATTCTCTGGAAGACGCTGGCGAAAACGCACGCCACCGACATCGTCAAACTCGTGGCTTACTGCGCTGTGCTCATCGCCATGAGTGCTCTGGCTGCCTACGGAGTGCTTCCTCGCACAAGACCAATCCTGCCGGGCGAGCTAATGGTCGCGGACTGATCTGCGGCGACACTTACAGAACCCTTATAGCTTCCTTGTGCCGGTCTTGCGGTGACTCCTCTGGAATCGAGCCAGAGGAGTTCGTATTGTGCACACCTCTCAGATCCTTCTCTACCTGGTACTGGGCGTGATCATTTTCGCGGGAATCGCATTCCTCATCTCTACACTGATTCATCTGGTTCTCGATTCACGGAGGAAGCCCGCAGCGGCGGAACCGGTGGAAAATGGCCGATGGCGCCGCTGAATTGACGAACTAAGACGCTTGAAGCGCCGAATTAAAGATTGCCTCGCGCCTCCTGCTCTCGCTCGATGGCCTCGAACAGCGCCTTGAAGTTCCCCTTGCCGAAACTGCGGCTGCCCTTGCGCTGAATAATTTCAAAGAACAGCGTCGGGCGATCCTCAACCGGCTTGGTGAAGATCTGCAGCATGTAACCCTCGTCGTCGCGGTCCACCAGAATGCCCAGCTTCTCTAACTCCGCAATCGGCTCGTCGATCTTCCCTACCCTCGCCTCCAGCTCCGTGTAGTACGTATGCGGCACGGTGAGGAACGCAATGCCCTGCTGCTGCAGCTTCGCCACCGTTTGCAGAATGTCGTTGGTCGCCAGCGCGATGTGCTGCACACCCGGCCCGTGGTAGAACTCCAGGTACTCTTCGATCTGCGACTTCTTCCGCCCCTCCGCCGGCTCATTGATGGGAAACTTCACTCGTCCGTTGCCATTGGCCATCACCTTCGACATCAGCGCCGAGTACTCCGTCGAGATGTCCTTGTCGTCGAAGTGCTGGTAGAGCGAAAAGCCCATGATGTTGGCGTAGAACTCGACCCAGCGATTCATCTCGTTCCAGCCCACGTTACCGACCATGTGGTCGATGTGCAGCAGTCCCGTGGGCCGAGCCAGGGGATCCTCCGGCGTCGCCCGATAGCCGGGCAGGAACGGCCCGTTGTAGTCGCCCCGCTCAACAAACGAGTGAATCGTGTCTCCATAAGCGGCAATGGATGCGATCCTCACCGTCCCCTGCCCATCTTTCAGCTCAAAGGGCTCGCGCACACTGCGCGCCCCGCGTTTCGTCGTCTCTTTCCATGCCTGGCGGGCATCGTCCACCCACAAAGCCACATCGCGCACGCCATCGCCATGCACGCGCACATGCTCGGCAATCTCGCCATCGGGACGCAGCGGCGTGGTGAGCACGAAGCGGACCTTCCCTTGTTCCAGCACGTAGGAGGCGCGGTCGCGAACGCCGGTTTCAGGCCCCGCATAGGCCACCAACTTCAGCCCAAAGGCCAACCTGTAGAAATACGCTGACTGGCGAGCATTACCGACCCAAAATTCGACATGGTCAGTCCCATTCAGCGGCAAAAAATCTTTTTGTGTTGCGAGTTCCGTTTGTACCAAACTGGACATAGAAACAGCTCCTGGGGTTACAGTGCCATGTGTCGAAAACCCTTTTGACGAGCACAAGGCGAGCTTTACGATATACCTCGAAGAAGAGGATTGGCCAGTGATGAAAAGTCAAACTTCGGATACAACCAATCGTCCAAAATGGGCAGCGTCAGGCCTGCGACGGCAGAACGAGGCACGTGCCGTAGTAACCTGATCGCGCATAGCTTCCACCAGGAGAGTGATCCAGTAATGCCGGCAATGCCCGCAATGAAGGACCTGTGGCATCATCTGGCGCCCATCGCCGGAACGTTTCACTACTTCTTTGCGTTCATCATCGGTGCGGCCGCTGTTGCCATCCGGAAATATATGCAGCGCGTGCGCGAGAACCGCGCGGCCATGTGGCCGAGCGCCGACGGGCAGGTACAAAGCGCGACCGTGAAGAAGGAGCAACACGGGTGTTGGGTCGAGGTCTCTTACCGCTATTACGCCCAGCAGGAATACCGCTACGGCACATACCGCCGCCATTTCGCCCGCAAAGCCGCTGCCGAGTCTTTTGCTGAAGCGATCCGCGGACGCAACGTCCAGGTGCGCTACCGTGACGACAAACCCAGCGAGTCGGTTCTTCTGGAGCAGGATTTGCAAATGACCGGCGTGCTGCAAATGGGTTGAGAAGCAGCCCGGTGCGCCGCGCCTGAATCCGACTCCACAGAGGCGAAAAGATGCCGAAGAAAGCCGCCAAACGTGCCGCCAGGCACACCGCCAAAAAGGCTGCCTCACCGGCGGAGGAGGTCGACCAGCAACTGGCCCGATATCGCGCCATGCGCGATTTCGCGATGACTGCCGAGCCCAGCGGCTCCTCTGGCGCCAAAGCGCGGCCCAAATCAGCAGAGAATGCCCTTCCCTTCGTCGTCCAGAAGCACGCCGCCACTCGCCTCCACTACGACTTTCGCCTTGGCTGGCGCGGCGTTCTTAAAAGCTGGGCGGTCACCAAAGGCCCAAGCTACGTCGTCGCCGACAAGCGTCTCGCCGTCGAAGTCGAGGACCACCCGATCGAGTACGGAGGCTTCGAAGGCGCCATTCCCAAAGGCCAATACGGCGGCGGCACAGTCATGGTCTGGGATCAGGGCACGTGGGAACCAGTCACCGACGTGGATGAAGGCCTCCGCACAGGTCAGCTTAAATTCATCCTCCACGGCAAGAAGCTGCTCGGCCACTGGGCACTCATCCGCATGAAGGGCGACCGCCTCGGCGAAAAAGGCAAGAACAACTGGCTGCTCATCAAAGAGCACGACGAGTACGAACGCACCGCCGACGATCCTGCCATCACCGATGAAGCCCCCGACAGCGCCGTCACCGGCCGGAGCCTCGAGCAGATCGCCGCAGCCGAAGATCATGTCTGGAATTCCCATGTCCCCGAGAAGAAACCGCCCGCCAATCGCTCGCGGCTGACGCGTAGAACAAGCGCGCCGAAGGCGCAGTCGCACGGACGGCCAGTCCTTCCCGATCGGGAAAGCGCCCTGCACGACGCTCCCCTTGAGAAGATGCCGGCCTTCATTTCGCCCGCCCTCGCCTCGTCGGTCGAGCAACCGCCTGAAGGCAACGAGTGGCTGCATGAGCTCAAGCTCGACGGCTACCGCATCCAGATCCACATCGACGAAAAAGACGGAAAGCAACGAGCGCGTCTTTTCACGCGCAAGGGTCTCGACTGGACGCATCGGATGCGCGACGTTGCGGAAGCCGCCGCTGAACTTCCCGTCCACGCCGCCATCCTCGACGGCGAGGTCGTGGTCCTCAACGATCGGGGAGGTACCAGCTTCGCCGATCTGCAGGCGGCTTTCGAAGAAGGTGCGAAACACCCGCTCACTTATTTCGCCTTCGATCTGCTCCACATTGACGGACACAACCTGCGCAATCTGCCGCTGGAGCGTCGCAAGTCCATTCTCGAAGGCGTGCTGGAGGAACACAACGATGGCACGCTCCGCTACAGCAGCCACATTCGTGCCCATGGCGGCGACATGTTTCGTCGCGCCTGCGAAATGGGGGCGGAGGGCATTGTCTCGAAGCTCGCCAACTCACCCTATCGGTCAGAGCGCTCGCACGCCTGGCTCAAATCAAAGTGCGTCCTGCAGCAGGAATTCGTCGTGGGCGGCTTCACTCCGCTTTCGACCGGCGGCCATGGCATCGGATCCCTGCTGCTCGGCTACTACGACCATGGCAGCCTGATCTATGCGGGCCGTACGGGAACCGGCTTCAACCGCAAGACGCACGAGCTTCTGCGCAATCGTCTTGACGCGCTGCGCCAGGAGAAGACCCCGTTCCATGACCCGCCCGGCGAGGCGAAAAAAGATGCCATCTGGGTCAAGCCCACTACGATCATCGAGGCGCGGTTTGCAACGTGGACCAACGACAATCTGGTCCGGCAGGCAGCGTATCTTGGGCTTCGGGAAGACAAGGATCCGAAAGAAGTAGTACGCGAAACGGCGGGGGCGGTCCCCCGATCCAACCGGAAAAGCCGCAAGGAAGATCCCCCTCCGAAAGCTGCGCACCACTCCGGACCCGCCGCAACCGCGGCGAAAGTCGAAAGCCCAAAGCCTGACAGTCCGAAAGCGCAAACTCCGGCTACGTCGAAATCCCGCAAAGATCGCGCCGTCGTTGGCGGCGTATCCATCAGTCATCCCGACAAGGTGCTCGACGAAGAAAGCCAGCTCACCAAGTTACAGCTCGCCGAATATTACGAAGCCGTCGCAGATCATCTTCTTCCACACATCGCCAATCGCCCCCTCAGCATCGTGCGCTGTCCGGAAGGCAGCGGCAAACCTTGCTTCTTTCAAAAGCAAATTGGCAAAGGCATGCCGAGTGGAATCGACAGTGTTCCGGTTACGGTGAAGAAGGGGGCAAAACCCGAACGAGAACTGTACGTCACGGTGTCGAAGCGCGAAGGCCTAGTCGGTCTGGCGCAGATGGGCGTGCTTGAACTTCACCCCTGGGGTTCAAGCAATAAGAGTCTCGAGCAGCCAGACCGAATCATCATCGACCTCGATCCCGACCCTGACCTCCCGTGGAAACAACTCGTCGCCAGCGCCATTGAAGTCCGCGACCTCATGAAGCATCTGGGCCTCGAGACCTTCGTCAAATCCACTGGCGGCAAGGGCCTGCACGTTGTCGCGCCCATTGTCCCCAAACGCGAATGGCCCGAGATCAAAACCTTCGCCCACGATTTCGTCCTGATGATGGAGCGCGCCAACCCAAAGCTCTATCTCACCAAAATGACTAAATCAGCCCGCACTGGCCGCATCTTTCTCGACTACCTGCGTAACGAGCGCGGAGCCACTGCCGTCGCCGCATATTCACCACGCGCCCGCGCGGGAGCCCGTGTGGCCATGCCGCTCACCTGGGCTGAACTCGAGCGCATCGATCCAAAGCAATTCGCCGTCGCCAATTTTGACAAGTGGAAATCACGCCTGAAGCACGATCCATGGCTGAAGCTGGACGAGGTGAAGCAACAGCTCACCAGCCGCGCTCTTTCCGCCGTCGCCGAAGTGGCGGGCGGTAAGTCAGTGTGAGCGCCGCAACGCCATGCGGGCCGCATTATAGCCGCACATCCCGTGCACCCCACCCCCGGGCGGCGTCGACGAGGAACATAGATACAGGTTCTTCGTTCCGGTGTAATACCCTCCAAGAGCGGGACGAAAAGCAAACTGCCGCATCGACAGCTCACCCCCGCCGATGTCTCCGCCCACCAGGTTAGCGTCCATTGACTCAAGAATAGCCGGCGTGGAAACGTGCTTCTCCAGCACGCAATCCTTAAATCCAGGCGCGAATCGCTCCAGCTGCGCCTCAATCCGGCTGGTCATGTCCACCGTGGACCCATTGGGAACATGGCAGTAGACCCATACGACATGCTTACCTTCCGGGGCCCTTGTCGGATCAAACAGCGACGGCTGGGCCACCAGCACAAACGGCTCCTCCGCGATCGCACCGCGCCTCGTCGCCTCCTCTGAGCGTGCAATTTCATCCAGAGTTCCCCCCAGGTGGACGGTGATCGCCCTGTTGCACTCCCGGGCCGCCCAGGGGATCGGCGCCGAAAGCGCATAATCGATCTTGAACGCGCCCGGCCCATAGCGAAACTCCCTCATCGCCCGCCGATACGTCTTCTGCAGCTGCTCGCCGGCAATATAAAGTAACTGGCGCGGTGTCAAATCGCACAGAACCAGGCGCTCCCTGGGATCCACTTCCGCGAGCGAGGTAATGCGGCGTCCCGTGTACACTGCGCCACCCAGTTTTTCCAGATATGCGATCAGTGCGTTCGTAATGGCCTGCGAGCCGCCGCGCGGCACGGGCCAGCCCACCACATGCGCGGCAGCTCCCAGCACCAGGCCGACCGCCGAACTCAGCGGCTCGTCGAGGCTCAGGAACGAATGTGCCGCCAGCCCCGCAAAGAGCGCTCGCGCCCGCTCGCCCCGAAACTTTCGCGTGGCCAGCGCCCTGGCGGGCTGAATAGCCATACGCGCGAACTGCGCCATCAGGAGCGGACGGCGGGGGATGCGCGTAACCGGGCCCAGCGCATCGGCCGCAAAATCCGCCCAGTGCGTGGCGGTTGGCTCAAAGAGTTTTCGCCATGCCGGCCCATCTACCCCGAGCTGCGTTTCCATGTCCTGCAGGCTGTGTTCCAGTGTAACGGCCGTGCCGTCGCTCAGCGGATGCGCCAGCGGAGAGAATCCGTGAATCCATTGCAGGCCATGTTCAGCTAGCGGCAGCGTGGAAAAGAACGGGGAACCAGCTCCCATAGGGTGCACAGCGGAACCAAAGTCGTGGCGGAATCCGGGCAAGGTCATCTCCATGGTGCGCGCTCCGCCACCGGGCTGGGATTCGGCTTCGAATACGTCCACGCGCAAACCGGCACGCGCCAGCACAATGGCTGCCGCCAGCCCGTTCGGGCCTGACCCGATTACGGCGCCGTGCTGCATTCTCTCTTCTCACCCCGAGGGCTTTCTTCCCGATTGCCGTTCTGCATCAGGCCCTCCCGGCTCGTCGCTGCCGCCGTTCCTGTATCCGCAGCTTGACGTAGTAAAGCAGATACAGCACTACTGCGAGGTTAATCACGACAAGCGCTACCCTGATCCACGTAACATGGCGCAAAATTTCGAATACTTCGAGGGGCAAAAACGAAGCTGTCAGGATCAACGTTACGAACTCCGCCCACGCCTGCTCCAGCACCAGTCCCGTTCCTTCGATGATGTCCAGCCCGGCGATGGCAAAAATGACAGCGCTGATCTGCCGCAGCCGGTGCGGATCGATCATCGCTACTTTTTCGAGGAAGAGGTTAACGAAGCGTCCTTCGGGATTGAACCGCATCGCAAGGATGAGATGCTCCGCCAATCGCATCAGGTCCCGGTGCAGCAGGCGAACTGCGCCGAGTCCGAGCAGAATAAACAGGGCGGCCTGAAGCAACTTGAATACACCAATGGCAATGATCCATTGGTCATGGCTTGATCGGTTGCGAAGCTGCGCGGGAGTGGAGGTCATAGCGCTCTCTCGCATCTTCCCACAGCGCGTCTGATGTGCGCCAGAAAAGGGCGGCCGCTACTTCACGACGAGAGTACGCGCGCCGCGCTTCAAATAGGGCGCCAGCTTTTCGAGCGCGGCCTGAACACTCAGCCCGTGACGGGCGCGCAGCTGATCCACTTTGCCGTGCTCAATGAACCGGTCCGGCCAGCCGATGCGGATCACAGGCGTTTCGATACCCATCTCGCTTAGCGCTTCCAGTACAACGCTGCCGAAACCGCCCATCAGCACATGATCCTCGAACGTAATAACCGCCGTCGCCTGCCGCGCGTAACGCGCAATCAGCTCCCGGTCCAGCGGCTTAATGAATCGCGGATTGATCATCGCCGCCGAATAACCCAAACCCTCCAGCTCGCGCGCCAGTTCTATCGCCATCGGCATCAGCGCTCCCAGACCCAGAATGGCGAAATCCTCGCCGTCCTGAACGACCTCCGCCTTGCCTATCGCGATCGCCTTGGGCTGGGCCTTCACCGTCGCGCCTGGACCCGTGCCGCGCGGATAGCGAATGGCGGTCGGCCCCTCGTGCTGCATCGCTGTAAACATCATGTCGGCCAGTTCATCTTCATCCGTCGGCGCCATCTGCACGATATTCGGAAGCCCGCGCAGATACGCAATGTCGAATAGCCCATGATGCGTCGGGCCATCGTCGCCGCTCAGCCCCGCGCGATCCATGCAGAAGACGACCGGCAGGTTCTGCAGGCACACATCGTGCACGATTGGGTCGAATGCTCTCTGTAAGAAGGTCGAATAGATCGCGCAATACGGTCTGAACCCTCGCGTCGCCATTCCCGCCGCGAAAATCACCGCGTGTTCCTCGGCAATACCGACGTCGAAATACTTCTTCGGATGGTGGGGCCGAAACAAGTCAAGCGCCGTTCCATTTGGCATTGCCGCGGTGATTGCGACGATTTTCTCGTTCTCGTTCGCCAGCTTCACCAGCGTCTCGGCAAAGATCTCCGAATACGTCTTCTGCCCTGCCGTCTCGGTTTTCCCTGTCTCCGGGTCGTACGGCCCGAGGCCATGAAACTTCTTTTGCTTATCCAGCGCGGGCTGGAATCCGCGCCCCTTCTGCGTGATCGCATGCAGCAGCACCGGTTTTTCCTGCTGCTTCAGGAAACGGAACGATTCGATCAGCTGTTCGAGATTGTGTCCATCCACCGGGCCGTAATAGGTCAGCCCGAATTCCTCGAAGAGGAACGACGGCCACAGCATTCCCTTCGCCGCCTCTTCAGCGCGTCGAACCACGTTCACAGCGCTTCTGCCACCGATGCGCTCCAGCAAACGCGCCGCGCTATGGTGCAGCTGGCTTACGTGCTGGTTGGTCACGATTTTATGCAGATACTTCGCAATCGCTCCAACGTTGCGGTCGATCGACCACTCGTTGTCGTTCAGCACCACAATCAGCCGCTTGGTCTGATCGGCGATATTGTTCAGCGCCTCGAATGAAATCCCGTTCGTAAATGCGGCATCGCCGGCCAGCGCGATCACATGCTCCGTACCCCCCGCCAGATCGCGCGCCACCGCCATGCCCAGCGCCGCTGAAAGCGCGGTGCCCGCATGGCCCGCGCCATAGCAGTCGTGCTCGCTCTCCGTCCGCAGCATAAAGCCGTTCAGCCCGCCGGGCTGCCGCATCGTATCGAAGCGCCCGCAGCGTCCGGTCAGCATCTTGTGCACGTACGCCTGATGGCTTACATCGAAGACAAACTTGTCTTTCGGAGTTTCGAAGACGGTATGCAGCGCCAGCGTGAGCTCCACCACGCCCAGGTTCGGGCCAAGATGTCCGCCCGTCTTCGAGAGCGTCACGATCAGCCGCTCGCGAATCTCCTGCGCCAGAGATTCCAGCTGCGGGACTGACAATTTCCGTAAATCGGCAGGAGAATGGATGCTATCGAGTCGATTGCCCATGGAGGTCCAGAGGATCGTCCAACTGCAGGAACACAGGAAAACCCAGACTGTTGCCGCGGAATCAAAAAAGACCCCGACGGGGGCCTTAATGTCCGAAACATCCTCTGGACGGTGATTATACCTTGTTTGCAAGCACCGGGTTGAGCGGCTAGGCGTAAGTCCACGGACGCCAGCTTGCGCCGCGGCGCCCCGGCTCTCGAATTAACGCCTTTCGCCGTGCGGATTTACACTCCCTGACTCGGGAATAAGAACCGCAGCATCGGTTGCACGCGTTCCGCCCATGCCGCCTCGTCGTGCGTTCCTCCGGCAACCGCTTCAAAGTGAAGATCGATGCCATCACGCCAGCCATTGGCCTGCAGGCGCGCATGCAGAACCTCCGCGTCTGCCAGCGTCCGGCGGCCTTCCTGGTCGCCCACGTCCAGCCAAATCCGCGGGCGCCGAGCCCAGGCCTGATCCGGGCCCTGGTCCAAGCCCCGCGCTGCCTCGCTCACGTATCCGACGATGAAGCGGTGGTTCCACCAAACCGAAGGCGACAGCACCGCCAGCTTTCCGAAAATTTGCGGATACCGCAACCCCATCCACAATGAGACCAGCCCGCCGAGCGACGACCCTCCGAGCCCCGTGTCGTTCGCACCGGATCGCAGCCGATAATGCCGGTGCAGAAAAGGCAGCAGCTCCTCGATCAGCATCTCCGCGTATTTGCTCGCCTCTCCGCCGCCCATTTTCCAGTCGTGGACGGGAGTGTACTCCGCCAGCCTCCGCTCACCGGCGTTTTGGACGCCTACAATCACCAGCGGCTCCACGTCTCCCGCAACGATCGCCTCATCGGCGTTTTCCGCCACGCGCCACGTGCGACCGCGAATAAACGATGTCTCCGGATCGAACAGGTTCTGCCCATCCTGCAAAATCAGCAACGGATACCGGTGCTGCCGCTCTTCCTCGTAACCCGGCGGCACATAGACCCATACATCGCGCTCGCCCGGCAGGACCCGGCTCGCAAAGCCGGAATGTTTTCTGACTCGCGGATGAGGCGGTTCACTCGGGGGAGGGACAGCCTGGGCTTGCGCCTGAATCTGGCTTTCCAATCGATCCTTTCCGGTTCTGCTGTTCGACTGTCATCTCCCGCGCCCAATCCGTCGAGCGTTGGAGATTCGAATGCTTTACGATACCTGAACAACCATGAACCGCGAATACCACAAGTGGTGGTCCTGGCGTCTCGATCGTGATATGGAACTGCTCGTCTTCGGACACGCCGGCGTTCCCATCGTCGTCTTTCCCAGCTCCCAGGGGCGTTTCTTTGAATTCGAAGACCGCGGGATGATCGGGGCCGTGGCCCACAAGCTCGACCGCGGCGAAATTCAACTGTTTTGCGTCGATTCGGTCGACTCTGAAAGCTGGTACAACCGCAATGTCCCGCCGCGCTGGCGCATTGCCCGCCATGTGCAGTACGAGAACTACGTCCTGGAAGAGGTGCTCCCACTGGTCCGCATGAAGAACTTCGATGCGCACCTCATCTCTCTCGGATGCAGCTTCGGCGCCTACCACGCGGTCAATATCGCCCTCCGCCATCCCGGCCACTTCACCGGCTTCCTCTCGATGAGCGGGGCCTTCGACCTCAGCAACTTCCTTCAGGGCTACTACGACCAGGACGTCTACTTCAACATGCCGCCGCACTATCTGCCGAACCTGAGCGATCCGTGGTATTTCGACCGCTATCGCAACAACACCTATATCATCGCCACCGGCTGGGACGACCACTGCCTCTGGCAGAACCAGAACCTCGCCCGCATCATGGGTGCTAAGGGCATCCCGCACCATCTCTATATCTGGGAATCGTGGAACAGCCACGACTGGCCGACGTGGGCACGGATGATGAACGAGTATTTATAGCGACTTTTATATGTTTCTGTTTTCAGTTGCATTCACTGTCCCGCCTCGCGAATCTCTTCGACATCCGCAAGGTCGCGGGTGCGGCCCGCCGCCAGCTTCGACGCGATCAGATCGTCTCTGGAAATAAAGAAAGCCATCAGCCCGGTCGCCTCGTCGATCACTCCTTCTACTCGCCGGGATCAGGCTTCGTCGAAGTTCACGCCGTCGATGCTGGAGAGAATATCGATTGCCACTGGGGCCCGGCCGAAGCGGATGAATTTCGAAGGGTCTGCAAAATCTTCGACTCTGATTCCTTCCAGCGGAACGCCACAACTGGCAAGTGCGGCGTAGACGGCCCGTGCATTCTCCCCACTTGTCTGGATGAACAGATTGAGATCCTTTGTCACCCGCGGTTGGGCATGAAAAGATACAGCGTATCCGCCGACGATCAGGTACTTAACGCGGTGGGCGTGAAAGGATTGCAACAGTTCTTTGAAGTCGGGGAACATCCGGCAGGGCCTCTTTCATCGCGTAGGCTGCGCGGGTGATCTCTGCAACGGCGCTCATCCGCTCATGGACGGGGCGGCTTTGCCAGTAACGATACTCGTCCGCCTTCATCTCCGCAAAACTGCCGTAGATGCGCACCGTCTTATCCATGCTCCTTTGTAGCATCCGTGGAGAGCGTTTTCAACGGCGCATTCTGTGGCTGCCTCGCTGTACGGGAACCTTTCCAGACTGTCTGCGTCTATCCTCACAGTATCCCTCGTAATAGGGCATAGGAGGTCCGCGTGCTCCTGCGCAGGCTCGTCTCCGTTTCTCTGCTACCGCTGTCTGCCTTGCTTGTCGCCCAAACCTCCGGCAAACCTCGCACCGAGCCTGCGGCGCCCTCGCCGGCCTCTCACGAAAAAAGCGAGCTCCCGGTCCGCCGCGTCGTCCTCTACAAAAACGGCGTGGGCTACTTCGAGCATTCCGGCCGCGTTACTGGCAACCAGGCCGTCACCATCGACTTCACCTCGTCGCAACTCGACGACGCTCTGCAGTCGCTCACCGCCCTCGACCTTGGCGGAGGCCGCATCACCAGCGTCGGCTACAACTCGACGACGCCCCTCGAACAGCAGTTGAAGAACATCCCCCTTGGGCTCGACGACCAGCCCTCGGCGGAGGAGCTGTATGGAGCGCTCCGCGGCGCGCGCGTCGAGGTCTCGGGACCTGGCGAGGCCGGGATTTCCGGGCGCATCGTGAGTTACGAAACGCGTTCCCAAAAGACATCGGCGGGCGACAGCGTTGCGCGCTCCTTTCTGACTGTGGTGAGCGATGCTGGCGCGGTTCGCACGTTCGAGCTCGCGGGGACGACAGCTGTCCGCGTTCTTGACGGTGGGCTGCGCCGCGACCTCGACGAATACCTCGCGCTGCTCGCCTCCACGCAGAGCCAGCAGGTGCGGCACCTCACGCTCCAGGCGCAGGGCGCCGGCACGCGCGACATTCGCGTGAGTTACATCAGCGAAGTTCCGGTCTGGAAGAGCACCTACCGCATCGTGTTCCCGAACGACAAATCCGACAAGCCTTCAACCGGCCCCGAAACCGCAATTCTCCAGGGATGGGCCGTCGTCGACAACACCGTCGGCTCGGACTGGGACAACGTCCAGCTATCGCTGGTCGCCGGTGCGCCGCAAAGCTTCATTGAGCCGCTCTCGCGGCCCATCTACACGCAGCGGCCTGAGGTGCCTGTTCCCGAGGCGGCGAACATCGCGCCGGTTACGCATGAGGAGGCTCTCGATGCTCCTGCACCCGCGCCGCCGCCGCCGATCGCGTCTGCGTCTGAAACCGTCACGGTCACTGCCGCCATGCCTGCACCTCAAATGCCGGCCAAGGCCCGCCGGGGCGGCGAGGGAGTCGCCGGCGGCATCGGCTCTGGTTCCGGCAACGGCGTAGGCACTGCCTACAGGAAATGGCTCGACAAGAACGCCTCCATTCTTCAGGACGAATCCTCGGGCGCCAGCTCCACCAAATTCGACGACTACTTCGAATACACCGTCGCCCAGCCCGTCACCCTCCATAAAAACGAGTCCGCCCTTGTCCCCGTCCTCCAGGCCAACGTCCAGGCCGATCGCGTCACCCTCTACAACGCCTCGAATCCGGTCCCCCTGCGCGCCCTTTGGCTTACCAACTCAAGCAACCTCACCCTCGACCGCGGCAGCTTCTCCATTTTCGAGAACGGCGAGTTTGCCGGCGAGGGTCTCACCGATCCCATTCACGCAGGAGAAAAACGCCTTCTCTCCTACGCCGTGGATCAGGCCGTCCATGTCTCCACCGAGGGACTCCTCAACTCCTCGCATCTGCGCCACATCACCGTTCATGACGGCTACCTGACCGAGCGCAGCGAAGAAATCCGCGAAGTCACCTACGTCGTCCACAATGCCGCATCCGACGCGCGTAACGTCATCGTCGAGCATCCTGTCCAGAACGGCTGGAAGCTCACCTCCGAGGTCAAGCCCGTCGAAACGACCGCGACCCTCTATCGCTTCAGCGTAGCCACGCAGCCTGGAGAAACCGTACGCCTGCACGTGGGCGAAGCGCACACTCAGGGCGTCTCCTGGCAGCTCACCGCGATCCAGGACGATCAGCTGCAGGTCATCGTTACCGGGAACAACGCCGATCGTCCGGCTCTCGAAAAGGCTCTCGCGCCGGTGCTCGCGGCGCGCGCCAAAGTCCACGATCTCGATACGCAATTGAACGCAAAGCAGACCGAGATCGACCGCCTGGCCACGGACCAAAAGCGCCTGCACGACAACCTCGACGGATTAAAAGACAGCCCCGAAGAGCGCGTCCTCGCTCGCCGCTATGCCGGGGAAATGAATACCGATGAAGACCAGCTCCAGGCGCTGAAGAAGGATCAAGCTGATTTAGAGCAGCAGCGTAAAACCGCCCAGCAAGCGCTCGACGAAGCCATCCGCAATCTGAATCTCGACGAGGACGTGTGAAAAGCAGGGAATAGGGAATAGGGATTAGGGAATAGGGAATAGCAGGTTCAACTCGTGAATGCGAGACGCCTTTCTTCAGAGCATCGACCACCCTGAAAGTCTTTCTTTTGAGGTCGGGAAAATGCTGGTCGTCCTCATGAAAAGGACCTGCTCCCTATTCCCTGCTCCGTTTTCCCAACTCCCTGCCTTTAAGGCGCTTCGATCAGCTCCATCTTGCCGTCGCGTTTGCGGTGCAGCACACACACCGTTCCCTCGTTGTTGCGGAACACAAAAACGTCGCGGTCGCGGAACTCCGCTTCCTTCACAGCCTCTTCAATCGTCATCGGGCGCAGCGCCACCGAGTCCGACGACCGTACCACGTGAGGCTCCTCAATCGGGCGCGTCGCCGGAAACGTATGCACCGTCACCGGCACCATAATTCTTGAAGAACGCTTCCCATTCATCTTTGCCGAAGCCTCCGGGCTCTCGGGCTCAGCTGCCTCGTTGCGTGTCCGGCTCAGTCTTCGCGGACGCGCCGGCACTGCCTCCGCCTGCAGCTTTTCTTCCTTCGGCTGCCGTTTGATCGCGTTCATCCGTTTCCGGTATCGGACGGCCTGCGTCTCCGCACGCTCCAGAGCCTCACGCAGCGCAGACTCCATATTGTTCGATTCGGCGAAACCCACGATCTTACCCGCCCGCATCTTCACCGCAACGTCGGCGGTTTTGCGGTACTTTTCCGACGTCAGCACGATGTGCGCTCCCACCACCTTCGGCAGCACTTTGGCTATGCGCTCGATCGCCTCATCCCCGAGCCGGCGCAACGCCGGCGTGATGGTGACCTGCCTTCCTGTGTACTCAGCCTGCATGGCAAGCTCCTCTCCTGGAGAGAAAATCAGCCGCGGACTCAGCCGCGGATACGGCGCTGGTGGGTGCTGGGAATTCGCAGATCTTCGCGGTATTTCGCCACGGTCCGCCGCGTCACGTCGATGCCCTGCTTCTGCAGCATCATTGCAATCTGATCGTCGGTGAGCGGCTTCTTTGGATCCTCTTCTTCGATCAGCTTCTTCACCTTGCGCTTCAGCAGCATCAGTGGCGTGCCCGCTCCCTCGGGCCCATTCACGCCCTCGGAAAAGAAGAAGCGCAGTTCGAAAACACCCTGCGGAGTATGTACATATTTGCTCGAAACCGCGCGGCTCACCGTCGAAGGATGCACCCCGATCTCCTCCGCCACTTCCTTGATCATCATCGGCTTCAGCGCTTCGACGCCCTTTTCGAGAAATTCGGGCTGACGCCGCACAATCGCTTCACAAGTTCGCAAAATCGTATTTTTTCGCTGCTCGATATTCCTCATCAGCTGCAGCGCGGAACGGTACCGCTCCTTCACGTAATCCTTAACATCTTTCTCAGCGCCATCCTGAGTGAGCAGCCGCCGATAGCCCTGGTTGAGCCGCAGCGTGGGCAGATCTTCTTCGTTCATCGCAACCACCCACTCGTCGCCGCGCTTCACGAACGCCACATCGGGCTCGATGAGCCTGGCTTCGCTGCGGTTGTAACGTTGTCCCGGGCGCGGATCGAGCGTCCGGATGAAGTCAATTGCCCGCTGCGTCTCCTCTACCGTCTTCCCCACCACCTTCGACAACTCACGCGGATCGCGCTTTTGCAGCAGCAGCATGTGCGTGTCGATGATCTGTTTCGCCAAATCGAAAATCTGTAACCGGCTGGACTCCTCCGGATGCGCGATTGGATGCGCGGCCGGATAAGGGCCTGGGTGTATTTCTGCTGGCGGTCCGGATAGTGGTCCATGTTGTGGCAGAGGGTCGGTTCCGTTCAGGGTAGCGTTCATTGCTGCGTGCGACACCTCTTGCGCTGCAAAAGCGACTCCCGTCCCATTGAAACCGTTACGTTCCTCAGCATGTTGCGATCCCGCCTCCGCATCGGCGCCGACTCCTCGATCCACAGGCGCAGTTGCCACGGTCCCGCCGCTCCCGGTCCCGCGACCGCTCTCTGTCTTCGGAGTTCGATCCTCCCTGGCAGCCCGATGAGTCGGCCGATTCTCGGCTCCGGACTTCCTGAAGATCAGCTCGAATTCCTTGCGCTGTGCTTCTACCTGCACCAGTAAGCACTCCCGCAAGTCACGCGTGCCCACGCCAATCGGATCCAGTTGCCGCACAACCTCCATGGCCGTCGTCAAATGCCCGCGCGCGCGCTCCGCCATCGCCGGAGGCAGCTCCGCCACCTGGGCGTAAGCGTTCATGGGGCTGTCACCCGCTTCCGGCTCCATTTGCTCCCGCAGATAACCCGCAAGCAGCTCATCGTCCGTCGCGGTCAAATAGCCGTCTTCGTTCAGATTGCCGATGACATATTCTGCGGCCTCGCGCACCACCGGAGACAAGCTTAGCGCCCCCAGCTGCCAGAAAAGATGATCGGTGAGCGTTGCTGGCGAAGAGAGAAAATTCTCGATCGATGGTTTCTCGATCTCCTCGTAATTGTTGGGTGATCGGAACCCCGGGTCCAGGTAATCCTGGAAATACGATCCGAAATCGATCTCATCGAAGGGGTCCTTCTCTTTTTTCTCCCCCTCCGTAACCGGCTGGGTCTCGACCGGGCGGTCGCGATCTTCTTCCGCGCGGGCTACGTCGTCCAGCAGCGGAACGTTCTCTTCCAACTCCTCCAGAACCGGATTCTCCGCAATCTCGGCCTGGATCATCTCCTTCAGCTCAAGCTTGTTCAGCGCCAGCACGCTGACCATCTGCATCAGTCCCGGCGTCAGAATCTGCCGCTGCGCGACTTTGAGGCTGAGTTTTGGCTGAAGAAAAACCATATTCCTCTACAAACGGCCCGTTGCCCCCGAGTTTACATCCGCAGGCCGGGGGCTGAGCGGCAATTCCGTTGCCGTTATCGCATCCTGATGGTTTCTAAGGTAATTGCGAACTCGCTACCCCAGCGAAAAACTCTCCCCCAGGTATACGCGCCGGACTTCCGGGTCGTTGCCGAGCTGCTCCGGCGTTCCGTGCCGGAAGATTCGCCCCTCATTGATGATGTAGGCGCGATCTGTAACTGAGAGGGTCTCGCGAACATTATGGTCCGTGATCAGAACCCCGATGCCGCTGGCCTTCAGATCGAAAATAATTTCCTGCAGCTCCAGGACTGCAATGGGATCGATTCCCGAAAAGGGCTCGTCCAGCAGAATGAATACCGGCTGGATGCACAGGCACCGCGCAATCTCCACCCTGCGCCGCTCTCCGCCCGACAGCGCATAGCCTCGTGTTTTGCGAATATGCCCCAGGTTCAGCTGCTCGATCAGCTTTTCCGCACGCGACCGCCGCATTTCGGGCGCAATCGGTTGCACTTCGAGAACCGCCAGGATGTTCTCCTCAACCGTCAGCTTGCGGAAGACCGAGGGCTCCTGCGGCAGGTAACTGATCCCATATTGTCGCGCCCGTATATACATGGGCACGTTCGTAATCGCCTCGTCATCCAGCAGAATCCGCCCGCCATCCGGCTGGACCAGCCCCACGATCATGTAGAAGCTTGTCGTTTTTCCCGCGCCGTTCGGTCCGAGCAGCCCCACCACTTCGCCCTCGGTCACCTGCACGCTCACGCCGTGAACAACCTGGCGCCCTTTGTACGACTTGTTGATCTCGTCAGTGGAGAGCTTCCGCATGAACCTGAAATCAGCTTATAGGGCAAAGCGCTCCGCATGCAAAAGTCGGCATCCGTTGACGCGGCACAATCGGCAGCGCCCTATTTCCTGGACCGCGTTTCCGTCACGGCGCTGGACTTGCCTCCGCTCACCACAACGCTGTCGTCCTGGCTGTTGAAGGTCAGCGCCTCTCCCGTCGTGGTGCCGTGCACGCGATCCCACATCTTCGGTGGCGCCGCCGAGGTGCCGGTAAGAACATACTTCCCGTCGTCCGCCGTGTAAACCAGCTTCTCACCGCCTCCTCTTCGCCCCGGCTGCGTGAACACCACATGGCCGGTCGCTATCAGGTGATCCAGTTGCGAATTCTGTTGCGAACCGTTCGCCGGAGGTTTCGGCGCCACTGGTGCGGCCTGTTCCTGCTTCGAAGAACCCGCACTCCCCTTTGTATTTGCCGTCACCGGCTTAAGAAACATCAGCGCATCGTCAGCATGGATCGCCTCATCGCCCTGCTCCGCCGTCACGATCCCCTGAAAATCTCCCTGCCGCGTCTTATCCGAATAAATAAGTGTCCGGCTGTGCACGCGCACCACGCTCTCCTGGTGCTTCGCGCCCATCGCCGACGTAAAGTTCGCGTTCACCACCGGCTCTGTCCCCGCGCCCTCACCCCGAGCCTTCAGTAAATTCTGATTGCGGTCCATCTCGATTACCGGCGCCAGCAGCGAATCTCTGTCCTGCCACATCCGCGCCGGAGCAGCCGCCGTGCCGAAGAACAAATCCTCATTCGTGGCGTGATCCAGGGTCGCCCTCTCGGCGACAACATGCACCGGACCATTCCCGCCCCCGAATCCCACCGGCGTCGCTGCATTCTGCGTGCCCGTCCCGCTCTTCTGCTGCTGGGTATACGTCGCTTTCACGTCACCGTTCGCTGCCGCATTCTGCGTATCCCGGTGATAGTCGATCGCATCCGCCGACAACTGCATGGTCGTGCTGTCGGTGATCCTGGGATTGCCCCCGGTCAAATGCAGCACCTGATCCGACGCATGATACTCGGCATGCTGCGCCCAGCCTGTCAGGGTGGATGGCTGCGTCACCGCACCGGGCTTTTTCGCCGGCGATTCCGTAAGCATCACATTGCCATCCTGAATCGCCGTCTCCAGAGTGGTTTGCATCTTCGCGGCCTGATCTGTTTTCTTCCCTTTTTCTGCCGGGCTCGTGGTTGGCTTTACAAGCGCGTGCGCCGCGCTGTCCCTCACCGGCGCCGCCTCGGCAAACGTCGCGTGCAGCAGATCCCCTTTCGTCGTGTTCCGCGATCCGTCCGTCGCCGATTGCACCACCTGCGTGTTCCCCGCGCCATCCAGCTGCCGCAGTGTGTTTCCCTCATCCAGCATCGCCACCAGATGGTCGCCCGTGATGCTCGTCGTCTGCACCGGACCCTTCGACGGCACCTGCCGCGATGTCACAACCGGCTTGCCGTCCGCAACCACCCTGCGCGCCTCCACCGAGTGCCCTGGCGATGACGGAGCAAAGTCCACATTCACCTTCTCCGCGTGCATCTGCTTGTCCGCGTGCCCGTGCGGGTCCTTCGCCAGCCCATCGATCTCTTCGTCAAAACTCACGTTCTGGCGGAACTCGCCATGCCGCAGCGCCGTCTGCGAACCATTGCCGCCGTTCGTAGTGACGAAAAGCAGGGTTCCGCTGTTGGCCGAACCATGCATCGTCTCGTTCTCCCCGCTTGACGCGAATTGCACTCCGCCGCCCAGATCGGCCTGCGTCGGCTGGCTCTTCGCGTCCAGCAGAATCCGCGCTGTTTCGCAATCCACAGTCGCGCCCGTATCTGTCTTCATCCGCACATGACCGCTGGCGTCCACCTTCTCCGTGGTGCCATCTTTGCGAAAAAACACGACCGCCCGATCCGCGCTCCCTGCCTCCGTCTGGTAATTCAGCGCAGCGCTTTCGAGGAACGCCTGGTCCGATGCGCGCAACAGCGTCGCGTGGGCCGCCTGGATCGTCGCGGGCTTGCCGTTGCTGCTGGTGGTGATCCGCACCTGGCTGTTCAGCACAATCACCCCGGTCTTCGAGTTGTAGTCCGCGCCTACCGCCGTTCCCGCCGCCCGGGGCAGTTGAAATTCCACCGCCTGCGCGGTCGTGGCCTCACCTGTCTTCTGCGCAAAGGTCAGCCCGCGCGTTCGCACCCGAATCGTATTGCTGCTCGTGTCGCTGCCCGGCGGGGCCGGAGTAGTCGTCGCGGTGCCCTGCAGCTCGATATCGACGTCGCCCTGACTGACCGCCACCCCGTTGTTCTGGTCATAATCGAAGTCCCCTCCGAAGATGTGATCCGTGCGCCCCGATCCCGCCGGCCCATATAGCGTGATGTCGACATCGTGCAGCAGCACGTGTCCGGACTTCATCTGCATTTCTCGCGAAGCTTTCAGGCTGAACAGCGCGTGTCCCTGGCTGCTCTGTGTGTAGCTGAACCCATTCGCGGTCTGCTGAATGTTGATCCCCAGCCGCCCGGGCAGGTCCTTTTCAATATGCCGGAAACGGTTGCGCCCGTAGAAAAAGAACCCCGCCACCACCGCCAGCAGCAGGGCCGCCGCCAGAACAATCCACCGGCGCAGCCCCTGGATCGTGACACGCATACAGGTTACAGGTTACAGGGTGCAGAATGCGGGCGACGGGTTGAGCGGGCGACCAGGTTCTTCCGAGTCGACGCCAGCCGGGCGCCCGGAAGACCCGAGGGGCGCAATTTCGGGCCTCGCTTGTCCGGGTGGCCTGCAGGGCCGACCTGCTTACTCGTTCCGCAGGGCCTCCATCGGATCCACGGCCGTCGCGCGCTGCGCCGGCAAGGCCGATGCCAGCGCCACCATCAGCGCCGTCAGCAGCAGCGCAGCCGCCAGCGTCACTGGGTCCCACGTGCTCACTCCGTACAACTGGCTCCTGAACAGCTGTGCCAGCCCCACCGTGGCCGGCAGCGCCACCAGCGCGGCAATCCCCGCGATCCACGTCATCTCCCGCACCACCAATGCGACCAGAGTCCGCCGGGGCGCGCCCAGCGCCAGCCGCACGCCGATCTCCCGCGTTCGGCTCTGCGTGGAATACGCCAGAACTCCATAGAGGCCCACCGCCGCCAGGATCGCCGCCAGGACTGCGAATCCCACAGCCAGCATCGCCAGCGCCCGCTCGTTCGAAGCGCTGATTTCCATCACAGCATCCATCGAGCGCAAATCCTCGACCACCAGAGTCGGATCCAGGTCATGGATCGCTTTGCGAATCGACGGTTCCACCGATTCCGGCGACTGCGCCGCGCGCACATACAAATCCAGGCCCGTGGGATGGTCATTTTGCAGCCACGCCCGGTAAACCGCCGGCCCGATTTGCGTCCGCAAATCCGTATGGCGCACATCGCCGACGACGCCTACGATGGTCGTGTCCGGCTTATCCTCGCCGATCCGCCGCCCCAGAGCATTCTGCGCCGATCCGTAAAACCGCTTCGCAAACGCCAGATTCACGATGGCGACGTTCGGCGCCGTCTTTCCATCGGCAACGGTAAGGTCACGCCCCGCCAGCAGTGGCTGGCGCAAGGTGGCGAAATACCCCGGCGAAATCGACGGAGCCTCGAAGTCGGTGTTTTCCCCTTCGGCCGGCTTGTGACCCTGGATCACATATCCATCGATCTCGTTGTCCCCTTCAAGCTCGGCATCCGTAGTTCCCGCTGCCGACTCCACGCCGGGGATGCGGCGCAGCGCGTCGAGCGCCGCATTCATGATCTCAGGCGAACGCGCTTCGGTATAGCCGGACATGGTCGGATCGAGACCAAACGTGACCAGGCGATTCGGATCGAAGCCCACTGCCTGGTCGCGCAGGTTCGTCAGCGTCCGCACAAACAGTCCCGCGCCGCCCAGCAGCAGGACGCTCAGCGCGATCTGCAGGCCCACCGCGGCTTTGCGGAAGAACTGCGTCTTCCTTGAGGCGGTCCCGGTGCTTTGCCGCAGCGCTCCGGCCAGGTCGGGCCGGAGGAAGTGCAGCGCAGGCGCAATGGAAAACAGGAGACTGACAACCATGGCCAGCGCGAGGGCAAAGAGCAGGACTCGGGCATCGAGGCTGGCCGAGTAGGGCTCGGCCCCCGGATCGGCATGGGTCATGAGGCGCACCAGCGTGAGGGCCAGCACCGGGGATAGCGCCAAGCCCAAGGCTGCTCCGGCCGCGCCCAGCATTCCCCCTTCGATCAGCAGTTGGCGCACGATACGGCCGCTCTTCGCGCCGAGCGCGTAGCGCATCGACATTTCGCGCACCCGCGCGGAGGACCGCAGCAGCAGGAGCGTCGCCACATTCAGCGTGCACATCGCGATGAGCAGTCCGCCCATGCTCAGCAAAATTACCAGCGGCGTCCGGAGGTCCATGCGGCTCGGCGAGAATCCCATGGAATCGTCTTTCACCAGGAGCGTCGATTTATTGACGAACCCTTCCTTGAACTTCTCCGAGGCCGACTTGTAGAGCGTCAGCTCGTCGCTGCGCAGCGCATGCCACAGCGGCGCAAGGCTCGTTTGTGCGCGCTCGGCAGTTACGCCGGGCTTGAGGCGCGCCACCACGGTCATCCACACCGACTGATGATTGTCGAGATCGTGGTTCTTTGCCCGCCCCGGCATTGCGATGGCCTCCATGGTCACGGGCACAAAGACGGCGGGGCGATAATCGCCGATGGCCGTATGAAAACTCTGCGGGGCCACGCCGACGATGGTGAACGCATGGCCGTTGATCAGCAGCGTCTGGCCCAGCACCTCGCGGGATGCTGCAAGATGGGTGCGCCAGTACTCGTAGCTCAGCACCACCACAGGGTTCGCATCCTTCTCCGTCTCGTCGGCGGAGGTGAACAGACGGCCGGCAACCGGGTTCAGCCCCAGCACCTGGAAATAATTTCCGCTGACCACTTCGGCATGCTCGTTCTCCGCCTGATTGTGCCAGGAAAGTCCGACGTTGGTGCGCATGGTCCCGAGCACGCCACTGAACACCTGGTTGCGCTCGCGCAGATCCCGGTACATCGGATAAGAAAAGTAGTTGGCGATGTCGCCGCCGAAGCTGCTCATTGAGCCCGAGAAGCTTCCATGCCACTCCAGCCGCACCAGCTCCTTCGGCTTCTCCACCGGCAGCAGGCGCAGCAGCACCTGATCGAACATTGTGAAGATCGCGGTTGTCGCGCCAATACCCAGAGCCAGCGTGACCACCGCTGTGATGGCAAACCCCGGCGACTTCCGTAGCTGTCGCCACGCATATTTCAGATCAGCAAACATTCTTCGATCTCCGCTCCAAAAACATCGGGACGCACCGGCACCGCAAACCGTTTAGTCGCAGTTGCGCTGCCAGATTTAAGTTGATGAAAATAAGAAGCTTAGCGAGACTGGAGCAAAAGAATCTTGTCCGCTAACGCGATTGGTTGTTCGGAAGCGGACACGCCGCGCACTTTATTTATGGGCCCGCTTTTCCCAGGAAAAGTTTCCGCTGCCGGCTTTTTCGCTGAGTGTTTTTCGCTCGCTTTTAGCTCGGCGTACGCTCGCAGTTCGCTCCCTGCTCCTGAGCCCAGCTACTTCTTACCCCGCTTCATGTCGTCCATCAGAATGATGGCCTCGGCAATCTCGCGCAGGGGCTTGCGCTTTTGCCGGCTCTGCTTCTGCAGCATCAGATAGGCTGCCTCTTCGTCGATGCTGAGCTCCCGCTGCAGAATCCCCTTCGCGCGTTCCATCACCTTGCGCGTCTCCAGTTGATCGGCCAGCTGCGTCTTCTCGTACTCCATCCGCGCCAGCTCGACCTCGGCCCCCACCAGGTAGCCGATCATCGTGATCAGCTTGATTTCCCTGCGCGAATGATGGTGCGGCTCCCGATGCTGCATGTTGATTGCGCCCACCAGCTTCCCCCGGCACAGAATCGGCACTGCAAGGAATGCCTCGAAGCGGTCCTCAGGCAGGCTCGGGAAGCGCGCGAACCGCGGATCGGCCCATGCCTTCGCCGGAAGCGCAACCGTCTGCTTGTGCTCCGCCACCCATCCCGTGACACCCTGGCCCATGTCAACGACCAGGCGGTCTACCACATCCTCGTGCGGATTCTTCGAGGCCCGCATCACCAGCTTTTCTTTCTCCAGCACATAAATAAAGCAGGAGTCGCAGCGCACCGCCGCCGTCACCATCTCGATCACGCGCTGCAATACCTCATGGAACGGATCGGCCGCAGCCATGCGGCTCCCGATCTCGTGCAGCAGATCGATATCGCTTGTTTCTTCGTGTGCGCGCACGAACTCGTCCACAGTGGTTTTACTCCCTGAAAAGGCCCCTCCACCCGCCGACCTTCTTTTGAAATCCCGTCACGGTGTGGCAAAAACAGATTGGTAGTTTTATCCTGGCACAAGATTACTCCACGCGCGCCGTGCCGGAGCCCGCAAATGCGCAGAGATTCGCGCACGCACAGAAACCGGGGCCGGCCTGACGTGACCTCCCAGAGCTGGTCGCGCTTCTTTCTCTACTTCGGAAGAATCTTCTGCCACAGGCGCGAGACAGCAGTCTGGGCCAGCGGCTTGCCGGCCGCTGGCTTCTGCGCGGGCGCATTCGACCCACCCTGCTGACTCCCGCTGGCAGCGCCGCTCTGCTGATTTCCACTCGGCTGGCTCGAACTCGGCAGGGTTCCACTTTTCGTTCCAGCCTGCGTCGGACTGGATGCGGCCCCGGCTTTGGCATCGCCGCTCGGCTTTTCCGCGGCGTTCGCCGGGGCGCCGGCCGCGGCCCCGCTCGGCGCCGCAATATCCAGCCCCGGTCCCGAGCTACTCTGCCCGGAACTGGCCGGCCCGGAGCTGGCCGGCTTCGCATTCTCGGCCGCCGCACCTTTTGCTGCAGTTCCGGGAACCGACGGCGCATCCTCCGTCACATACTGCACGATCAGGGAAATCCTCCGGTTCGACGGGTCCATCGGATTCGCAGGGACTCGCAGTTTCTGGTCCGCATACCCACGCACCTGCGACACCTGGTCCTTCCTCAGTCCCGCATTCTGCATCAACCGCCGCGCTGCGTTCGCACGGTCCGAAGAAAGCTCCCAATTCCCATAACCGTCCGCCGACGCGTACGGCCGCGCATCCGTGTGACCCTCAATCGACACACGATTTGGAAGATCGCCCAGCTGCTGCGACAACATCTTCAGCAGCTCCTGTCCGTTCTTGTTCAGAACCGCGCTCCCCGTATCGAAAAACGTCCCGTCCTTTGTCTCCAGCAGCTCGATCCTCAGCCCCTCCGGGGTAATCGTGATCTGAATCGCATTCTGCAGCGACTTCAGATCGTTCATCTTCTTAATCGTTGCCTCGATCTTCTCTTTCAGCTGCGAAACATTGTCCTTCGTGATCGCCAGGCTGTCGTCGGTCCCGGCCAGGTCCGACCCCGTCATCGGCGACCTTCCCCGGGGATCGTTAAAATATCCCGCCACGGCCTGGCGGATCTTCACATTCGCGTTCATTAGCCACAGCACGATGAACAGCGACATCATCGCCGTCACAAAGTCCGCGTACGCCACCTTCCACGCCCCGCCATGGTGACCGCCATGGCCTCCACCCTTTTTCTTGACGATGATCACTTTCGAAGATGACATGTCCGCTCCTCAGGCGACGGCTTCTTAAGCCGCTCCTCCACCGGTGTTCCGGCACGCCTCTTCCACTTCCGCAAACGAAGGCCGCACATGCGATGGCACCGCCCTGCGCCCCATTTCAATCGCTACTACCGGCGGCTGCCCGCGAATGAACGCCAGCATCAGCACTCGCAGCACATATAAGTATGCGTGCTCCTCCGCGCTGGTCTTCGCCATGTTTTGCGCCACCGGACCCACCAGCCCATAGCACAGCAAGATCCCCAGAAACGTCCCCACCAGCGCCGCCGCCACCTTGTGGCCAATCTCTTCCGCCGGTCCCCCCAGCGCGCCCATGGTGATCACGACCCCGAGCACCGCCGCCACGATCCCCAGTCCGGGCAGCGAATCCGCCATCGTCGACAGCGCTGTCACCGGCTCTTCCGTTGAATGATGCTGCACCTCCATATCGAGGTCCATCATCTGGTCCATATCGAACGCATCCACCCCGCCGGTTATCACCATGCGCATCGTGTCGCACACAAAATCCCGGACATGATGATCTTTTACAAATTCCGGGAACGGCTGGAACACCGGACTCGCATCCGGCTTCTCCACATCCGACTCGATGGTCAGCATCCCTCCCCGCCGCGCCTTCTGCAGCAGCCCGTACATCATTTTCAGCGTCGAAAGGTAGCGCTCCCTCCCGAAGTGCGAGGCCCCGAAAACCCCCGCCGCACCCGACCCGATCTTCTTCAGGATCCGCAGCGGATTGGCAATCAGCAGCGTCCCCGCTCCGGCCCCGCCAATAATCAGCAGCTCCGCCGGCTGCATCAGCACCGCCAGATGCCCATGCTCCATCAGATAGCCGGCCACCACCGCGCCAAAAACAACCACGATGCCGATGATCGCGAACATTGCGGCCTGAGGACCTCCCGCGCCTCTTCCCGCCACGCGCATCCCCCGCACGCAACCATCAGGCGCCGCCCGTGACACGGGCTTCTGTCCCCTTCATCGGCGTAATCGTGGGTCCCTTGAGCCCACAACCCTTCGCGCTCGGTTCCCTCGATCGCATTCGCCGGAGTGGGCTGTCACGCTCTCGGGTGCAACTCTGTTCGAGATGCGGAAGGGACGCTCTTTCACCATTGACCTGATCGGAAACGGGGAAGAAACGCCGCCGCTGCCATTTGACATCCTCCACCTGACACCGACGTACAATCTCCCTACCTGTGGAACCGAATCCGCACGCCGCGTGGCCAGGGGGGGCGCATGGACAACGCGACCGTTCATCTCTTCGTTTTCGATTCAATGGCAGACTGGGAGGCGGCTTTTGCTATCGCCGGCATCAACAATCCCCGGTTTCAATTGGAGCCCGGCCGATATCGCGTCCAAACCGCCGGCCTCTCCGGCGAGCCCATCCTTACCATGGGGGGCGTTCGTATTGTCCCCGACCTTGTTCTCGATGCGGTCTCCCCGACTTCGAGCGCCATGCTCATCCTGCCCGGCGGCCAAAGCTGGGAAACTGGCGACAACGCCGCGGCGACCGCCAAAGCTGCCGACTTTCTGGCCATCGGCATTCCCGTCGCCGCCATCTGTGCCGCCACCTTCGCCCTGGCCCGCGCCGGCTTCCTCGACAACCGCCTGCACACCAGCAATGCTCCCGAATATCTCAAGGCCAGCGGGTATCGCGGCAGGGCCTTGTACCGCAACATTCCCGCCATTGCCGACGGCAACCTCGTCACCGCCGCGGGCACCGCTCCCGTCGACTTTGCTTATCAGATCTTCGGCGTCCTTCAGCTCTACAGCGAGCCCGCGCTCGATGCCTGGTACGCGCTCTTCCGGCATGGCGACTCGTCGAAATACGAGGCGCTCGCCGCCGCCACGGCATAATACCCCCCAGCGTTTCGCCAGCAGTTCCTTGCTAAGCGTTCTTCGCGAATTGCCTTTCGCTGGATTTCCTTTGCTCGCCTCTTGCCCGCAGTTCGCTACGGCTACGCACCACTCTCTTCCGGCTAAACTCTTCCCATGGCGCTGCAGTTCACTACCTCTTACCTCGAAGACTCCCTGGCTCTCTTCGCCTATTACAAGAAACTTGCCGAGCGCGCCATCGCCCAGCTCACCGACGATCAGCTCTTCCTTACTCTCGATGCCGAGTCCAATTCGATCGCCATCATCGTCAAGCACATCTCCGGCAACATGCTCTCCCGCTGGACCGACTTCCTCACCACCGATGGCGAAAAACTCACCCGCAATCGCGACAGCGAATTTGAAGACCCGCCCGCCACCCGTTCCGCGCTCCTTGCCAGCTGGGAAGCAGGCTGGGCATGCCTATTCGCCGCTCTCGAGCCGCTCAACGACGCCGATCTCATCCGCACCGTCACCATTCGCGGAGAGGCCCACTCCGTCTTGCAGGCCATCAACCGCCAGCTCGCCCACTACCCCCTCCACATCGGTCAGATTGTCCTGCTCGCAAAACATTTCGCCCATGAGAACTGGCAGTCGCTCAGCATTCCCCGCAAAGGTTCCCAGGACTTCACCCGTAGAGTCGTTGCCGGCGAAGCCAGCCAGCGCTAACCAGCTGTCGGGTCACAGGTCTCGGGTTACAGGTTTCGGGTTACAGGTCGCTTAGCAGCCATCTCGTTTCTTGTTTGGCCCTCTAACAACCTCTCACCTGCAACCTGTAACCTGACCCCATGCCCACCCTGCTCCGCGACCTCCGCTTCGGCCTGCGCATGCTCCAACGCAATCCCGGCTTCACCCTCGTTGCCATCCTTACCCTCGCACTCGCCATCGGAGCCAACACCGCCATCTTCTCCGTCACCAGCGCGCTCCTGCTGCGCCCCTTCCCCTACCGCCAGCCGCAGCAGCTCGTCAGCATCGCCTTCAACACCGACCAGCGCCCTCTCACCCTCCTTCGTTACGAACTGCTCCGCGATCATGCCCGCACCTTCGAAACCTCAGCATGGGCCAACGACAACTTCAACCTCACCGGCGCCGGCGAACCCGTTCAGCTTCCCGTGGCCCGCGTCACCCCAAATTTTTTCTCGATGCTCGGCGTGCGCCCCACGCTCGGCCGCACCTTCACGTCCGATGAAGGCCGTCCCGAAGGCCATCCCGTAGTCGTTCTCAGCAACACTCTCTGGCAGACGCGCTTCGGCGGCAACCCCAACATCCTCGGCACAGCCATCACCCTCGACGGCGTCGCGCATACCGTCATCGGCATCCTGCCTGCCGGTGTGGAATTCCCCTTCGTCGGCAAGGCCGAGGTCTTCACGCCGCGCTACTTTGAACTCACTCTCATGCCCCCGCAGCGCCTGCGCATGGGTGTTGGCTATCTTGGCTTCGCCGCACGCCTCGCGTCCGGGGCCACCATCACCCAGGCTAACGCCGAACTCTCGGTCCTCGACCAGCAGTACAGCCGCGACAATCCCGCCGCACCCGACGCCATTCCCTCTATGACACTGGTCGCCACACCTCTCCGTGACCTCGTCGTTGGCGACCTGCGCTCGAAGCTCTGGATCCTCTCCGCCGCCGTCGCCGTCCTGCTCCTCATCGGCTGCGCCAACGTCGCCAGCCTGCTGGTCTCCCGCGCTCTCGCTCGCCGCCGTGAACTCGCCATCCGCGCCGCTCTTGGGGCCAGCCGCTCCGCCGTCATCCGCCAACTCCTGACCGAAAGCGTGATCCTCTCTCTCTCAGCCGGCATGATCGGCGTCGCCTTTGGCTTCGCGGCCGATCGCGCCCTTACGGCCTGGGGGTCAGCCCAACTCCCCGACGGAATCCCCGTCACCATCGACGCCCGCGTGCTGCTCTTTGCCGTCGCCGTCTCCCTCCTCACAGGAATTCTTACCGGCCTGTTCCCCTCCCTGCAACTCGCCCGCGCCGACCTCAACTCCACCCTGCGCGACGAAGGCCGCGGCATCTCCGGCAGCCGCACCCGAGGCCGTCTCCGCAGCTTGCTCGTGATCGGACAAGTCGCGCTCTCGCTCCTGCTCCTCATCTGCGCCGGCCTGCTCGTCCGCAGTTTCGATCGCCTGCTCCACGTCGATCCCGGCTTCGATGCCAGCAACGTCCTCACCATGGAAATCTCGCTGCCCACCGAAAAATACGCGAAGCCAGACCAGCAGATTGCCTTCTTCGACGAAGCCCTCCGCCGCATCTCCGCGCTCCCCGGCGTACGCAGCGCTGCCATCTCTGCCGCTCGGCCGCTGAGCTTCATTCGCGTCACGCCGGTTCTGCCCGAAGGCCAGCCCGCCGTCCCGCTCGCCCAGCGCCCCTTCATCGACATCGAGGGGATCAGCCCTCAGTGGTTCGGGACGATGCGCGTTCCTCTGCTCGCCGGCCGCCTCTTCACCGACGTCGACGATGCTCAGGCTCCCAAGGTCGTCATCGTGAACCAGGCCTGCGCCCGCCGCTTCTGGCCCGGTCAAAATCCCGTTGGCAAGACTTTCATCGTCGGCCGTGGCCCGCAGCCTTCACAAGTTATCGGGGTCGCAGCCGACATCCGCAATCACGGTCTTGCGGCCGACACCCAACCGCAACTCTATCTGCCCTTTCGCCAGCTTCCGTGGTCGAGCATGAATCTGCTCGTCCGCACTGCTGTCCCCCCGCTCCAGATGGCCTCTGCCGTCCGTGCGCAAATCTCCGCCATCGATCCCGATCAGCCGGTCACGGCGATCCAGACCGTCGACGACCTCATGGACAGCGGGCGCGCACAACCGCGCTTCACCATGCTCCTGCTCGCCGTCTTCTCGATTACCGCGCTCGCCCTGGCAGCCATCGGCCTCGCCGCCACGCTTGCCTGGACCGTCGTGCAGCGCCGTCAGGAAATGGCCATCCGCCTCGCCCTCGGCGCGGATCGCGTCGACATCCTCTGGCTCATCGTCCGCCAGGGACTCGTCCTCGCCGTCACAGGAATCGCCCTCGGCCTCGGGGCCGGACTCCTGCTCACGCAGCTCATGTCGAGCGTTCTCTACAAAACCAGCGCGCACGACCTCCGCACCTTCGCCCTCGCGCCTCTGGTTTTTCTATTGATCGCGTGGGTAGCCAGCTATGTACCCGCTCGCCGAGCTACGAGAGTCAACCCCCTCGACACGCTGAAAGCAGGCTGAGCTCTTACTGGACGGTCAGCGCCAGGCACACCGCGCCCGCACAACTGGCGTCAGAGGAGGTCGCGTACGTGATCGCCGTGCCGTTGGTCGAATACGCAGCGATCACCACCGTGTAGCTTCCCGCCGCGGTGCCATAGTTCGGCGAGGGCTGGTAGTTCAGATACCGGTATCGAGCATTGCAGGCAGTCAGGCCCAGCGTTCCCGCCGCCAGCAGCATCACCAGGCCCACCATCCGCAACGCACCAAAATTCTTTCGTCGGATGGCTCCGACTCCCGCCAAAGCGAGCAAGCCGGGAATCAAAATTGCGTAGACGGTATTCGCCCCCCCCAGCCTCGCTGCCTCATCCGCGCTTATCCCCGACGTCGCCATCGTCGTAATCTGCAGTGCACTGATGTTCGATCCGTTGGCGGGCGGCGCGATCACCACAGGGTTAAAGGTGCAGGTGGAAGCGCCCGGCAGCCCGGAACAAGACAGGTTGACCGCATCGGAAAAGCCGTTCTGCGAAGTCACCGTCAGGTTCACCGTGCCGAACTGACCCGGTGTCAGCGTCAGCGACGATGGGCTCGCCGTCACCGTGAATCCTGGCAGCGTGCTGGAGGAGCCGTCCGCCGAGACATCCGTGCTCGCCGTCGCCCCCGCAAACGCCAGGTCGCCATGGTAGACAGCCGTGACCGCCTTCGCCCATTCCGGAGGATTCGTCAGGTTGAGCGTTGCCGCTCCGTCGCGCACGAAAACCGAACCCAGGGAACCCTTCGGCGTCTCAAAGCTCACCGAGCCTTCCGAGACAGCTCTGCCCTCGACATCGGCCACCTTCGCCGTCAGCGTCAGAACATCGCCATCTTTTTGCGACGCAACCTGAATGCGGGTGGCAACCCGCGCCTGCGCGGCTCCGGCCAGGACAAACAGACAGAGAAATCCGACAGTGAAACTTAACTGAGGGGCGATGTGCTTCCGAAACCGCGAAATCATTCGTGAGGAACTCTCTTCAGGTCGAACATCCGCGCCGAATCAGCCTCCGCTCCCCCGAGCTTTCCGGGAGCGCATCGCTGACCTGCGCTGGAAGACTCATTGTATCTGACCCACATCGGCCCCCGCACGGAAGCAGGCGCCTGCCCGGCGCAAACATCGGTTACGATCTTTAGTTGCGCCCAACCACTCTCCGAGGCACCCCATGGCCACTTCGCTCTCCGCGCGCCCCCAGCTCCAGTACCTTACCGCCCAGCTCGACGAGCTGAAGCAGAAAGGCACGCACTTCCGCCTGCGCGTGCTTGACGATGCGCAGGCCCCGGTCTGCACCTACGACGGACGGCTGGTCATCAATCTCGCCTCCAACAACTACCTTGGCCTCTGCAATCACCCCAAGCTGCGCGAAGCGGCCATCCAGGCCATCCGCGATTATGGGGTTGGCTCGGGAGCGGTCCGCACCATCGCCGGCACCATGAAGATCCACATGGAGCTCGAAGAAAAAATCGCCCGCTTCAAAAACGTCGAGGCCTGCGTCGTATTTCAAAGCGGATTCACCGCCAACGCCGGCACCGTCTCCGCCCTCCTTGGCAAGGAGGACTTCATCGTCTCCGACGAGCTTAACCACGCCTCCATCATCGACGGAGCTCGCCTCTCCCGCGCGAAAATCAAAGTCTTCCGCCACAAAGATGTCTCCCACGCCGAAGAACTGCTGCGTGAAATTCAGAACGAGCCGGGCCGCAAGCTTCTCATCACCGACGGTGTTTTCTCGATGGATGGCGACATCGGTCCCGTCGACAAACTCGCCGACCTGGCCGAAAAATACGGCGCCATCATGATGGTCGATGACGCTCACGCCTCAGGTGTTCTGGGCCGAAACGGCCGGGGCTCGGTCGACCACTTCCACTGCCACGGCCGCGTCGACATCCAGGTTGGTACGCTCTCGAAAGCCATTGGCGCCATCGGCGGCTACGTCTGCGGCTCGCGCGATCTTATCGATTTCCTCTACCATCGCGCGCGCCCGTTTCTTTTCTCAACCTCGCACCCGCCGTCCGTCACTGCCACCTGCATCGCAGCGTTCGATCTGCTTGAGTCCGAACCCGAGCGCATCGAACGGCTCTGGGACAATACCCGCTACTTCAAATCTGAGCTCGGCCGCCTCGGCTTCAACATCGGCGGCGTCAACACCCCTGCCAGCGAGACGCCCATCACGCCGATCATCATCGGAGACGGCCGCCAGACCATGGACTTCTCGCGCGCCCTTTTCGAAGCGGGTGTGCTCGGCACCGGCATCGCCTTCCCCACCGTCCCGGAAGGTAAAGCGCGCATCCGCACCATCATGACCAGCGAGCATACGCGCGAGCAGTTGGATCAGGCGTTGGTCATTCTTGAGAAAACCGCAAAGCAATTGGGGGTTCTGTCTTAAGAGGAGCCAACTATGCGCATGTACAATCCAGCCCACCCTGGCGAAATTCTTCGTGAGCAAATGGGATCGATGCCGGTCACTCGCCTCGCTGCCCACCTCGGCGTCTCCCGCGTAACCCTCTCGCGCCTTCTCAACGGAACATCGGGGATATCGGCGGAGATGGCTCTCAGGCTGTCGGAAGCCCTCGGTACTTCACCAGAGCTGTGGCTGAATCTCCAAACGCAATTCGACCTGTGGCAGGCCTCTAAAGCAAAGCGGAAGAAGGTCGCGCGGCAGGCCGCGGCCTGAGGCGATTACGATCCGCCAGAGCTCAATTGAACAGGCTGCTGAAGATAATCAGCCCCAGCCCGACCATCGTCACCTCATGATGACCCGTGATAGCGCCGCCGCAAACCAGGAGGACTACGCCGAGCGCGAAAAGCAGATGTGAATCCGAATCGCATTCTCTTTCGATCGCCGCCTGCGCCTGATTTCCGGGGGTTGTGTTGGGGATCGGGTTTTCCATAACGCCTCCTGACAGAACCAGCATCGGACAGTCACTCTCCAACCGGCAGTGCGCTTCGTCAGGAATCTCATATGACAAATGTCAGCAGGATCGGGATGGCGGCAACGAGGTGTATATTCGGAAAATATCGGTCATCAATTCATCGAACGCCGCGATCTGCGGCCATTTTCCCTCAATTTTCACAGTGATTCGAAGGAGTGGAGCACTCGAAGATGGGTCGATTCCTGATGAAGCTTTACTATCTCGCAACCATCCCGATCAGCCTCATATTCATTCTCCATTCCCGGCGTATTCGCCCCGAATACCGGCTGAACTGGTTCCGCAGAATTGCATTCGGCCTGCGCGTCGTTCGTAACAAGCACAGGGTCCAGACAGGAACCACCTACAAGGCTGCCCTGGTAATGGCGCTCAAACTGTTCGAGATGCCCCCCGATGTACAAGGCGTCGTCGTAGAATGCGGTACCTGGAAGGGTGGAACCGCGGCAAGCCTTTCCCTCGCCTGCCGCATGGTAGGCCGCAAGTTGGTCATCTGCGACTCCTTCGAAGGATTGCCGGCCGGGGATTCTCAGGATCGCGAAGCCGCCGGATATCAGGTGGGGGATTACCGTGGCACCTTCGATGAAGTCCGATCCAATATCGCCAGATATGGCGATATCGAATGCTGCGAATTCATCAAAGGTTGGTTCAACGACACCCTTCCCAATTTCAACCGCCCGATAGCCCTGGCTTATCTTGACGTAGATTATGAATCCAGCCTGAACACCTGCATCCTTAATCTATGGCCTCACCTGGACAATCAGGGCTACATCTTCATCGATGAGTATGTTGGCACCGACTATTGCGCGCTGTTCTATTCAGAACGATACTGGAAAGAGCACTTCAATCGAACTCCCCCGGGCCTGATCGGCGCAGGTTCGGGCCTGGCACTCGGCGAATACTACTTCGGGCCCTGGAGCGAAAAGGATGACCATCCGTTGCAGCACGCTACCGGCCCGGCTTTCACTCGCAAGTCCATGTCCGGCTACTGGAGCTATTACCCCTGACGACTGGGCCGCCGCAAGCAGCGGCTTGCGGCAAGGGTACTTACAGGATTGAACTTTCATTCGGCGCATGGCGACCAGCCCAGGAATTCTCCCTTGCATCTCGAACGCATTCTCGCCCAGACTCGAGCCGCGGTAATCCAGCAACGCACCTATGCGCGCCTCGAGGACCTGGAGCGTTTAGCCGCCCAACACACTCCCCGCGGATTCGCCCGCGCCCTCCGTGAAGCCTCCATGCCAGGCCCAGCCATCATTGCCGAGTTAAAAAAGGCCTCACCCTCAAAGGGCCTCATCCGGGCAGATTTTGACCCGCAATCGCTTGCCACGGGCTTCGAACAAGCCGGCGCAGCCGCGCTCTCCGTCCTTACTGACGAGCCATTCTTCCAGGGTAGCCTGCGCAATCTCGAGATCGCCTCAGCAGCTACCACGATCCCCTGCCTCCGCAAGGACTTCATCGTCGACGAGTACCAGATCGTCGAAGCCCGCGCCTACCGCGCTGACGCCATCCTTCTTATCGCGGCCGCGCTCAGTTACGGCGAACTGCAGCACTTCACCATCATGGCCCATCGCTACTCGCTCGATGTCCTCTGCGAGGTCCACACCGCCGAAGAACTCGAAATGGTCTGCGACATCGGCTGCGACGCCTTTGGCGTGAACAACCGCGACTTGAATACCTTCGAGGTGAACATCGAGACCTCGCTGCGCCTCGCCGGCCAGCTACCACCCAATGCTGTTCACGTCGCTGAAAGCGGCATCCACACCGCCGCCGACCTGCGCCGCCTGCGTGAAGCCGGTTTTCACGCCTGTCTTATCGGCGAATCGCTCATGCGCCAACCCCATCCCGGCGCAGCGCTCGAAGCACTGCTGCAGGGCGTGCGCAACCCAACCCCAGAAACCGTCGTCGAGCACGCCTGACCGCCATGTGGATCAAAATCTGCGGCAATACGACCCTCGAAGACGCGCTGCTGGCCGCCGATGCCGGCGCCGATGCCATTGGCTTCGTCTTCGCCACCAGCCCCCGCCGCGTCACGGCCGGACATATCGCGGCCATCATGCCCGAGATGCCTGCCGACCTCACCAAGATCGGGATCTTCAGCACTCAGGACTTCGACGAGATTGTGTCGGTTCTCCAGTCCGCCGGCCTCCACGGCGCTCAGCTGCACGGTGAGCTCGATTTTTCGCTTGCGGGAAAACTGCGCAGGCACTTCGGCTCAGCCTTCTTTCTGATTCAGACCCTGCACTGGGATATCAACAGCGACCCTGCCCGCGCCGAAGACCGGCTCCGCAACGAACTCCGCGCCGTCGCTCGCCATACGGACATCGATGCCATCCTGCTCGATACCAGAACCGCAACCGCTTCCGGCGGCACCGGCAAGACCCTGGATTGGTCCTGCGCCGCCGATGTTCTTGCCGCGGAAGCCGGTCACCCTCGGATCATCCTGGCTGGCGGCCTTCATCCAGGCAATGTGCGCGAAGCCATCCTGACGCTTCGTCCCTGGGGAGTCGACGTCTCCAGTGGCGTCGAAATTCGCCCTGGAAGAAAACACCCCGAGATCGTCTCGAACTTCGTCCGCGCAGCCCGTAGCGCCTTCCTCGAAATCCAGCCGCCCACGATGTACCCCGCTCAAGTGGGTCCGGTGTAAGGTGAATTCATGGCCTCTGCTGTCACCCATAGCGTTGCCGGGCGCTTCGGCGCCTACGGTGGACGCTACGTCCCCGAAACCCTGGTAGCCGCGCTCGACGAACTCGACCACGCGTACGCCGAAGCCCAGGCCGATCCGGACTTCCATCTGAAGCTCGACTCTTTACTGCGCGACTACGCCGGTCGTCCCACGCCGCTTTATTTCGCCTCACGCCTCGGAGAAGCCCTTGGCGGCGCGAAGATTTATCTCAAGCGCGAAGACCTGCTACACACTGGCGCCCACAAGATCAACAACTGTCTCGGGCAGGCGCTGCTCGCCGTGCGCATGGGCAAAAAGCGCATCATCGCGGAAACCGGCGCCGGCCAGCACGGCGTCGCCACGGCTACCGTCTGCGCGCTGTTCGGGCTCGGCTGCGTGGTCTACATGGGCGAAGAAGACATGCGCCGCCAGGAACTCAACGTCTATCGCATGCGCATGCTCGGCGCAGAGGTCCGCGGCGTCTCCTCCGGCTCACGCACGCTCAAAGACGCCATTAATGAGGCCATGCGCGACTGGGTCACTAACGTCCGCACCACCTACTACCTCCTCGGCAGCGTTCTTGGCGCGCATCCTTACCCCACCATGGTCCGCGATTTCCATCGCGTCATCAGCCGGGAAGCCCGCGCGCAGATTCTCGAGAAAGAAAACCGCCTGCCCACCGCTATCATCGCCTGTGTCGGCGGCGGCTCCAACGCGATCGGCGCATTTTACGAATTCATCCCCGACAAGGAAGTCCGCCTTATTGGCGTCGAAGCCGGTGGCCGGGGTTCGCTCCTCGGCGAACACGCGGCACGTTTTTCGGGAGGCTCTCCCGGCGTCCTGCAAGGCACATACTCTTACGTTCTGCAGGATGACAACGGCCAAATCGCTCTCACCCACTCCGTTTCGGCCGGACTCGACTACGCCTCCATCGGCCCCGAGCACGCGGCCCTCCACGACTCCGGACGCGCCGAATACACCTCTGCCACCGATGCCGAAGCTCTCGATGCAACTCTGCGCCTCGCGCGCACCGAGGGCATCATCCCCGCTCTCGAAAGCGCGCACGCCATCGCCGAATGCATCCGTCTTGCGCCGAAACTCAGCCCGCATGACATCGTGCTGGTCAACGTCTCCGGCCGCGGCGACAAGGATATGGGTATCCTCGTTCGCGAGCTGAAGCTCTCCGGAGAGTGAACCCCGATGCCCATCCAGTTCGCCAGCAAGCCCGGCTTCGTTGCTTATCTGACGGTCGGCGATCCCGATCTCGCGACGACGCACAACATCGCGCTCTCCGCCATCGATGCGGGCGCCGACGTTCTCGAGCTGGGCTTCCCCTTTAGTGACCCGCTCGCCGACGGTCCCGTCATCCAGCGCGCCAGCGAGCGCGCTCTGCGTAACGGCACCCGCCTTCACGATGTCCTGGCCCTCGCCGCGAGTCTTCGCATCCAGCGGCCTGAAGCAGGCCTCGTCATCTTCTCGTACTACAATCCAATCCTCCGTTTCGGCCTCGAAAACTTCTGCTTAGCCGCCGCGCAAGCCGGCGTCGATGGCGTCCTGGTCACCGACATGATCGTCGAAGAAGCCGGCGAATACCTCGAAGCTCTTCGCCGCCACCATCTCGCGCCCATCTTTCTGGCCGCCCCCACCAGCCCCGACGAACGTCTTCAGCGCATCGCCGCTGTCTGTGAAGGCTTCGTCTACGCCATCTCTCGCACCGGCATCACCGGCACGCGCGCCTCGCTCGAATCCGATGCCGAGCAGCTCGTCAATCGTCTCCGCCGTTTCACTAAACTCCCCGTCGCCGTGGGCTTCGGCATCTCGACTCCGGAGCACTTCGCCGCCGTTGGTGAATTTGCAGACGCGGCAGTTGTCGGCAGCGCGCTCGTCGCCACCATCGAGCAAGCCGGCGCCCAAGCCGCGCCCGCGGCGGTCGCTCGATTTATCCAGGGCCTGCGCGGCGCCATACCGGAGCCCGCGGTGCCCGCCCGCTGAAATCCTCCTTCGTATACCGTTGTAGCTGCGGATTCTCCATGCCCCGGCGTTTTCGCCCGGGTGAACAAGGAAGACCATGGACCTCGAAACCCTGCGAAGAAAAATCGACGAACTGGACCAGCGCATCGTATTGCTCATCAGCGAACGCGCCGCCGCCGCCCAGGAAATCGGCCGCCTGAAGCGCGCCACCGACCTGCCCGTGTACGAACCCAACCGCGAGCGTGTGATTTTTGAGAATGTCCGCACGCACAATCCAGGCCCGCTGCCCGACATTGAGCTCGTGCACATCTACGAGCGCATCGTCGATGTAATGCGCGCGCTGCAGCGAAACGAGCTCGCCTCCCGTCCCGGCACACCAGCAACCGCCGCGCCACAGAACCCCACAGGAAAAGAAAGATGATCGTTGCAATGCAGGATCGCGCGACCGAAGAAGAGATTCAGTCCGTCGTCGAGCGCATGATGGAAATCGGCTTCAACGTCCACCGCACCACTGGGACGGTGCAGACCATTCTCGCCGGTGTTGGCACGCCCGGCGTCTTCGACCACAAGGAATTTGAAGTCTTCGCTGGTGTCGCGGAAGTCATCCGCATCTCCTCGCCCTATAAGCTCGCCGGACGCAGCTTTCGTCCCGAAGGCACCATCGTCCGCTTTCCTAACGGCGTCAGCGTGGGCGGCGAAGAGGTCGTCGTGATGGCCGGTCCCTGCTCCGTCGAAAGCCGCGACCAAATCTTTGCCTGCGCAAAACTCGTCAAAGATGCGGGGGCGAAGTTCCTGCGCGGCGGCGCCTTCAAACCCCGCAGCTCGCCCTACTCCTTCCAGGGCCTCGGCCTCGACGCCCTTAAACTGATGCGCGAAGCAGGCGACGCACACGGACTGCTCGTCGTCAGCGAGGTCATGGAAATCTCTCAGATCGAGCTGATGATGCCGTACGTCGACCTCTTCCAGGTGGGCGCGCGCAACATGCAGAACTTCAACCTGCTGCGCGAGCTGGGCGAGGTCCGCCGACCCGTCATGCTCAAACGCGGCATCGCCGCCACCATTGAAGAACTGCTGCTCTCCGCCGAGTACCTCCTTGCCGGCGGCAATTACGACGTCATCCTTTGCGAGCGCGGCATCCGCACCTTCGAAACCTACACGCGCAACACCATGGATATCTCCGCTATCCCTGTCGTCAAAAAGCTCTCGCACCTGCCAATCGTCGGCGATCCCTCCCACGGGACCGGCCGTCGGGACAAAGTTCCCGCCATGGCGCGCGCTACCGTAGCTGCCGGAGGAGACGGCCTGCTGATCGAAGTCCACCCCAACCCCGACCGCGCGCTCTCCGACGGCGCGCAGTCGCTCTTTCCCGAACAATTTGTAACACTCATGGATACACTTCGCATCATCGCACCCGCCGTGGAGCGGACCATCTAGGCAATCATGGCCATCGAGCGCATCGCCATCCTCGGCACCGGCCTCATCGGCGCATCTGTCGGCCTCGCACTCCGCGCCCAAGGCTTCTCCGGCTCCATCGCAGGCTGGGACCCCAATCCCGAGCAGATCCACGCCGCTCTCCGGCGGGAAGCCATCACCATGATTGCCGAAGACCCACTCACCGCCGCCGCCGAAGCAGACCTTATCATCCTCGGCGGCCCTGTATTCACCACACTCGAATGGCTTGATCGCCTGGCCCCGATCCTGCGCGATCACCAGCTTGTCACCGACGTCGGCAGCGTTAAAGAAGCGATTTGTGCCCATGCCCGTGACAAATATAACGGGACCGATGCGAGCGGATCGCGCCAGCCCGGCTTCCTTCCCGGACACCCCATGGCCGGCAAAGAAGTCAGCGGCGCCGAGAATGCGGATCCCAAACTCTTTGCCGGCGCTGTCTGGCTTTTCACCGATTTTTCATCCCAACCAGCGGCCGCAGTGGCGGGAACTGCTGTTTCAAACCCCGCTCACCCCATCGCCATCGAATGGCGCGCCTGGGTCACGCGCCTCGGCGCACGCATCATCGACCTCGACCCAGCCCGCCACGACGTCCTCTGTGCCTGGATCAGCCATCTCCCCCAATTCGTCTCCACAGCCATGTGCGCCCTGCTCGAGGATGAATTTGCCGCCAACGCCGACCTGCTCCCCATCGGCGGTCGCGCTCTCCGCGAAATGACGCGCCTTGGCGCCAGCCCCTTCTCCATGTGGCGCGACATCGCCCACACCAACTCCGAAGCCATCGCACGCTCTCTCCTCGCCCTGGAGCAGCGCCTTGCGCACATCCGCGAAAACCTCAAAACCCCTGAACTACGCGACGAGTTCGACCTCGCCAATCGCTTCCGCCTTGGAGATGGCACCAGGTCCTGACCATTCCGGCCCCTTCGCCAATCCCTCTCTCCTCGCATTAAGATGTTCCGCATGTGCCGCCGCCCTGCCCTTCGCCTCCTGACCGCTGCTCTCCCGTTCCTCGCTCTCGCCGCTCATCCGCAGCAGACCACTGTGCTCGTCGATGTCGACCATCGTGCCCAAACCAGCCTCGACGGCCCCTGGCACTACATCCCCGATCCCGTTCGCGACGGATGGGGTTCAAATCCCGACCGCCCCAGCCTCAACGGCTACGCGAAGAATGCGCACTACGTCCCCGGCGGTCCGCTCGTCCAGTACGACTTCTCCAGGTCGCCCACTCTCGATGTTCCCGGCGACTGGAACTCGCAGAAAGATTCGCTCTTCTACTACGAAGGCCTGCTCTGGTATCAGCGCGATTTCACCGCGCACCCCAAACCGCACACGCATCTCTTCCTGCACTTCGGCTCCGTGAACTACGCAGCGCACGTCTTCGTCAATGACCACCAGGTCTGCGACCACGAGGGCGGTTTCACACCCTTCGACTGCGAAATCACTGATGTAGTCAAGGACGGTGACAACTTCATCGTCGCCGCCGTCGATAATCAACGCGAGGTCGCTCGCGTGCCCACCGTAAAATTTGACTGGTGGAATTACGGCGGGATCACGCGCTCCGTCTCTCTCGTCGAAGTTCCGGAAACCTACATCGACGATTATTCGCTCCAGCTCAAACGCGGCGCCACCAACACGCTCGAAGGTTACGCACACCTGATTGGCGCCGCTGCAGGAACCCGCGTCACCCTGCGCATTCCCGATCTGCATATCGAAAAAGACGCAGTTATAGATACAAATGGCCGAGCCGACTTCTCCTTCGACGCTCACGGCCTCGAGCTCTGGTCGCCCGACCATCCTCGCCTCTACAGAATCGAAATCTCAGCCGGGCTCGATCAGCTCGCCGATGAAGTCGGCTTCCGCACCATCGAGGTCCAGGGCGACCAGATCCTCCTCAATGGCAAGCCCGTCTTCCTGCGCGGCGTCAGCTTTCACGACGAAGCGCCCTTCCGCTCAGGACGCTCCTGGTCCGACAAGGACGCGGAAACCCTCCTCGGCTGGGCTCACGAGCTGCACTGCAACTTCGTCCGCATGGCCCACTACCCCCACACCGAAAACGAAATCCGCATCGCCGACAAGCTCGGCATCATGGTCTGGTCCGAAATTCCCGTCTACTGGGGGATCGACTGGACCGATCCTCATACTCTGGACGTCGCCAAACATCAGCTTTGGGAAAACATTCGCCGCGACCGCAACAAGGCTTCGGTGATCCTTTGGTCCATGTCCAACGAAACGCCGAACAGCCCCGAGCGCAACGCCTTCATCCACAAGCTCGTCGTGGAAGCGCGCAGTGAAGATCCCACCCGCCTTATCACCTCGGCGATTGTCACGCATTTCAACGGAAACACGGCCACCCTCGACGATCCGCTTGAACAGGATCTCGACGTCCTCGGCTACAACGAATATTTAGGCTGGTATCAGGGCAAGCCCGCCGACATTCCCGATCACAGCTGGCAGAATCCGCTCGGCAAGCCGGTTATCATGAGCGAATTTGGGGCAGGCGCAAAGGCCGGCCTGCATGGTCCCGACACGGAAATGTTCACCGAAGAATACCAGGACAGTGTTTTCCGGCAACAGTTTCAGATGCTGGAGAAGATTCCCTTCCTGCGCGGCATGTCGCCCTGGGTCCTGATGGATTTTCGCAGCCCCATGCGCCAGCTTCCCGGCATTCAGGACGACTACAACCGCAAAGGCCTCGTCTCTGACAAAGGAGAAAAGAAGAAAGCCTTCTTCACGCTGCAGGACTATTACGCCCATATGCAACCGTGATAGGCACAACTTTTCTGCGTCGATCAGGATTGTGAGTGAATGAAGGAACTCGGGCTTCGCCCTTGCATTTCCTGTTGCCTGTTCCCCACTGCCTGTTGGCCGCCTTTAAGCGCCCAGGCGCCCTAACCCAATCCCAATTACATACGTTGCCGCGCCTTCCACTGCGCCCACCAGTGTCATCTCCAGTCCACTGGCCCACCAGGAGCGCACCGTGATCAGCGACTTTGCCGCTCCCACCGCAAAATGCGCGATCAGCGAAACAATGGCCGACAGGATCACCGCCGGATACCCGCTGAGAAAGAAGAATGGCACGATAGGAATGAATGCGCCTACCGCGGTCGAAAGCGCCCCTGACCACGCCGAGACCAGCGGTTGACTCAGCCCTTCTTCCGTCATATTCAGCCGCTCCGCCGCCAGGGCACGCGTGAATTTTTCCGGAGACTCCGCCAGGTGCTCCACCACGTGGTCGGCATCGTCGCGCGGAATTCCTTTCACCTGGTAGTAAAGCGACAGCAGCTCGCGCGCCTCAGGCCCGTTCATCTCGATGGCCTCGCGCTCCCGCGCCAGTTCCGCCTCATAAATCTCCCGCTCGCTCTTTGCCGCCAGATACGCGCCGGAGCCCATGGACAACGCGCTGGCAATCATTCCCGCGATTCCCGAGAGCAGCACCCAATGGCTGTTGCCCAGCGTCGCGCCCGAGACGCCCGACACAATTCCAAAGATCGCACCCAGCCCGTCGTTCACGCCGTAAATCGCGTCGCCGATCCAGCCCGCCGTCTGCTTTCCGGAACGATTGCGCCGGGTCAGCAGCTCGTCCAGTTCCTTGCGCGCCGCGTCCGAGCTGGTCGTCATCTTCGGATAGCGATGGCGGATCAGTTCGCTCAACTCGCGATAATGCTCCTGCTCGTCCGCGATCACCTGATTCAGAATCGCGACACTCGGCTCGTCGCCGAGCTCCTTCAGCTGCTGACCATACCGGGCGATGTCGCGGCTCTCATCGATCTCCAGCCGCCGCAGCGCCATCTGCGGACCGCCCAGCCGGTTCACCAGCGTATCCGCGTCGCCGCTGGCTTTGCCGTCGTACTTCGGCAATTCCGCACCCAGCTCGTGAATCCTTTTCGCCCACAGCGCCGCATGCTGCGCCTCCGCCTCGGCTATATGCCGCAAGGTTTTCTTGCGGATAGCATCGTCGTCGCGTTCGGCCAAGGTGTTGTACGTGTGGTAGCCACGCATCTCCGCCTGCCAGTTCTCGCTCAGGGCCTCCAGCACTTTCTGTTCTTTTTGCGACAGGGTCTGCGCCATGCCTGTTAGCTCCCGATCCGATAGCTGAAGCCGAAACGCCCGATCTGAATCGCGGAGCGATCCGACGGCGGCCAGATACGAAACGATTCTACCCGCGTCACGCCTGCCATCATCGTAGCCAGAACGCTGCCCTCGGCCTTTCCCGTGGCGGCGTCGAAAAAGTGAATCAGCAGCCCATTGTCGGTATGTTCGGAGCCCAGTACATACTCACCCGGCTCCAGCTTCACATCCGCGCCCAGCCTGAGCGGCACCTGCGTAAGAAAAAAATGCGAGTACTTCCCCTCCGCCGAATATCCAGCCGTGATGAGCACCACGCCCGCGATAAATTTCCCATGCCGATTCGCGATGCCCGAGGCAGTGCGCATCTCCGTCTCAATCCTCTCCTTCACGACCGGCGCCCGTGCCGGAATCACCGACCGCAACTCAGCCTCGCTGGCCTGATGCCAGTCTGCCGTGCGCTTCTCCTGCGCATGCCCGTTGCACGCCAGCGCCGCCGTCGCACATACCACAGCGATCGACCATTGCCACCTTGTCCTGATCAAGCGCGTCATCCCTAAACCCCAATCCCTAATCCCTGTCCTTCAATCCAGATGCACCAAACCACGCTGCAGGGCCGTGGTGGCCGCCTGCGTTCGATCCTCGACGCCCATCTTGCTCAGCAGGCTGTTCACGTGCGTCTTCACCGTCGCCTCGGAAATAAACAGCGCATTCCCAATGTCCTTATTGCTCTTGCCGGCCACAATCAGATGCAGCACTTCCAGTTCGCGCGCCGTCAGCGTCGCCCCGCTCATCCGCTCTGCCAGCTTCTCCGCAACACGCGACGGAATCCGCGACTTGCCCGCGTGCACCACTTTCACCGCGTCGGTCAGCTCCGCCAGGTCCATGCCCTTCAGCAGATATCCCTTCGCGCCGGCCTGCATGGCGCGATAAATGTCCTCATCGCCATCGAAAGTGGTCAGCACGACGATCCGGGCCGCCGGAAACTCCGCGCGAATCTTCTCGATGGCCTCCACGCCATTCATCTTCGGCAATCGCAAATCCATGAGCGTTACATCGGGCTTGTGTTTTCTGAAGAGATTCACGGCCTGCTCCCCGTCCGCTGCCTCCCCCACGACGGTGAATCCGGGCACCGTCTTCAGCAAGGCCGACAGCCCCTGGCGCACGATGTGATGATCCTCCACAATCAAAATGTTAATCGTATCAGCCATAGTTACTTTTTGGCCTCCATCTCCCGCGCCAGAGGAAGTGCCAGGCGCACTGTGGTTCCTTCGCCCACCCCGCTCTCCACTGTCAGCGTCGCGCCAATGCTCTGCGCCCGCTCCCTCATTCCCGTCAGTCCATAATGCCCGCTCGCTCCATCCGCCGGAGCCCCTCGAAATCCGCGGCCGTCATCCCGAATCTCCATCCCGAACATACTCCCCTCGAACTCCAGCCGCAGCGCAATATTCTCCGGATCGCCATGGCGCACCGCATTCACCACCGCCTCCCGGGCGATCCGCGTCAACTCCCGCTCCACGCCTGGATCGAGCGGATGATTCGTCCCCGTCACCTGCAAGTGCACACGGATTCGCGCTCCCACTCCCGCCGCAGCATCTCCATGCGCTCCCGCTCGCGCCGCCACTTCCTCGGCCATCTTCAGAATCCTCACCCCGAGATCCTCGCGGTCCGCTGCCTGCGAACGCAGCTCCCAGATCGACGACCGCGCCTCATCCAGGCTGCTCCGCACCAGCGCCTGCGCGTGTTGCAGTTGCTCCCGGGCTGCCTCCGCGGAACTCCGCATCAACTGCCCGACCAGCTCCAGCTGCACAGATACCGCAACGAACCCCTGCGCCAGCGTATCGTGAATCTCTCGCGCAATGCGTGTCCTCTCGCCCAGCACCGCCTGAAATTCCCGTTCCACACCTGCCAGTCGCCGCCTCCAGGCCGTGTACGCGAGGCCCACCATCGCCAGCAGGACCAGCGACTGAAACCAAACCGTCTGGTAGAAATGCGGCTCAACCGTCAGCGCCGCAGTTGCTGCCGCTGCGCTCCAAACTCCATCGTTGTTGCGCGCGACCACGCGAAACGTAAACGTCCCGTGGGGCAAATTCGTGTAGTACGCCGCCCGCCGCGTCCCCGCGTCCACCCATCCCCGATCGAATCCTTCCAGTTGATATCGATACTCGACCTTCTGCGGGGCTACAAAGCTCAAACCCGCGTAGTCGAACTCGTAGTGGCTGTGCCCCGGTTCGACCTTCAATCCTGCGATCGACTCTTGCGGCACATCGTCCACACTCACCCGCTCCAGGGCCACTTCCGGCGGCACACGATTCACCGGCATGTGTTCCGGATCGACGCGCGCAATCCCCTTCAGCGTTGCAAACCACAGCGTCCCGTCCTTCAGCCGCAGTGCCGCCGGATGCCCACCGCTGCTGCACTCGCTGATGCGCATCCCATCCGCCACCCCAAAGCGCAGAACTTCCGGAGCCTCCCCGCCGTCCGCCATGCGATTCAGACCATCGCGGCTCACCCGATACACGCCGGTATTCGAGCTAATCCACAAAAACCCGCTCGCATCCTCCAAAATCCCGATCACCCGCTGCGGCAATTGTCGCGAGGTCGCGTTCACGATCCTGCCCGACCGCAGCCGGTTCAGCCCAGCATCATTCGTGCCGATCCACAGCGTTCCGTCGCGATCCCCATAAAGCGCGGTGACCACATTGCTCGAAAGCCCGTCCTTCGTCGTGAAATTCGAGAAGTGCCCGTCGCGAAAGCGGCTCAGCCCACCCAGCGTCCCCACCCACAGCGTGCCGTCTTTGCCCTCAATCGCCCCAACCAGGTCGCTGCCCAATCCATCCATCGCCGTCCACGTCGTGAATTTTCCGTCTTCGTACCGCGACAATCCGCGCCGCGTCCCGATCCATAGCTCTCCGCGCGCGCCCACATACAGCGATCGCACAAAATCGTCGGCGAGTCCGTCCGCTGTCGTGAACACCCGCGCCACCTCACCATCGTGGATCAGATCCAGCCCATCCGGCGTTCCCGCCCAAACATCGCCATTTGCGGCTGCGGCCAACGCGAGCACCACATTGCTCGACAAACCCTGCGCCGCCGTGAGCGCGAGAAATTTGCCATCGTGAAATACGTTCAGTCCGCCACCCTTCGTACCCACCCCAACATGGCCGTTCGGAGCCTGCGCCAGCGCCAGCACATACTCATCCGTCAGCCCTTCAGCCGAGCCCAGCGCAGAGAATTTTCGGTCCCGCAGCAACTCCAGCCCGCCCGCCTCTGTCCCGAGCCACAGATTCCCTTCCCTGTCCTCCGCCGCACTTAGAAACACCTCGCTGCCGCGCAGCGTTTCAACGCCCCCCGGCGAACCAACGCGCATCAGTCCGTGCGAAGTCCCGAGCCAAATCATGCCCTGATTGTCGCAATACAGAAAGCCCACGCCTCCAGGCACAGCGAGCACCTTCCGAAGTTCGCCTTCCTGTACGCGGAACAAAGCCGCATCCGTACCAACCCAAATGCCACCGGCAGCGTCCGTCGCGACCGCTCCAACCGCGCCGCCGCCCGGAACCACATAGCTCCGACAGTCCGTCGCCCAACACTCTTCCACACCGAAACGTGTACCTGCCCACGCTCGATTTGACGAATCGGTCGCGAGCGCAACCACCTCGCCCTTCGCCCCCATGGCGCGAAACAATCCATCCGCGCCAGCGCGCATCAATCCATCCGCCGTTCCCAGCCACAAGGAACCGTCCTGGCCCGCGACCATGCGGCTGTTTTCCGTGAACCCCGAGTCGACCTCAACCCGCGCCGCGCGCTCGCCCTCGATGCGAAACAGCCCCGCAGCCGTCAGCGCCCAGACCGTACCCTGTGCGTCCTCGAACGTCCGCCACACCTGCGTGGCCGGAACCCCATGCTCCGGTCCAAACGCCTCCACTCTTCCACCGCGCATGCGCGCCAAGCCGCCCGACGTACTGATCCAGAGCGCCCCGGTCCGGTCCTCCATCAAATCGCCTACCAGATCGCTGGGCATCCCTGGCGTATTCGCATGCGTGATCGTTTTGAACTCGACGCCGTCAAACCGCACCAGCCCGCCTTCGGTCGCAATCCACAGGAACCCATCGCGCCCCTGCGCAATGGCGTGCACCGTGTTCTGCGGCAGGCCTGTGTCCGTTTGCCACGACTGGTACCCATATTGAGTGAGAGCCGCGTGCGGATCGAGCGCCAGCGCCGGAATCGCCGCCAGCGCGATCGACGCAACACAAACCGCCCCGGCCGCGCGTAGTGACATGAACATAGTTTGAGTCTCTTCAGGAATTCTAACGACCGGCCAGTCCCTCTGCGGACACTGGGCAAACATGTTCGGTTCGCCGCGATGATCGGAATCGGCGAGTCGTAATCCGCTTGGTGGAATCAGCGTCCCCGCCCGCCGTTGGCGGCAGCCGCCCGTCCCGCGCCCCGCTTCACGCGCACCTTCTCCGCAGCTGCCGGGCCAATGGTGAAATGCCCCGCCGGCGTCTCAATGGCCATCGTCTGATCGTAATTCCGCTGCAGGACCCGCACATCGCCGCCGGGTTCGATGCCCGTCTGATGCAGAAACCGCAGCAGCTTCGGATCGCGCTCGTACAGGCTGGTCACCGTGCAGTCCGTGCCCTCCGCAACCTCGGCCAGCGGCCGCACCCCGTGCTTTTTCCGCTTCGTGTCGCTCTCCGGCAGCACCGCGTTCCCGTGTGGACAAGTCCCCTTCTCGCCCAGCTTCTTCATCAGCAGGGCCTCGAACGCCGGCGAAACCGCATGCTCCAGCCGCTCCGCTTCGTCGTGCACCTCGTACCACGGCATGCCGAACATCTCCGACAGCATGCGCTCGATCAGATGATGCCGCAGCGCGGTCTTGTAGGCAGCCGCATGGCCCTTCGGCGTCAGCCGCACCACGCCATCCGCCCGCACCTCCACGAAGCCGTCGCGCTTCAGCCGCCGCAGCGCCATCGAAACCGCCGGCGGCGACACCTCCAGCCAGTGCGCCAGAGTGGCTGAGATCACCGTCCGCCCCTCGCTCTCGGCTTCCAGAATCGCCTTGAGATAGTCTTCCTTCGATACGCTGATCGCGGTCTTCACTGAAGGTTACCGGTCCTAGCTTACAGCGCGAACCCTCCCGCCTTAGGTTTCTCGATGCGCATGCTTCCCACGAGGGCGTCATCGCTCCCCGGCTCCGGGTCAGTCTGCAGCCATTTCAGAAAGGCTTCACCGCTACACAATTCTGTAAATTCCTCACGCATCAGACCATACAGGCGGCCCGACGGCGAACACTGCGGCTCAACCGAATCCCGAGGCCAGGAAGCGGCCTATCAGCCGGGCCCCCCTGGACCGCAATCCCTCTCCTGCGGCGCGTTTTTGTCATAATGAAAACGTACATGACTTCTACTCCACCGCTCCAATCCGTCCGTGCTGTTCTCCTGATGAACCGCAAATGGCGCAGGATGACTGCTGCACAGCGGGTTCGGCGCGCCCAGCAACTCGCCCGCAAATACATCCCCGAAGGCGTCTCCCTCGCCGAGGAGCTCATCGCAGACCGCCGCCGCGAAGCCGCTCGCGAGCGCTGACGTGGCAATCGCAGCACGCCCGGTTTTTCCGCCGAAGGCGGGGCGGCTGCATGCAATGCTCCCGGTACAATATTCAAAGCCATTCCCATCACGAAGGATTCCGTGTCGAACCCCAATTCCAGCCGTAAGCGCGTCCTCTCCGGCATGCGCCCCACCGGCAAACTTCACCTCGGCAACTACATGGGCGCCCTCCACAACTGGGTCCGCCTCCAGAATGACCCCCAGTACGAGTGCTACTTCTTCATCGCCGACTGGCACGCCCTCACCACCGACTACGCCGACCCCTCGCAGATCCCCGCCAACACCCGCGAAGTCATCCTCGACTACCTCGCAGCCGGCCTCGACCCCGCGAAATCGGTCCTCTTCGTCCAGAGCCACGTCAAGCAGCACGCCGAACTGCATCTGCTCCTCTCCATGATCACCTCTGTCGGCTGGCTCGAACGCGTCCCCACCTACAAGGAGCAGCAGGAAAACCTCAGCGACAAAGACCTCTCCACCTACGGATTCCTCGGCTACCCGCTTCTCCAGTCCGCTGACATCCTCATCTACCAGCCAGCCTTCGTCCCCGTCGGCCAGGACCAGGTCGCACACGTCGAACTCACCCGCGAAGTCGCCCGCCGCTTCAATCAGTTCTACAAGCGGCCAGCGGCCAGCCGCAGCGGAAGCAGCAGCGGAAGTTGGAGCGAAAGCCGCTCAGGAAGCCGAAGTGGAAGCTCGACGGCCAGCCGGTCTGGGAGCGCCAGCGGAAGCAAGGTGGCAAGCACGGTGAGGGGTGCAACCACTGTGTGGCCTCCAGAGGACATCCTCCCTGAGCCCCAGGTTCTCCTCACCCCATCGCCCAAACTACCCGGCACCGACGGCCGCAAGATGTCGAAGAGCTACGGCAACACCATCCTGCTCAGCGATCCTGAGGCCGAAATTCGCGCCAAGCTCAAGCCCATGGTCACTGATCCGGCCCGCATCCGCCGCAAAGACCCCGGCAACCCCGACAAATGCCCCGTTGGGGACCTTCACAAAATCTTCTCTTCGCCGGAAATCCTGGCGAAAGTCTATGAAGGCTGCACAACCGCCGGCATCGGCTGCATCGAATGCAAAACCTGGGTCGCCGACGCCATCGTCTCCGCCCTCCAGCCGATCCAGGAACGCCGGGTGAAGTTTGAAAACGATCCCGCGCTCGTCGACTATATTCTCCGCGACGGCGCACGACGCGCAACCGCCCGCGCCGAGCAGACCATGCATGAGGTTCGCTCCGCCATGGGTCTCGCAGGCATCCCCGGAGGCAGTCCCGCCGCATGACTGACAAACAGCTCCCCCCTAATTCCCAGCCAGCGGTTGCTGAAGAAGTGAGCCGCGACGCGCCTCCCGCCGGACGCGAAGTCTCCCACGCGCCCTACGAAAAAACCCCCGCAGACCTCCGCAAACAAGAAGAATCCGTCTCCCCCTTTTCCGTCACGGTAGGCCAGGTTTACGACGGACCCTACGACCTGCTCCTCGACCTCGTTCGCAAGCAGAACATCGACATCTACGACATCCCAATCGCCAAAATCACCGCGCAGTTCCTCGCTTACGTCGAGCACCTCAAAGCCTCCGACGTCGACACCGCCGGCGAGTTCATCTACATGTCCGCCCTGCTCATCCACATCAAGAGCAAAATGCTGTTGCCTCGTTCCCCCGCCGACTCGCCCGAAGAGGCCGAAGACCCGCGCCGCGAGCTGGTCGAGCGGCTCCTCGAGCACCAGCGCTTCCGCAACGCCGCCCAGATGCTCCAGCAGAAGCGCCAGCTTGAAGAGGCGACCTGGACCAACCCCGGCATCCGCGAATTCCGCGAAGCCGCCGACTCTGATCGCGAAATCGCTGCCGACACCCTCGACCTCGTCCGTGTCTTCCGCGAAGTCCTCGAGCGCGCCAAAACCCGCCCCATCCTCGACGTTGAAGAAGACACCGTCACCGTCCGCCAGATGATTGACTTCGTTCGCCGACGCCTCATGATGGAAGACCGCCCCGTCGGCCTCTCCAAACTCCTGACCAATACGCGCTCCGTCAATGCTGTCATCGCTATGTTCCTGGCCCTGCTCGAGCTAGTCCGCCTGCAGGCCATCCTCCTTCGCCAGGACAGCGGCTTCGGCGAAATCTTCATCAAGAAAAATGAGCAGTTCGAACATGTCATCAACGAGCGCCTCAGCGGACAAGGTGACTGGAGCTAGCCAGCGGGTCATTCTGAAGCGAAGCGAAAGGCCCTGCCTCAGCGAGTGGGCAGAACCGGCAGGTCTCCACACCGCTCTCGTAAAATGAAAGCCACATGCCAGAAACACCCCCATTCCCCCTCACCCTCGACGGCGCCAGCCTCCTCCACCAGATGTTTCGGTTTGACTGGCCGGCGTGGCGCCGCCTCGACGCACCCGGCCGGCAGCGCGCCAGCGCGGAGGTCTCCGCACTCCTCGCTCCTCTGGAACCCGGATTCACTCAGGCAACCTCAGAAGCGCATCCCCACCAGTCTGCCCTCTACGCCCAGCTCGGCCACAAAGGCGACCTCCTCCTCGTCCACTTCCGCGACACCATCGAAGAGCTCGCCCAAATCGAGCGCGACCTCGCCCGCACCGAATTCGGCGCTTTCCTCCAACCCACCCACTCCTACCTCTCCATCGTTGAGCTTGGCCTCTACGAATCCGCCTCCAAAACCTACCCCGCCCTCGTAGCCGAAGGCATTGAGCCGCTCAGCGAACAATGGGATCGCCGCATCCAGGACGTCATCGACCGTCAGGCGGCCGCTATGTCCTCGCGCCTCTACCCCGCGATCCCCCAGACAAAATATCTTTGCTTCTACCCCATGGATAAAAAGCGCGGCGAGCACGTCAACTGGTATAGCGCGCCCATGCCCGACCGCGCCCGCATGATGCACGAACACGGCCTCATCGGCCGCCGTTTCGCCGGCACTGTGAAGCAAATCATCTCCGGGTCGATTGGTCTGGATGACTGGGAGTGGGGCGTCGATCTCTTCTCCGACGATCCCTCCGTCTTCAAGAAACTCATCTACGAAATGCGCTTCGACGAAGCCAGCGCCCTCTACGCCCTCTTCGGACCCTTCTACGTAGGCGTCCGCCTTCCCGTCAGCGAAGTCGCCTCCTGGCTAAGCGTGGAGCAACGATGACCGCGCAGCTCCCAGCTCCGTCCTACTGGGTACTGGCTACTGGCTACCGGCAACCGGCTCCCAGCCCCCAGCTCCACGCTCCGAGCTACAGGGTACTGGCTACCGGCTACCGGCTATGAAGGTCTTCCTCACCGGCGCCACTGGATTCGTAGGAGGCCACGTAGCCCGCGAGCTCGCCTCCCGCGGCGCGGACCTCCGCCTCCTCACCCGCCGCACCAGCAACCTCGCCAACGTCGAAGGCCTGCTATCCGGATCGGACCATGCAGAAGCTGTCATCGGCGATCTCCTCGAACCCGGCTCCCTCCGCAACGCCATCCATGGCTGCGACGCCGTTATGCACATCGCCGCTGATTATCGCCTCTGGGTCCGCGATCCCCGCGCCATGTACCGCTCCAATGTCGAAGGCACTCGCGCCCTCCTCCGCATCGCCCACGAAGAGAACGTCCCGCGTTTCGTCTACACCTCAAGCGTCGCCACGATGGGCTTCAAATCCGACGGCGCCATCGTCGACGAAAACACCCCAGTCTCCCTGGCCGACATGATCGGCCACTACAAGCGCTCCAAATTCCTCGCCGAACAAGTCGCCATCGAAGCCGCCCGCGCCGGCCAGTCCGTCATCATCCTTAATCCCACCACTCCCATCGGCGCCGCCGACCTCAAACCAACCCCCACCGGGCGCATCATCGTCGACTTTCTCAACAAGAAATTCCCCGCCTACATCGACACCGGCCTCAACCTCGTCGACGTCACCGAGGTCGCCCGCGCCCACGCCGATGCCCTCCACCCCGGCATCGGGCGACCCGGCGAACCCTATATCCTCGGCGGCGAAAACCTTACCCTGAAACAAATCCTCGACAAGATGTCTGCTATCACCGGCCTTCCCTCACCCACCATGGAAGTGCCGCACTCCGTCGCCATGATCTTCGCTCTCTTTGACGAAACCATCACTGGCCGCATCCTCGGCAAAGAACCCCGCGCCACCGTCGAAGCCGTCCGCATGGGAAAGAAGAAAATGTTCGCCTCCTCCGCCAAAGCCGAACGCGAATTGGGCTTCCGCATCCTCCCCGTCTACCAGGCCCTGCGCTGCGCCATAGACTGGTTCCGCACCAACGGCTACGCGCCATTGTGATCCCCGGTTTCTCGCCTGGCCGCGGTGTTCGGAGTTCACCGCCCTGGACCCTGCGTCCGACGACGATCGTCCGATAAGGATTGGTCGAAGAACCCTGCTCGGCGGGACCAGCTCGGGAGAGCCCTGGGCAACACCCTCGCGAACCATGGTTTGCTATAACCAATAACACTCTGCTTCTAACAGTTATCCATAGGCAGATAACCGCCAGAGTGCCTGATGCCCGGGCATGGAAACGAAGCTGAGACGAATAACCTGGCCCATTCGTTCAGTGGTTTGTCACCGCCGGCCATGCACATAGGAGAGGGCATGGAGGTGAAAGATCCCGAAGGCGCTGAGGAGCCAGAGAACCAATACGATAACGACGACACCATTCAGAATCGACTTGATGTTCGATTGCATGGGGATGAATCGGTTCACAAGCCATAGCAAAAACCCGACGATGATCAGGGTTATAACAATGTGGATCAACATATCGTTCTCTCCTTTACGGCAGGGGCCGCGCCAATCGGGGCCATCGAAAGCCCCGATCGGCGGTTAAGGGGATTACTGCTGACCTGGATTGGCCTCGGCGACCGTGCCTGAGCGGCCCATCTCGACGATGGCCTGCATGAACCTCCCCGTTGACCTGGGCGCACGTACTTTGCCGGAGAGGATTGCCCGGAACGACGGATCGCCGCCGAAGATGGCGCGGGTGGAGTCGGCATCCTGCTCGATTACAGCTCCATCGAGCGTAATGCCGGCAAAGGCGCCACGAGAGCGGGAGTAAGTCAGTAGCTCCGTGTTCATGGTCCAGCCGGTGCCGGCCGAAGCGTGGCGGCCGACAGGGCCTGCGGCGGCCGATGCATCTCCGCTGATTTGGAATTTGCTGGAGAGCAGATGCTGGAGGCCGTTGTCATTCATCACGACCATGATCAGGTCGACGCCTTCGACGCCAATCTGCAGGCCCCAGCTTCCGCCTCCGACGGATACGAACGCCGGCGCGCTCCAGCCGTCCGCCGTGCGACAGGAGGCGATGCCGCGTCCGTGCTCACCACCGAAAACCAAACCGCCTTTGACCAGATGCGGAACAATCACGAGACATTTCGCGCCGTTCATGACTTCTTCGGGAATTCCCTTATCCGGAGCGCTCATGATGGAGTGGAGAACATCGGAAGACAGTTGGAGACGCTCGATCGAATCCTGGCGTCCAGAGGCAGCCCAGAGGTTTCCGCTTGTCAGCGCAACAACGCCGGCCAACAGCAGAGGCATGATTTTCATTGGTTGTCCTTGTCCTGTGAGGGGAGCTAAGGGGAGACACATTTCAGATGGGCTGACTTAGCTCAGAACCATGAGTGAGAAGATACGACACACTCCCCTCTGTAATTATCAGAACAGAGACGCATAGTACTTGCTGAGCTAAATTGCTCACATGCCCGGTTTTGGATGCTCGCGCAAAGCTCTGCTTCCCATTTATTTTCGTCATTTCAACAGAACGCACTAGTTTCCGGCGTATAGTGGTATAAAGCAACTGGGATTGCCTTCTCGCCTTCAGCCCTCAAGGTTTCGCTCCAGACGAGCACCTTTCACGCAAGCAACCGGCTGACTGGAGCTTCTATGAGCCTCATCAAGAAATCCGATGTAAAGACCCATCTCTCTTCAACGGACACCTCCGTTTATCCCTTCGGACTGAAGCGTTCGGATGTAGTTGCAGGTGCAGATAGCAGCGAAGCGGCCGCGCCGGCAAAGGAGCAAGGCATCAGCATCAGCCCCAGCCATCCAATTGCCCCTGAAGCCGTGCCGAACGCGCAGGTCGGTGGTTCCGTGGGTGTTCCGGTAAGTAACGAAACCAGCGATAATCGCTCCTGGTAGTTTTACCCGATATCTTTCTTTGCGCTGCAACTGCAAAGCACACGGACCGCCATCTTAGGGTTAAGTCGCGCACCACCGGTTCGTCCGCCCCGTTCGGGGATGAAAGCAGGTATCGATGTCCCTTTCGGAAACGTTTCACGCTGAGGGAGCAGCCGGATCATTTTCTGCTTTGCCAGTTCCGCACTCGGCGACATCGGGCGGTTCGCCGCTGCCCTTACCTACGCGTATTGCCGTTATCGGTAACTATCTGCCGAGGCAATGTGGGATTGCGACTTTCACGACCGACCTATGCACCGCGATCGCCTCAGAATATGGCGGCGCCCGACTTTTCGCGATTCCCGTCAACGATCCCGGAGCAAGCTATGTATATCCCGACCGCGTCCGCATGGAAATCGAGCAGGAGGATAGCGCCTCATTCGAACGCGCCGCCGAATTTCTTAACTTCAATGGAAACGATCTCGTGTGTCTCCAGCATGAATACGGCATTTTCGGAGGACCGGCCGGTAGTCACATTCTGTCACTGCTTCGCAGATTGAAGATGCCGCTGGTGACGACGCTGCACACGGTTCTGCGTGAACCCGATCCGAATCAGCGCACGGTGCTCGACGAGATCGCTCACTTGTCCGACCGTCTGATCGTGATGAGCGAACTTGCCGCCGCGCTGTTGCAGAGCGTATATGGCGTACCCTCGGACAAAGTTGACCTGATCCCGCATGGTGTTCCCGATTTCCCATTTACCGACCCCAACTTTTTCAAGGATTTGTTTCATTCGCAGGGTAACTTCGTCCTGCTCACGTTTGGCCTGCTGTCGCCCAATAAAGGAATCGAAAACGTCATTCGCGCGCTGCCAGCAATTCTTGCTGAACACGCGAACGTGACTTACATTGTGTCGGGCGCAACCCATCCTCACATCCGGCGCCGTGAAGGTGAACGCTACAGGGAAGAGCTGCAGGCTCTGGCCGTCGAGTTAGGCGTCTCCGCCCACGTGATCTTCAATAACCGCTTTGTCAGCGCGGAGGAACTGGTCGAGCATATCGGCGCCGCCGACATCTATATCACACCCTATCGTCAGGAAGCGCAGATCGTCTCTGGCACACTGGCGATTGCGCTCGGCGCCGGCAAAGCCATTATCTCCACGCCATACTGGCATGCGCAGGAACTGCTCGCGGATGGACGCGGGGTTCTGGTCCCCTTTGAGGATCCGGCGTCCATCGCCCAGGCGACAATCAGGCTGCTGGATAACGACGCCGAGCGCCACACGATGCGAAAGCTTGCGTATCTCCATTCGCGGGGAACCACCTGGCAGCGGACTGCCCAGGCTTACATGGGAAGTTTTCAGCGCGCACGTACCGAACGCATCTTGCGTCCTCGGCCATCTTTGCAGGACATCTTCGCGGCTAGATCGACCGATTCATTGCCGGCTATTGACCTCGCTCACCTGCAGGATATAACAGATGACACCGGAATCCTGCAGCACGCTATCTTTTCCGTGCCTAACTGCGAGGAGGGCTACACAACCGACGATAATTCACGTGCCCTCATCGTGAGTGTTCTTTCGCAACAGTCGCCTGCTCCCGGCGCCGAAGTTGCCGCCAGCCTCTCCCTGCGTTACCTTGCATTTCTTAAGCTGGCCTTTAATAGCCAGACAGGCCGATTCAGAAATTTCCTTGGTTACGATCGTCAGTGGCAGGAACGTATCGGGTCGGAAGACAGCCATGGCCGCGCGCTGTGGGCTCTTGGTGTCGTGCTTGGCAGTTCAGCGGACAAAGGACTACGAGGGGCAGGCGGCCAGTTATTCGAGTCTGCCCTCCCGGCATCTCTTGCTTTTACCAGCCCGCGTGCATGGGCATTCTCTGTTCTCGGCACGCAGGGATATCTCGACTGGTTTCCCGGCGACAGGATCATTCAGGGAACACGCAATCTGCTGGCGAACCGGCTGCTGGACCTGTTTGAGCGCACTAACTCATTGGACTGGCCGTGGTTCGAGAATAGCCTTGCCTACTCCAACGCGCGCCTTTCACAGGCCCTCATCCTTGCTGGATTGAACAGTAAGAACAAAAGGATGGTCGATGTAGGTTGTAAATCCTTAAAGTGGCTTGTTGCTCAGCAACATCGGGACGACAGGCACATATTCGTGCCCATTGGTTCCGCGGGCTTCTTCGCGATGGGCAAAGACAAAGCTCGCTTCGATCAGCAGCCGGTCGAAGCCTGTGCCACCATCGCCGCCTGCCATCAGGCATACCGGGCCACCGGAGAGAGCCTGTGGCTGGAGGAGGCGTGGTCGGCCTTCCGCTGGTTTCTCGGAGAGAATGACCTGCAGGTTCCTCTGTACGATGCCGCGACCGGGGGGTGCAGGGATGGTCTGCATCCTGATCGCGTCAACGAAAACCAGGGCGCTGAATCCACACTCTCGTTTCTCATGGCGCTGCTCGATATGCAAGCCATGGACAGGTCCACGGCCACCACCCACCAGAACCAGGAAATGAGCGTTTGCCCTTGACTACCATTCTTCTTCCGGCCGCACAACCGGAAACTAATCCCGCAAAGCCGCTGTCTCGCGACAGGGATCCGCTTCTTTCTCTTTTCAGCCGGCATTCTGAAAACCCAATCCTGAGCCGGGATAACTGGCCTTATCCGGTCAACAGCGTTTTCAACGCGGGCGCTGTGCGTTTGGCCGATGGCGATACCTTGCTGTTGTGCCGCGTGGAGGACAGACGCGGGCTGTCGCACCTGACCGTCGCTCGATCCGCAAACGGTGTCGACGGCTGGCGCATCGACTCCACGCCGACGTTCCCGGCAGAGCCCCGGGGATATCCCGAAGAGATCTGGGGTATCGAAGACCCGCGCATCACTTATGTGCCGGAGCTGGAACAATACGCCATCGCCTACACCTCGTTCGCCCGCGGCGGTCCCGGAGTTTCGCTCGCGCTCACGAAGGACTTCAGGAGTTTCGAGCGTTATGGCGTCATCATGCCGCCGGAGGACAAGGACGCGGCTTTGTTGCCGCGGAAGATCGGTGGATACTGGGCATTGATCCATCGCCCGATGACATCGCTTGGCGCTCACATGTGGATCTCCTACTCACCCGATCTGCGGCATTGGGGTCGTCACAAAATCATGCTCGAAGCGCGTCGCGGCGGATGGTGGGACGCCAACAAGATCGGTCTCTGTTCGCCTCCCATTGAAACGGCCAAGGGCTGGCTGACGCTGTATCACGGTGTCCGGAAAACAGCTTCCGGCAGTATCTATCGGATTGGCCTTGCTCTCTTCGATCTGGAAAATCCGGACATTTGCCTGCAGAGAGGCGATTCGTGGATGTTCGGCCCCGAAGCGGAATATGAACGCGGCGGAGATGTCAAAGATGTTGTCTTCCCGTGCGGACAGACCGTCGCAGCGGATGGCGACACGATCCATCTCTACTACGGAGCCGGAGACTCGTGCGTCGCTCTCGCCACCGGCAGCATCCGTGAACTGCTGACGTGGCTGGAAGAGAATTCGACCGCGGGGGATGCAGCGACATCGTAGCGCGCAGGAGACATCGATTATATGAACAGCGCAAGGCTGAACTGGCCACCTGTAATTCCACGATTGCTCTGGCGGAAATGTCCTCTATGTACTTCCGTCGAGTTCAAGTCAGCCGAGCCGCAGTGGCTCGACGGCGCATTTGCTCCATTCCGGCTGCACGCCGTCCGATGCGTCAATTGCTGGCGCCGATATTACTCGTTTGCAAAGGCAATACGAATGAACGATGAACCTTTTACGCGGGAGCGTTCATAATTTCCGTCCGAACAAACCTCGAACGATTTGTTGTTGAGCCCGCTCCTCAGTCGTGCGCCTTTGTCGAGGACCTCACACTGCTCGCCTGCTCCTGCCTTACACATGGACAAAAGTCCGGCTGCTGCGGAAGAAATGGATTTCCTTACAGCCAGGGGTTACCGCGCCTCGGCAGACGCCGGAAGCGGAGTCTCTGCGGTGAGCTCTGATTCAGTGGGTTCTGCAAGTTTCTGAAACAGGTCCTCCCAGCCGGCGAGAATCGACACAGGAAGATCGATTGTCCGCACAGTTCGATTACTACTGCTGATGGCCTGGGCGGCTACGCAATCACCCTCCACAAATGGATCTGAAACCAACTCCATGTGTTCGCCATAAAGATTCACATGTTTGCCCGCGATGTAGCCAAGCTTTCTGATTCGTGCGCAGTTCTCGGCGAGCGAACGAACAGCTATGGACTCCTGGGAGGAAACGGACATAAGGCACCTCGGCGGTGTGAAGGAAGTTTGCTGCTGGGAACATAACAAATCTCCGCTACCGGCTTGAATTACCATTCTCTCCCACTACACAGGGTAAAACTGATCTCTCTTATACACAGTAAGTACTCTCCGGCAGTCCGACAGTCTGCAGGCTCGAGAAGGCGGCCGTGATCGAAGGCGCTGCGCCAGGGTATGCGCCATTCTAAAGAGTGAGCAGAACGGTACAGATTATTGCGCCTGTCGGTGAGATGGTAACAACTGGAAATGGGCGCAATGCGTCGGCGTTTCATCGCCATGTTAGCGGGCTTCGGTCCAGGTCATATTCAGTTTAAGCGATTGCCCTGACCCCCAACAAGGCAGGCCTTGAATGCTTTCCTTTATTCAATGTGACTGGCCCCCTGCGACCTTCAACCAGCTACGAAAGAAAATGGAGAAACAAATGTCCCCATTCGATTCAGTTTTCGCCATTTATGACACGCATGAGCAGGCGGAGCTTGCGATCAGAGAACTTCAGGAGGCGGGAGTTGACATGAGAAGCCTCTCGATTGCCGCCAAAGATACGCACACCGATGAACACGTGGTCGGATACTACAACACCGGCGACCGAATGCAACACTGGGGCAAGGTCGGAGCGTTCTGGGGCGGATTCTGGGGTTTGCTGTTTGGATCCGCGTTCTTCGCCATTCCTGGTATCGGTCCCATTCTCGTGGCCGGCCCGCTGGTTGCCTGGATCATAGCAGGCCTCGAGGGCGCCGTAGTGATTGGAGGCGTCAGCGCTCTGGGCGCTGGCTTAGTCAGCATCGGTATTCCAAAGGACAGTGTCCTCAAATACGAGACCGCCCTCAAGACCGACAAGTTTCTGTTGATTGTTCACGGGTCCACAGACGACGTCGACAAGGCAAAGGACATCGTTTCCCGCAGGAAGCATAGCTTCTACACGGTCCATGGCGAGCAGGTTCTGACAGCTCAATAACTCCAGGCAATTATGCGTGGAGGAATACTTATATGCCCCAAAGCCCGCATGATCGCGCAGCAGAATTACACAACCTCGCGGCCCACACCCACGAAGCTGCGGCGGCCGCTCATCGCAAGGGGGATTTCAGGACGGCCCATGAGCTAACCCCACAGGCTCAGGAGCACTCCGTTAATGCAAAGAGGCTTGCTGAAGAGATCGCATCCAAGGCACGGCGAGGCGCCCAAATGATCGAACAGAAGAGCCTTTTGTTCAGCGTTGCTGATTTTCTGGCAAAGGCCGGACCGGGTCGGAGAGTGGTCCAGCTAAAGCCACGGCATCTCTTCTTTTCGCAGGGCGCCACTGCTGACTCTGTCTTTTATCTTCAGAAAGGTCGCGCAAAGCTGACGGTTATTTCGAAGAAAGGGAAAGAGGCTACGATTACGCTGCTCGGACCGGGTGACTTTATCGGGGAGGAGTCACTTGCCGCAGGCGGGGGCCTGCGCATGGCAACTGCGAGTTCCATCACAACATGCACCGCTCTCAGGATCGAGCGAAAAGAGATGCTCCAGGCGATGCACGAGGAGCATGCGTTCTCCGATCTGTTCCTGAGGTTCTTGCTGGCCCGAAGTATGCGAACCCAGGCTGACCTGGTCGACCAGCTTTTTAATTCCAGTGAAAAGCGCCTGGCATGCATTCTTCTCCTGATGGCGGAATTTGGCAAGCCGGGCGAGCCCGAAATGTTGATCCCGGCGATCACCCAGGAGACCCTTGCGGATATGATCGGCACCACGCGGTCCCGTGTCAGCTTTTTCATGAATCGATTCCGCAAGCTCGGCTTCATCGAATATAACGGTCGCATCCGCGTGCACCAGTCACTTCTCAACGTGATCCTGCACGATCAGCTGCCTGAGCACAACGCAGAAAAGCCTCCGCTGCCGGAGACAACCGGGAGTCCAACTCGAAGATCGACAGGATGAGAGCGGGCCGCCTGCGGATAAGCCCACGGTGACACTCAGCGTCTCCCGATACGATTGGCAGCCTTCGCACCGAATCGAATAATAAAGGTCCGCCCTTAAGGCAATTTATCAGGCAGTACGCAGCAGTCGGCTTTCAGTGTTACTTCCTGTTCGGGGCAACCATCATCAGCAATGCCGGAGACGGCAGACGGTGTTGCGGCCGGTCAAGTCACTGACCTGCCGACAGAGAATGGGCCGCGTCCTGCTCACGCCGTAGCGGCCCTTGCTAAAGTACCACGCGCCATCAACATCGAACCGGCTGGTTCAAGCGGTAATAGCACCACTCAGTAGGGCACCTGGGGATAATTACCCGCCGGCGTAAAGTCGCAAATGACATACCACCAGGGGTTCCCATCGCCGAACGGGTTGCTGCTGCCCTGACACTGCTGCAGAGCACAACCGACGGCGGTGGTGGTGCGCCAGACATCCTGCGAGTAGTGCCCACATACCCCGGTAGAGTCACTTGCCGTGCAATTGCCACCAGCGGCCGGGTAGACATAGTTACTCGCCTCACTATCCCAGCCCGACGCCACGCTCTGCCCTGTAAACGTTCCTTCCCCGAAGTCCATGTTCTCGCCGCCATCCCGGTTCGTGTTGTGGGTGTGGCTGCAGCCCGCCGCCCAGTTCGCCGCAACTGTCGCGGCGCCCGCATCCCAGACGAGCGGATTGAGCGCCCCTCCTGGCTCGGAAGACGGTGCCGGATTTGGAGATCCGGTCATAGGTCCCCAGGGCGCAGCAGTACCCGGGAAGGGCCCATTGACCCGTGCCGCGTTAATTCCGGAAAGAATGCCGCAAAGAATCTGGTTCGAGCAGCCATAGGGAGCTAACGTCGAGATTTCCCAGTCGGCCGTGATCACGCCCGGGCTCGCCTGACTCGTAATCGTCAGCCCGTTCATGAGCCAGAGGTAGACCTCCCCAGAACTGAGTTGCCTCCAAAGAATGCCGGCCCGACCGCTCGCATCGTAGTCGCCGACCCCGTCAATACTCCACCCATCGCCCACGACTGTGGCACAGCCGTTGTTAGGATTGCACTCCACACTCTGCGGTGACGCGGGGCTGCCGGGGCTTCCCTGGCTGGCAATCGTCAGCCCGTTCATGAACCAGATATAGACCTGTCCGGTGGAGCTGTTTTGCCACAGAACGTCGCTCGTGCCATTCCCATCAAAATCCCCTATGCCCAAAATGGCCCAGTTGGGAGAAATGCCGTTGGCAAGGGCACCCTGGCTCGTAATCGCGGTCCCGTTCATGAGCCAGACGTAAACCTCTCCGCTGGTGTCGTTTTGCCACAGGACATCGGCGCTGCCATCGTCATTGAAATCGCCAATTCCCACAATGGACCAGCCGGAGGACGGAGACACAGTGGCGGGGCTTCCCTGACTCGCAATCGTGAGTCCGTTCATGAGCCAGACGTAGACTTCGCCGGTGGTGCTGTTTTGCCACAGAATATCGGCCTTGCCATCGTTATTGAAGTCGCCAACGCCCTGAATGACCCAGTCGGTAGTGACGGTGCCAGGGCTTCCCTGGCTCGTGATCGTGCTCCCGTTCATGAACCAGATGTAGACCTCGCCGCTGGTGCTGTTCCGCCAAAGCACATCGGCTGTACCCGTTCCACTGAAATCGCCAACACCCTGAATGACCCAGTCGGAGGAGACGTCGACTTGCCCAGACTGGCTCCCAATCGCGGTCCCGTTCATCAGCCAGAAGTATGGTTCACCGGTGCCGCTGTTTTGCCACAGAATGTCGCTCTTACAGTCTCCGTTGAAGTCGCCGACCGCAGCAAAGGATTCCGGGTTCGGATTCGGATTCGGGTTCGCAGTGGTGCATGTCGCGGATGCCCTGGCCGGGAGGAATAGCAGAACGACGAGAAGAAGACCGGCGAACCAACAGGGAAGGACAAGGGCATGCTTGAACTGCAGACCGGTGTGACGCGTTCTTTCAAGGTTCATGGAAGACTCCTGATTCCGAACGGGCGTTGTTGTCAGTGCAGGATCCCGATGTCTTTTCGGCGACGGGGCGAGTGCTTTTCTCGAAAAACCGCCTGCAGGGGTACAGGCGTAAGGAGAAACTCGTCGAAAAACACGACGGGCTTTTCCCTCGACATCGTTTGGCAAGCCTCCGCCTCGGCCAGCACGACTTTATCCATTGCGGAGCTGTCTACGTGTACAGGAACTGAGCGAGTCCTGTCAATCGGCAGGCGATGAATCCTGGACGGATTGTGTTCGGCATCGCCCGCCGATACGCACGGCGAGAGACTTTGGGTTGGGGCTTGTTTCAGCGGTTTAGCTGATGTTTGCAGACTCGACAACATTGGGGAGTCTTTAAAGGGGAGTCGGAGTACCCGCCCCCTCTTACGTGAGTTTTACAAGTATTTGAAAAGTTGTGCCCTTGTGGGTGTTATCGAGCTTGATAACACCTGCCCGGGGTCGGCGGTCGGCGTTCAGGGTCCAGAGTTGAGCGGTCGGCGTTCAGCGTTCAGCGATCAGGAAGGGCGCAGTTGCGGCTATCCGACCGAGCATGGGCTATGGCTGACGGCTATCCGGCAGAGCAGCGGCGATGGGAAAGAGCTGGGTTGCGCGGGTTTCGATCGCGCGGAGGTCCTGGGACCTGGAGGCTCGAAAAGAAAAGGACCCGCGATGGCGAGTCCTTCTGATTCAGGCTTCGTAACCAGTCTGCGGGGGGGATTGGGGTGTTGCAAGGGGAATCGCCAGGGGAGCGAAACCGAGGTAATGGGAGGTGAGAGCTCCGGCAGATTGAGACCGCTCTGAAGGTCAAGCTCGATCTACCGTAGCGGCCGGCGTATCAGTCAACGGGCTCGCTCTGGGTCTGGAGCGCGGAAGAGAACGGCTACCGCTCCCCGCCCCTCGCGCCGTTGCCTGCCGCTGGCGCCGCAGCCCCCGTCAGTACCAGCTGGTCCTGATCCTGCGTGTTCATCTTTTGAAAGAAATCGCGCAGTCCGGGATAATCGGCCTTTTCGTACAAGATTTTCGCGATCCGCTCCAGCCGGACGTACTGGTACAAATTCGCGGCACCTCGGTACTTCGCTTCGAAATCGGCGTTGGGCGTAAACGGTATCTGGGCGTCCTTCGGCACGTTCTCGACCGTTACGTTCGCCGGAAGGGAAATCTTCACCTTGTCCTGCACCGTATACGAATAGGGGAGATACACGGGGTTCTCGCGCGTTCCGCTGACAAAGCGCGCCTTTGCCTGCGCCTCGAAAAATGTTCCCGGCAGAAATATCCGCTTGCCCGTCTTCGATCCCATGCTTCCGCTGACTTCGAGGGTCGCGGCCAGTGGCTGGGACGGATCGGTCAGCCCTGCGAATGCATCCATCTTTACCGTCGTGCCCGCAGGCAGTTCGGGTTGCAGCCAGCTGACAAATTCCTCCTTGGTCTGCGGTTCATCGGTCAGCAGCGCTTCTTGCCTCCAGCGCAGCGCGGCGCTCCCGGTCATCAGGATCTGAATTTTTCCCTGGACCTGGCCATCCGCGTCCATCCCGAGGTTCGCATTGCGCATGGTGGCGGTGTCGGAATAGACGGGAAAAGGCGTGCCCTCGAGAATGGCGCCGCCTTTGTCGATCTGACGCACGCCCGTGGTCCATGTGTGCTTCCAGTGCAGCTTGCCGAATTCGCAATATCGCTGGCCGGGATCGAAATACATCTCCTTGCCGGCGAGGTTGACGATGGCGATGATGTCGTCGAGTTGATTCCAATCCATCCGTGCTTTCAAAAACACGTCGCGGTCGCGGTCGGTCACCATCATCGCGTAGGCTTTCAGCCCGGCCGCGCGCGCCATTGCAATAAACAGCAGTGCGATGTCATCACTGGTGCCACGCTGCGCTCCCCAGATGTCCGCCGCGGTCCTCACCTTCAGTTTCTCGGCCTTGTTCTCAGCTTTGGTCCTCTCCCGCGTGAAATCCGTGTTCTCCAGCTTCATCGTTGCCGCATAAATCCTGCGCAACTTTTGCTCATCCGTATCGCCGGGCGCGATAATCTGGGCGACAGCATTCTTCACCTTGTCAGGGTTACAGAACTGATCGACGGCGTTGCCCCAGTCCCGCCCCATCACCTGCCAATACACATCGGCTTGGTTCGCGGCCGCGTAGTAGAAGTAAACGTGGTAGCCCAAGGCGTGCGCCGGGGGTGAATCGTCCTCGTCGGCCAGCGCCGGAATATCCGGGAGCACGAGATCCCAATCCTTCATCGGCCTCTGAATGATCTGTGCGTTCTCCGGCAGTACCTGCTCGTGCTGCGTGAACCAGGTGGCGTAGTGATAGTGCGCCTTGTGGACGAAGAGCGGCTGCTGAATGTACCAGTGCGGCGGATTCTCCCCTGGGAAGTGAAATTCGTACCGGTATTCGAGGATGCTCCCCACCTGCACATCCGGCATCGAGAATCCCTTTTCCATGACCCGCACGCCTCCCGCCTTCACCAGTTCCTTCGTCCAGGGTTTGCCCGCAAACGGAACCACCGTCCCATCGCTGTGAATCGTCCGCGCTTCCACCCCTTTCACGCTCTCTGTCCAGCCATAATCCAGCCAATCGCCGTTCTCCGTATACGGAATCGTCACATCGGCGAACTTGTCAATCCCTTCCTTCTTCAAAATTTTGATGCGCGCGTACATCGTCCACATGTGCCGCTCATCGTCCGTCGTCTCCTCGCGGAACAAATACACTGCTGGTGCGCCAGGTGCCTTCGGATCGGAAGTCATAGCCAGCTCCTGGGGAGTGGGTTGGGTCCAGTCCGATCCCGCAATCGCAGGTGCCGACGCACACAAAAAGATGAATGGAGTCAAGACTCGAATCGTACGCGTCACGCGGTATCCCTCAGGAGCAGAGCAATCCGTCACGCACCGCCAGCGCTCGAAAACAGCCCGCGCAGAACCTTGCGCGTGAAGGTTTCGACCTTTGTACCGCTGGAACTGCCGTTGAGCAAGGCGAATCTGCTCCAGGCCGCCGGCCGGGCATGACCGGCAACCACACGGAAGTATCGATCCTCCGCATCCGGGCGAGGGCGAACCTTCAGGTTGGGGATTGCGGCGAACGATATCGCTCTTGACTCGTTGCATCGAAGAAGCGGACTACGATTCATGTACGATTTCTTTGCGCGAGGAATGTCCTGTCATCACTACAGGAGTTTCGCTGCGAGATCTGCGGCTTGGTCACTGTTAGTCCGATTCATTGGTACGTGATTCGCTGCGGCGAGTCCGAGCTGACAGTGGTGCGATGGAAAGCGGAAGCGGCAGGTGCGGCGGAGGCGCGGCATTTGTGCGGCGAAGCGGACGCTCAGATTTACATTAGCCGTTGGTTCGATTCGGTGTGTTCGCCACCCAAGCCTGAATACATGAGAAGCTCGAGCGCTGTTCTTTCAGACTGAAGAACAGGAGTTGGGTTCCGCAACCGGGATCACCCTTATTGGGAGCAATCAACCAAGCTGGAGAAGTTTTGCTACTGCAGATGGCAAGCCTTAGCAAGGCCGTCTGTTTTCCAGATGGCAACTCCCGCGGCGTTTTGATCCTCTGTTGGGGTCGGGGAATCCTCTGCCCCGGCCAGGAAACTCCCGTCCGGGCTGATCGCGCCACTCACGCTGAGCAAATTCTTCGACAGGCAAGTATGTCCTGTTTTGGGGTCCAGGGCCCAGAGTTGGTCACCCGAATGCCCGAAAAGGAGTCCCGAATGTGGATCGATCGCAGCAAATGCGGAGGTTTCGTAAAGCGCCGTCGATTTCGGGAGGTTTGCCAGCTTCACGTGCGGTGATATTTGGCCATCGCTGAGCCGCGCTACAACGAAGAGGTGGGAGTCTGTTCCATCTCCAAAAAGGAACAGTCCGCGTGCCGTGTCCATGAAAACCGGCCATTCATAGGGGGTGAGCCTGGGCAGCGTTCGTTGTTGCTTCCAGTCGCTCACGCGTCTGAGAACGACTTCGGAATTTGACTCGGTCATCAGTGTGCTCCCATCGGTCGAAAGGACGGGCATACGCTCGCCAGGAAACTCCGCGATATGTGCGCCTGAGGCTGGATCGAGAACGTATGTTCCGAGAGTGGAGAAGATGAGACGGTCGGGATTCGAAGCATAGAACAGGCGGCTGATCACTGGATTTCCGGCGTCGATGGAACTGACCTGCTTGCCATCGGGAACCTGCCAAATCCTGATGCCGCCTCCGATAAGTTGAGTAGCAGCGACGAAATGACTGTCCGGCGAGATCGCAACGAGGCCGACTCTAGTGAAGCCGGTATCGATAACGCAAAGGACGCTCTTGCTCGTCACGTCCCACACCACAATCCGGCCGTAGTCTTTAGCCGCCGCAAGGAGCTTGCCATCTTTGCTGAAGGCGAGTGAATTGATTCTTGTCGGCGTGGGATCGACACGCACGAAGACGCGCCCCTCCTGGATCTGATATTTGCCGGTTGCCGGCGGCGGTGGTTCATCCACCTTGTGCTTTACATCGTGCAACATCGAATTCGGAGCTGGAAAAGATCGTTGTGCGCGAAGACCAGGAGCCATCGGCAGGAACATTCCCAGAAACAGGGCGAAAGCAAGCCGGAACATGCGGCCACGATATTGTGGACGTATCTGCCTGTCAATTTAGCCTGCCCGGTTCGCGCTGGGGGGGAACAAGCAATGGGCAGTGGGCGACAGGCAATTGGGGCAGCGGAAAAGCCCTGCCAACAGCGAAGCAGGCGCGCGAAGTTGACGGTGGTTCTTCCGGGCACGAATAATAAAGATTCGCCTTGAGAAAAAGAATCTTCGTGAAGACGCTGCCACTCCAGAGAGAAGGAACGCCGGACGTGATCGATTTCAAATTAGCCGGGCTGCAGTTCATGAGGCCTGTGCGATGAGCGCTGCGGTCGCAGGTCCGCAGCCGAAGCGGGCGCCGAGTTTCTGGCAGTCCACGAACGGCAAGAAGGCTGTGATGGCCGTGACAGGGGCGATCCTGTTCCTGTTTGTGATTGGCCATCTGCTGGGGAACCTCCAGGTCTTCGAGGGGCCGGCGCGGCTGAATGCCTACGGGAAATTCCTGAAGAACCTGGGCGAACTGCTGTGGATCGCGCGCCTGGGGCTGATTGCGGCCGTGGGGTTGCACATTCTGGCGACCGTGCAACTGTGGCTGCTGAACCAGAAGGCGCGGCCGGTGGGGTACGCGAAGAAGAAGTCGGTGAACTCTTCGTACGCGGATCGGACGATGTACTGGAGCGGGCCGATCGTCCTGGCGTTTGTGATCTTCCATCTGCTGCAGTTCACGGCTGGGTACATTCACCCGGAGTCGCAGTTTATTGAAGGCGACGTTTACCACAATGTGGTGGCGGGCTTCAGCGTGTGGTGGGTTTCGGCGTGGTACATCTTCTCGATGATTCTGCTGGGATTCCATCTGCGGCACGGGATGTGGAGCATGTTTCAGTCGCTGGGGGTGAACCATCCGCGGCACACGCCGGTGCTGAAGCAAGCGGCGCTGTGGATCGCAATTCTGATCACCGCCGGTTACATTTCGATTCCGGTCGCGGTGCTGGCGGGCTGGGTTCGATGAGAGAAACGATGACGGGCACGATGACGGGCACAATGACGGAGACGAAGACGGAGACCAGGACGGTCACGAAGACAGGCACAACGAAGCTGGACGCGAGGATTCCTGCTGGGCCGATCGAGCAGGCGTGGGACACGGCGCGGTTTGAGATGAAGCTGGTGAATCCTGCGAACAAGCGGCGGCACACGCTGCTGGTGGTGGGTTCGGGGCTCGCGGGCGCGTCGGCGTCGGCGACGCTGGGCGAGCTGGGCTACAACGTGAAGTGCTTCTGCTTTCAGGATTCGCCGCGGCGGGCGCACTCGATTGCAGCACAGGGTGGGATTAACGCGGCGAAGAATTATCAGAACGACGGCGACAGCATTTACCGCCTCTTTTACGACACGGTGAAGGGCGGGGACTTTCGCGCGCGCGAGGCGAATGTCTACAGGCTGGCGCAGAACAGCGTGCACATCATCGACCAGTGCGTGGCGCAGGGAGTTCCGTTTGCACGCGAGTACGGAGGGTCGCTGGAGAACCGTTCGTTCGGTGGCGCGCAGGTTTCGCGGACGTTTTATGCGCGTGGGCAGACGGGGCAGCAGCTTCTGCTGGGCGCGTATCAGGCGCTGGAGCGGCAGGTGGATACGGGGCAGGTGACGATGCTGCCGCGGACCGAGATGCTGGACCTGATCGTGATTGATGGGCAGGCGCGGGGGATTGTGGCGCGCAACCTGGTGACGGGCAAGCTGAGCGTGCACATGGGCGACGCGGTGATTCTGGCGACGGGCGGGTACGGCAACGTCTACTATCTGTCGACCAATGCGAAGGGATCGAATGCAACGGCGATCTGGCGGGCGCACAGGCGGGGCGCGCTGTTTGCCAATCCGTGTTTCACGCAGATTCATCCGACGTGCATTCCGGTGTCGGGGGATTATCAGTCGAAGCTGACGCTGATGAGTGAGTCGCTGCGCAACGATGGGCGCATATGGGTGCCGAAGCAGAAGGGCGACAAGCGGCGGCCGGATGAGATTCCCGAGGGTGAGCGCGACTATTATCTCGAGCGGAAATATCCGGCGTTCGGAAATCTGGTGCCGCGCGATGTGGCTTCGCGCAACGCGAAGGCGGTTTGCGATGAGGGGCGCGGCGTGGGCGAGACGGGGCTGGGCGTCTATCTCGACTTTGCGGAATCGATTGGACGGCTCGGCGTCGAGACGATTCGCGAGCGCTACGGAAATCTGTTTGACATGTATCAGCGGATCACGGACGAGGATCCGTACAAAGTGCCGATGCGGATTTATCCGGCGATCCACTACACGATGGGCGGCTTGTGGGTGGATTATCAGCTGCAGAGCACGATACCGGGATTGTTTGTGCTGGGCGAGGCGAATTTTTCCGACCACGGGGCGAACCGGCTGGGCGCGAGCGCGCTGATGCAGGGATTGTCGGACGGCTACTTCATCATTCCTTACACGGTGGGGAATTACCTGGCCGGCACGAAACGGAAGGCGGTGACGGCATCGGATCCGGAGGCGCAGGCGGCGCTGGCTTCGACGCGGGAAGGGATTGCGAAGCTGCTGGCTATTAAGGGCACGCGGACGGTGGATTCGTTCCATCGCGAGCTGGGCAAGATTGTGTGGGACGAATGCGGCATGAGCCGCAACGCGGCGGGGCTGAGGGATGCGATCGGCAGGATTCGCGCGCTGCGCGAGGAATTCTGGCAAAACGTGACCGTGCCGGGATCGGGGGACGATCTGAATCAGAGCCTTGAGAAGGCCGGGCGCGTGGCGGACTTCTTCGAGTTAGGCGAGCTGATGTGCATCGATGCGCTGGAGCGGAACGAGTCATGCGGCGGGCACTTTCGCGAGGAGTATCAAACGCCGGAGGGCGAAGCGCAGCGCGACGATGAGCACTACAGCTATGTGGCGGCGTGGGGTTACACGGGCGCCGGTAACAAGCCGGAGCTGACTAAGGAGCCGCTGGAGTTTTCCTATGTTCATCCCAGCCAGAGGAGTTACAAGTAATGAAACTAAAGCTGACTATCTGGCGGCAGGCGAATCCGGCGACTAAGGGTAAGTTTGTGAGTTACCCCATGGACGACGTGAATCCTGAGATGTCGATGCTGGAGTGCCTGGACGTGCTGAACGAAAGGCTGATCGAGCGGGGCGAGGAGCCGGTGGCGTTCGAGCACGATTGCCGCGAGGGGATTTGCGGATCGTGCGGGTTCATGATCGGAGGCGTGGCGCATGGACCGGAGCGGGCGACAACGGTTTGCCAGCTGACGATGCGCCATTTCAAGGAAGGCGACGAGCTGGTGCTGGAGCCATGGCGGTCGCGGTCGTTTCCGTTTGTGAAGGACCTGGTGGTGGATCGGCGTTCGTTCGACCGGATTATTCAGGCCGGCGGTTATGTTTCGGTTTCAACGGGGAATGCGCCCGATGGCAATGCGATTCCAGTAGGCAAGGAGGATGCGGACCGCGCGATGGACGCGGCGCAGTGTATTGGCTGCGGGGCTTGCGTGGCTGCGTGTCCGAACGGATCGGCGGCGCTGTTCACCGGGGCGAAGATCGCGCATCTGGGGATTCTGCCGCAGGGCAAACCGGAGCAGGACCGGCGCGCGGTGCGGATGGTGGCGCAGATGAACGCCGAGGGCTTCGGGAGCTGCACAAATATTGGCGAATGCACCGGCGTTTGTCCCAAGGAGATATCGCTCGAGGCGATCGCTGCGATGAATCGCGATTATCTGTTGGGGGCGTGGAAGGAGCGGGGGCAGGTCGTGACCACGGTTGCTCCTGTTACCGGGTGGGAGCTGGAGAAGTAGGGCGCCAGAAGGGTTTCGCTAAGCCGCTCCCTTGCAGCAGCACCGCGACAGCCTCGGGACCCTGCTCGATCGCCTGGAGGTAGGCGCGGGCGGTTGCATCCGGATTCTTACGGCGTTGCTCCCAATCGCGCAGAGTTCCTATAGGGATACCATAGGTGGCGGCGAAGACTTCCTGAGTAAAGCCAAGCCTCTCACGCAGTTTTTTCACGTTGACGAGCTTCGTGAGTCCGCGCCCATCGCGGGGCAACGGCTGCGCGTCAGGATCGGCGAGCGCCGCCGCGTGAATTTGTTCGTCGGTAAGGGCGGCGACTCGCGCCCAGTCAGTTTTTGTCTTCAACGGTGGATCGCCGGGCTCATGGACGACCCTGATAATACCAGTCCTTTTCATAGGCTTCTGCCTTCCTTACCGAGATGATCCGGGTCAGATCTTCCGTGATTTCTGTGGTCACAACATACAGGATTCCCTGCGGCGCACGTCCAAGTGTGATGATTCTCTCTTCTTCGTAATCGTAACGATCGTCGATCCAGAAATCGGCAGCGGAATCCTGGATCGCCGGGATACCTTCCGCAAGGCTCAGACCGTGCTTCTGAAAGTTCTCGTCGTTCTTTATCGGATCCCATTCGTACTTCATAAGGGGAGCTACTGCTGATTCTCTTCTCCCCGAGTTGCTCCAAAACGCTCTCTGTGCGGAGAAACAAGCCCAAAGTAATACTACGGCTAAGCCGTATACCCGGTCAAGATTGTCAGAGGCAAATCAATTTGATCCCCTCAACGGTGTTACAAGTGGTTCATGCGCGCCACCGTATCTCTCGACGACGAGCTGCTGCGACGGGCCCAGGAGTGCAGTGGCCTCTCGGAGCCAACAGAGTGCTCCGCGAAGCCCTCAAAGCGCTGCTCGAAAGAGAGGCTTCCCCCAACCTGGCGGCACTTGAAGGCACCATGCCTGACCTGAAAGATGTGCGCCGCCTCAGGGTGGACTGAGCAGGGCGCTTCGCGTTGCTACAATCCCTGTACCGGATAATCCAGAGATGAAGCCACTGCGGCTGTTTGCGATTCTCGTTTTGACTTTGCCGATTCTTGCGCAATCCACTTCCCAGCCCACCCAGAAGCCTGTGACCCACAAATCCTCAACGCAAAGTGCTTCCGCCGTCCATCAGTCTGCGATCGTTATCGACACGCACGCGGATACACCGCAGCGGATGCTCGATGACCACTACGATCTCGCGGAGCCGCTCGATGGCGGGTATCTGAATTTTGCTTCGGCGAAGCAGGGGAATCTGGGGGCGGAATTCTTTTCGATCTGGGTTGAGCCGAAGCTTTATGAAGGCCACTATGCGCGGCGAACGCTGGAGCTGATCGACGCGGTGTATCAGGCGGCGGCGAAGCATCCCGACCAGATGATGATGGCTTACTCGGCGGAGGACATCGAGCGCGCGCATCGCGAACACAAGCTGGCTGCGCTGATGGGGATTGAGGGTGGGCACTCGATCGAGGATTCGCTGGGTCTGCTGCGCGACTACTACCGGCTGGGTGTGCGCTACATGACGCTGACCTGGTCGAACTCGAATGGGTGGGCGGATTCGTCGGGCGACGCCGACGATCCGAAGGTGAAGCACACGGAGGATGGTCTCAGCGATTTCGGCAAGGATGTGGTGTACGAGATGAATCGGCTGGGCATGATGGTGGACATCTCGCACGTCTCCGACAAGACGTTCTACCGGGCGGTGATCACTTCGCGCGCGCCGGTTTTTGCTTCGCACTCCTCGGCGCGGGCGCTGACGGGTGCTCCGCGCAACATGACAGACGATATGCTGCGCGCAGTGGCGCGGAGCGGTGGGCCGAACAGCAAGGGCGGCGTGGTGATGGTCAACTTCTACTCGGCGTTCATCAGCGACGCGTGGCGGAATGCGTGGATGGCGCAGGCGGCGGAGCGACAGGCGGCGGAGAGCGCGCAGGTAGCGCAATGGAAGTCCGAGGGAAAGACAGTCACCTATGAGATCACGGACGCGATGGACAAGGAGTGGGCGGCGAAGATTCCGCGGCCATCGCTCAGCATGCTGATCGACCACATCGACCACATTGCCAAAGTCGCGGGCATCGATCACGTGGGGCTGGGATCGGACTTCGACGGCATTCCTTCTTCGCCAGAGGGCATTGACTCCGCGGCTGATCTGCCGAAGATCACAGCGGCACTGATGGAGCGCGGTTATTCTGCGGAGGATTGCCGCAAGATTCTGGGGGAAAACTTTCTGCGGTTCTTCCGCGAGGTGCAGGCGACGGCGAGGGCGCTGCAGGCGAAGTCGGAGGAACGTCCGAAGATCGGGATGCAGCAGCCGTTCAAAAAGTGAGCGCGGACGCCAACCGCCCAGCGCAGGCTCATGCCAATCGCGCTTCCCCATCAACAACAGCGAGACCGGGCGTTGGTCCGCACCCACGCGAAGCTGTTAACAGATCCGCACCCCCCAACAGGGATCAAGTTACGTCCCGGCCACGCGTTCAAAGCGAAAGGGCGAGTTCCCTTGCGGGTTCTCGCCCTCTCTTCCGATTTATCGAAGATCTGGCTTCGGCTACCTGATCACAACCTGTCTGTGCCGGCTTCACTCAGGCCTGCGAGCTTGCACCCGCGCTCCAGCGTGTCTCCGTCACCTCAGCGATTGCGTGAGCATTTTCTTTGTCGTCCTGAAACATCCGGTCGCCCGTCTGCTTCCTGAATCCCCCGGTTTCCCGTTGGCTTCCTGAGCCGCGTTTCCGCTGCTCCTGACCACTCCGTTTCGCTCTCTTCTTCGGGAGGATTGCTCCTCCGTTGAAAGAATCATCGCACAAAAGCGCCAGCGCGCAACCCCTCGCAAGTCCTTTATTTCTGTGCAAATCCGGGCATTTATGTGTAAATGGCGGACCAAATGTATCTGCTGCACAATCCCCGCTGCAACTCCCCGACTCCGCCGTCCGGGCAAGCTCCGATTGTGCCTCTGCCCTGAAGCGGCGCGCCTTCATAACGTTCAGAAAAACCTCCCACCCAAACCCCAAAATGAAGACAGCTACGTACACCCCTAACCGGGGATCCCGTAATGCCGTTCACCATTTTGAAAATCACATTCTCAGCTCCAACCCCTCAACCGCAACCCAATCTACTCCCCCCAATCCCCGCCCCACGCATACAATGGTTGCGCCTTCCGTCCGGGCAATCTAAGTCGTCCCAACTTTGAGGCGCATCCGAATGCCAATCACCACTGTCTCCTGTTTAGGTCTGCCTGACTGTATCCAGCTCACGAACGGCAACGTCGACCTCATCGTCACCACCAAAGTTGGCCCCCGCATCCTCCATTACGGACCCAGCGGCGGTCAGAACCATCTCGGGCACTTCCCCGACAGCTCCGTCAAAACCGCCCTCGGCTCCTGGAAACCCTACGGCGGCCATCGTCTCTGGGTCTGGCCTGAAGTCTTCCCCGCCACCTACGCACCCGACAACGACCCCATCGAACACACCGCCCACGGCGACCTCAGCATCACCCTCCGCCGCCCCATCGACGGCGCCTCCATCGAGAAGCAAATTCGCATCACCCTCGACCCCAGCGGCTCCAAAGTTTCCCTCGAACACACCATCGTCAGCCACAACCTCTGGCCCGTCGACATCGCCGTATGGGCCGTCACCATCGTCGGCTCCGGCACCGCCATCGTTCCCCGCGTACCCTTCCAGTCTCACGACGACTACCCGCCCGCCACCCAGCCACTCGCCCTTTGCGCCTTCACCGATCTCCAGGATCCGCGCTTCACCCTCGGCCTCAAATACATCCTTCTCCGCGCCGACCCCGCCCGCACGAACTCCCAGAAATTTGGCCTGCGCAATAAGGAAGGATGGGCCGCCCATCTCCTCGGCGATGAGTTATTCGTCAAGCGCTTCAACCACGAAAACCGCGCCGACTATCCCGACTACGGCGTCAACACCGAAATCTATGTCGAAGGGGCCTTCCAGGAAGTCGAACTCCTCGGCCCACGCCGCACCGTCTGGCCCGGTGAGTCACTCACCATGAGCGAAGAATGGCACCTGTTCCAGGGAATTAAGGTAGACCAGGGAGCTACCGGCCAGGCTGTCAACATGGACCAACTCGACCAGGCCATCTCCCCCTCGATTCGGTCCCTGTTCTAAGCCGCGCCGACGCAGATGAGACTAGCGCAGCCAAACCAGACGTCATCCTGAGCCGAGTTGGCTCGCGTAAGCGAGCCATCGCAGTCGAAGAGCCTGGCCTGAGCCCAGCCGAACGGCACCTGCATTGCCGCGGAGGTTTCTCCAACCAATCTCAGCGCCGCCGCCTGCTCCAGTTATCCCGCGGTGGCGCCGCCCGACCCGTTTGCGCGAAATGAATCCGATTACGCGAAGCCACCCGCCCGTTTCAACGTCTCGATATCCAGCTTTGTCATCTGCATCAGAGCCTGGATCGCCCGCTTCCCGCCTTCCGCGTCTTTGCCCCCGATCAGTTCCCCGATATTCGCCGGCACCACTTGCCACGAGACGCCAAATCGATCCTTGAGCCAGCCGCACCGCCCTTCGCTCCCGCCCGCCGTCAGCCTGGCCCACATCTCGTCGATCTCCGCCTGCGATCTGCACGGCACAACAAACGAAATCGCATCTGTGAACGGATGCCCCGGTCCCCCGTTCAGCGCAACAAACTCGATCCCGTCGATTTCGAACGTCGCCGTCAGTACCGATCCCGGCTTCCCCGGTCCGCCTTCGCCATAGCGCGCCACCGCCCCAGCCTTTGCATTTTTGAAAACCGAAAGGTAGAACTGCACAGCCTCCTCGGCGTTATCGTTGAACCACAGGAATGGCTTGATCTGCTGCAACGTAATCCTCCCTCAAAAGTACTGGCTGTTCCCTACTGGCTACTGGCTGCCGGCGACTGGCTCTTGTAACAGCTCCCAGCTCCCGGCAGCTTTATTTGATTGCCCCTTCTTTTCCCGCCATCCGCCGCAGCAGCCCCGTCTGCCCCGTGTGGTACGCCTGATGGAAAAATACAGTCGCCAGCAAAGAGCGCACCGTCTCGTTGGGATTATTCGAGGGAGAGAACGGAGCCGGTCCATCCATCTTTTCCGCCGTCAACATCCCCAGTCCCGCCTCCACGCGCTTCGCCGCTTCGTCCCACGCAGCCAGCAGATCCGCAAGCGGCAACGCCTCACCGGCATCGTGCAGCTCCGAGCTCCCGCGTTCATACCTCTTCAGCGCGACCGCACCCAGCACCGGCTGCTGTCCAATCCCAGGAAGCACTTGATCGTAAACGCAAAGCAGATGTCCCACCACCCAGTTCAGACAATTGCCGCCCGGCTCAGGCTGCTTCAGACTGTCTTGCTGCGTGAACCCTTCGACGTTGCGCCGAAGCACTCCGTGAATCGCCCGCGTCTGCCGTTTTAGAATCTCAACTTCGCCCGCAATCGCGGGCGTTACTGTCGCCGTCGCCATAACTTCCTCCATGTTCGTGCTTCTCTCATTCGCCGCTTATCGCCTTTGGCCAGGCGTTTCTTGCTGAATATTTTCGCGCTAACCGCTCGTCGCTAATAGTTTTCAAGCTAACCGCTCTTTGCTAATCGTTTTTCGCGAACCGCTCTTCGCTAATAGTTTTTCGCGAATCGCTTTCTTGCTAACCGCTCCTTGGCTGACCGCTCTCTCGCTGACCGCTTCTTAGCTGACCGTTTCTTAGCTGGACGCCGTCTTAGCTGCCTCCTGCAATCGCCCCAATCACCAGCAACGGCTCCTTCCCCGTTCTCACCGCCTCAGGCAACAAGTCATCCACCGACTCGTGCGACAAGTCCTCCTCGCAGGCAAAAAAACGCAGAAATGCCCGCCGCTCGAGCGTATCGTGATCCCGAATCGTACCCCGCAACACCGGATACCGGACCTCCAGCGCATCCAAAATGCGCCGTAAGGTCACCGGCTCCTCGACCTCCAGCATCACCGCGCCGCTCAACTCCGCCAGCGTTCGCAGATGATGCGGCAACTCTACGCGGATCATGTTAAGGTCTGCACCTCAACCGAAAGCACGGCCGGCAGGTCATGCACGATCGGCTTCCAGTGCTCGCCGGCATCCGGCGAAACATACACCTGGCCGCCCGTCGTCCCGAAATACACCCCGCACTCGTCCAGTGAATCCACAGCCATGGCATCCCGCAGCACATTCACATAGCAATCCTTTTGCGGAAGCCCCTTCGTCATTGCCTCCCACTCATCGCCGCCGGTGCGGCTTCGCCACACCTGCAGCTTGCCGTCCACCGGATAGTGCAGCGAGTCGCTCGTGATCGGCGCTACGTAAACCGTATCCGGCTCATGCGCGTGGACGTCGATGGCAAATCCAAAATCCGTCGGCAGATTCCCGCTTACCTCCCGCCATGTATCGCCCGCATCGTCGCTCCGCATCACGTCCCAGTGCTTCTGCATAAACAGCACCCCCGGCCGCCGCGGATTCATCGCGATGTGATGCACGCAATGTCCAACCTCCGCGTCATGGTCAGGAATGAACTCCGAACGCAGTCCCCTATTGATTGGCTTCCACGTCGCTCCGCCGTCATCGGTGCGAAATGCACCCGCCGCCGATATCGCAATGTAAATCCGCTCCGGATTCTTCGGATCGAGCACGATCGTGTGCAGGCACATCCCGCCCGCGCCAGGCTGCCACTTTGGACCCGTACTGTGTCCACGCAGCGCCGCCAGCTCCTGCCACGAGTGCCCGCCATCCCCCGACCGGAACAGCGCCGCATCTTCCACACCCGCATAAACCGCCTCCGCATCCACCAGCGAAGGCTCCAGATGCCACACCCGCTTAAATTCCCACGGATGCTGCGTCCCGTCGTACCACTGATGCGTGGTCAGCGGCTTGCCCGTCTGCGCCGACGTATCGTACGCAAACCGGTTGCTCTCCCCCATCGGAAATCCTTCCGGCGACTTCCGCACGCCACCCCCCGGGGCATTCCACGTCTTCCCTCCGTCATCCGACCGCTGAATGACCTGCCCAAACCATCCGCTCGTCTGCGATACATAAATCCGGTCCGGGTTCACCGGCGATCCCTTCATGTGGTAAACCTCCCACCCCGCGAAGAAGGGCCCGCTCACCTCCCAAGTCTCGCGCTTACCGTCGGCCGTCAAAACAAACGCGCCCTTCCTCGTGCCCACCAGCACCCTCACCTGGCTCATGCAGCGCTCTCCCTGGCTTTGATTTGTCTTACTGGCAATAAGGTGCAGCGCTCACCGCCTCAGGTCCGAGCGCTGCACCTGTCCCCTGCTCCATCAAGCCGCCGCGTAAGCCGGCGCCGCTACATTCACCATCCACGGCGTCCCGAACCGATCCACCAGCTGCCCATACCGCTTCGCCCAGAATGTCTCCTGAATCGGCATCTTCACCGTTCCACCTTCTGAAAGCTCCTGGAATACCCGCTCGGCGTCCGCTGTATCGTCCAGTTCCAGACACACCGACGTCCCCTGCGGCTGCTGGAAATACGCCGGCGGACAATCGGACCCGAGGATCATCTGGTCCCCCACATCGATCCGCGCGTGCATGATCTTGTTGGCCATCTCCGGAAACTGCGCTGCCATCGGGCTGTCTCCGAAGGTGAACGAGGCGATGATCTTGCCGCCCAGAACGCGCTCGTAGGTTTTAAAAGCCTCTTCGCACTGTCCGCTGAACAGCAAATACGGTGTAATCTTCATAACTCCCTCCCTGGCATTTGATTTAGTAGTTACTGCCGAACTCGATCCTTTACCGGTACCCATATCTCCACATCCCCCATACCGGTTTGGGGATTGAACCTCTCTCCATACCTTTCCACGCACCATGGCGTGTTCTCAATGGACCGCACTAACTCCATGCCCGACGCCGGGAGCCACTGATTGAAAATCGCGTCGAAAGTGTATCTCATCCTGGAGACATGACCCTCATGCGCGAACACGGCATACCTCTCAGCGGGTATCTCAATCGAATCAAACTCGGCGGGTAACTCGGCCGACGCTGAGACCTCATAGCCCGAAACATAATCGCACCCGTCGCCCATCATCAGCACAACCGCATATTCCACCCGGCTCACCCGGCCCGCAATCTCGCCCATCGCTGCCAGCCGCTGCCACTGCGCCGGAATCCGATCGATCTCCTCCCGCTTAAAGTGTCCGCGCAGTCCCGCGATCAGCATCCGCCCTCCCTCAGCAAACCGCGGTTCGAGCCCTGCCACACTCGCACCCATAGTCGTCTCCATCCCCGGTTCTTCTCCATGACCACTTCATTGCGAACTTAAGCTCCCTTGCATTCCACTCCCGCTTTGCTCCAGACGCCGAGGCCCGCCCAGCCAGGGCAGGATCGGAGTGGGGTCCCGCTCCGCCCACCGCCGCCGCGTTTCCCTCAGCACCGCCCGCCGGTCTTTCGCCATTTCCTCGATCACCGCCAACGGCGCGCCTGTATTTTCGTGCCGCGCCCCCCAGATCATCAGCTCCAGCATCACAGGCGCCAGATCGATTCCCTTCTCGGTCAACCGGTAAATCACTCGCCGCCGATCTTCAGCGTCTGGTTCCGCGGTCACGATCCCTGATTTCCGCAGCCGCCGCAGCCGATCCGCCAGAATATTCGTCGCAATTCCCTCCCCCGACTCGACAAAATCCTGAAACCTCGTAAAACCCCGCACCATGAGGTCGCGCACAATCAGCAGCGACCACCGGTCCCCAAACACCTCCAGCGAGATATTGACCGGGCAGCCCGAACGAGGCTTCCTAAAGGCCTTCTTAGCCACGCCCGCCACACTAACAAGATTTACTTGTGAATTGCAAGTGATATTTCCAGAAAATTTCAACCCAATAAAAAGGCCGCCCGAAGGCGGCCTGGTTTGAACCCATTGTTCAGTCCTTATTGCGGTGGCTCGTTCACAACCCCCGTCGCATTATTGTTCTGCATCGGTTGTGCCGGTTGCTGCGCAGGCGCCGGTCGCGGAGCAGCTATCGGCTCCGGACCTGAAGTCGTCGGCGGCTGTTCCTGCACCCCAATCGACTGTCCCGACACCACTAACTCCACACGCCGATTCTCCGCGCGTCCGGAATTCGTCGAGTTATCCGCCACAGGGTCCGCCTTCCCATATCCCTGCGACGAGATGTTTTCCGGCTGCACTCCCTGCCCAATCAGGAATGCCTGTACCGCCGTTGCCCGTTCCTGCGAAAGCTTCAGGTTGTAGTCATCCGATCCGATGTTGTCCGTGTAACCTTCCACCTGCAGTTTCAGGTTCGGATAAGTCGCCAGTATCCCCGATACCTTCGCCAGCTTCACCTGGGCATCCGGCTTTAGTTCGTATTTGTTGAACGCGAACAGCACGTCCGACATATTAACAATCAATCCCCGCGCCGACTCCTGCGTCTGCAGCACTGTATTCAGCTGCTCGCGCAGGTGTTCACGCATCTGCTGCGTCTGCGCCGCGGCCTGCGCCGCAGCCTGTTCCGCCGCCTGCTGGTCAGCGCGAGCCTTGGCAGCCTCCGCCTGTGCCTGCGCTTCCTGCTGCTGCGCTGCCTGCGCCTGTGCCTGTGCCTGGGCCTGTTGCGCCTGCGCCTGCTGCGCCGCTAAGGCTGCCTGCTGCGCCTGGTCCTGCGCCGCCGCTGCCTGGTCCTGGGCCGCATTCTTTGCCGCTTCGATCCGCGCCTTCTCAGCAGCTTCGTCATCCGCCTTGATCTTCCGTATGGTAATTAGCCGCGCATCCTCCGCCGTCTGCACCGCCTCGCGCGCATAGGTGATCTCCTGCTTCATCTCCTTCTGGTGGATGTCCATCTCTTGCGCATTCTGCAGATCCTGCTTGGCGTTCACCATCGCCTCCGGCGCATATTGATCCGCGCCAGCGGCTTCTGCAATCTGCATCGCGTTGACCGCCTCGTACAGCTCCAGCGGCGAGCGGTCGTCGCGCGTGATCGGATGCAGCACCGTGTGCCGCCCCGCTGTATCTGTGTACGCGCCCCTTGGCAGCAGCGTGTAGTGTGCGTTAATGGTCTCCAGCACTCCGGTCGTCTTATCGTTCAGCACCACATTCTGCATGATCACCAGATCGCTCGGCATGGTCACCGCAAAATACGGCTCCGCTGTCAGAATCAGTCCGAACGACTGCAGATTCGTCGTCACCGTCGTATCCGCGTGACCGTGCGTCCACAGCACCTCGCCGAGGTTCACAGGCCGCCCCTCAGGCGAAATCGCCCACAGCACATAGGTCAGATACTCAATGCCAAATCCGTTGGCCGGCCCCAGCCCCTCGAAGTGAGCCTTGATCTCCGTCCGCCCATTCAGACTGTTGACCTCCGCGCTGCCCTTCGCCATAGGCAACAAGGGTGTGCCCTCAAATCCGATCTTTGTCGCGCCGCTGCGGTGAAAGTAATTGATCGCCGGAATATCGCGCGCCACCACCTGAATCTTGTAAATAGGAATGCCGGTATCGGTCTGCCCGTCTGGCTGCTGGTTCTGCGGCCAGTGGTCGGTCGCTGTTGGATTCATCTCCTGCGCGGAGAGCCAGCCACAACTTGCAAGGGCGATCGCCACAACCCAAAGTTTTGTCAATTCTTTCTTCATAGTCCCCAGTCTCCTGTTTCTCGCCGGAAATAGCTGAGCCATTTTGCTCAACTCCCCTGGTTTGCTTAACTCTCCTGGGATGCCGTCAATCGCGGCGGAAGATGGCTACTGAGCCGGAATAAGAACCGGGTCGTCAGCAAATCCTGCGGTAATCCTTTGGTATCGCAGGCCTTCTAATCCGGATGGCGTCGCGCTCCAGCGGTAAGATGAACTCGCCCATGCCTGTCGCCGCTATGTTCCTCGAGCTCCGCATCCAGCACGCCCAGTCGCTCAAAGATCGCCGTCAGGTCGTTCGTAGTCTCAAGGAAAAACTTTCACACGGCTTTAACATCTCCATCGCCGAAATGGACGACACGCCGACGTGGCAATCCGCGACCCTTGGCATCGCCGCCATCTCCCCTTCGCGCGACTATCTTTCCGGGATGATGGTGCAACTGGAAAGCGCCGCTGTGCGCATTGCGGAAGGGCTCGGCGCCGAAGTCATCGTTTCCTGGGACTTTCTCGATTCCGGCTTCGAGTCCGGTCTCGAGTCCGACCCTCCTCACTGAATCGCTGTACCCTTTACGCTGTACCATTTTCTTCGGAGGAATCCATGAAACAGTTCGTTGGACCTTTGGCAATTTTCTCCTTCGTCGCACTTCTGTCCTTTACCCTTCCTGCCCACGCCCAGCGTCCCGCCGGACATCCAGGCCCTGGCGCAGCCCCTCGTACCGTCGGCCCACCCGTCGGTGGCGGGCACATCCCCGCCCATGGCCCCATCACCCGCACACCACTCCCCGCCAGAGGCGTACCCGACATGCCCGGTCACCCCACCCAGCCCCACGTCGACGCCGGCACCGACCGCTGGGTCGGTCATACACCTAATCCCACGGCTTACCACTTGGATCACCCCTGGGAACACGGACACTTCCCCGGTCCCATCAGCGTCCACCAGGTGTGGCGCCTCGCCGGCGGAGGTCCCTCACGCTTCTGGTTCGGCGGTTACTACTTCAGCGTCGCTCCCGCTGACGTTGCCTTCTGCGACGGCTGGCTCTGGGATTCCGACGACATCGTTCTCTACCCCGATCCTGACGATCCGGGTTGGTATCTCGCCTATAACGTCCGCCTCGGTACCTATGTTCACGTCGAGTACCTTGGGACTTAGTGATCAAGCGACCAGCCAGTGCGAGGAGGAGGCGGGCGAACCACGAGAGGACTCGCGGTAGATTGGCAGCTTTCTCAACGTTTTCCTCGCTTTTTCCCCGCTTTTTGCTCGCTTCCAGCTCGCGGTACCCTGTTATTCGTGATGGCCCGAGCCTTCACGTCGGTCCAGCGCCACGCAGTCCGCACCGGCCTGATCGCACGTTACTTCGCGGAGACGGTGAGCTGAGGACGCTCAAAAGAAGTCGATTTCAGGCATGGGAAAATGCCTGCGATTGCGCGTCCACAGCGTTGCTCGATGCTGGGCTGCTGCTGCCGCAATCAGCGCATCGCCGATTTTCAGGCCGTGATTTCCGGCATATCGACGCAAAAATTCACCCGCCAGTCGTCCGGTCGTCTCATCGGCCGGCACGCACTTCATTCCCCTGAACAGGGCGATTAATGCCGGCTGCTCGTGCTGCCGAACTCCCCACCAAAGCTCGGCCAACGTGACGGGCGAACAGAGGACGGTGTGACGCGACCCGCTCAACTGCGTCCACTTCTCCAGAAGAGCCACGTCCCTGGCGCGCGATACATCGATCAGAATGTCCGAATCGACAAGGACATTCACTTTTTGCCCCGTTCTTTCAGGCGTTCAAGACGGTCGTCGTCGCGCAGTTGGCGCACGTATTGCTCCGTCTCGGGAAGATCGTCACGATCTTTCCAGATGCCCACCCACGCCATCATGGCCTTGCGACGCTTCTCCTTGTCGGCCGGGTACCGGTCACGCACCGCCCGCCGCACAAGGTCGGATACAGTGGTCCCCTCCCGTCGAGCTTCGGAGTGGAGTGTCTTCCAAAGATTCTCTTCGAGATAGAGCTGCGTTCTTCGCACGATGTATAGTATACATCGTGGTAACCCAGCTTCTTCAGGCGTCTCAGATTGGTAAGAACGAAGTCCTCCGGCTCCCCCAGCCACAGGTAAACCCATTTTGAAACCCGTTAAAAGAAACCGCGAAGGCGTCAAGAAAACGAAGCGCAAAGTCCAGGCAAAGTGGAAAGCCATCCGCCGCGGGCACGCTCCGGCGCCCGAAGGAGCATCGCAACCGCGCGCCGAAAGACGTGGGCGCCCGAGAGCCGCTCGCAAATCCAATACTGCTTCCCGGCCCTCTCCTTACGCGGGCAATGATCGCCGGCCTGCCCGACGCGAGACCCCGCTCACGGGCATAGACGAGGACCTGAAACGAACCTCTGAGTCTTTTGCGGCGGAGCCGCGTCTGCCTGGACGGCAAGTCCCGGCGAATCCGCGTGTCGCGCTGCGCGAAGCAGTTCCGCCGAAGGCGGGTCTGGCCGCAACGCAGGTGATTGCTATCGTTGGCCGCCCCAACGTCGGCAAATCCACCCTCTTCAATCGCCTCACGGGCTCCCGCCGCTCCATCGTCGGCGACGAGCCCGGCATCACCCGCGACCGCATTTACGGCGAAGTCAGCTGGCAGGGCCGCACCGCCCGCCTCATCGACACCGGCGGCATCGTCCCCGACGATGAAGCCCTCATCCCCGCCGAAATCTTCCGCCAGGCCCGCTTCGCGCTCTATGAGGCCGACGTCATCATCATGGTCGTCGACGGCCGCACCGAGCTCGCCGCTCCCGACCTCGATCTTGCCCGCCTCCTCCAGCGCACCGGCAAGCCGCTCTTCCTCGCCGTCAACAAAATCGACAAAGAAAGCATGGAAGCCGCCGCGGAAAACTTCCGCAAGCTCGGCATCCGCAACGTCGTTCCCATCTCCTCCGAACACGGGAACAACATCGGCGACCTCCTCGACGAAGTCTTCGCCGCGTTACCGGAAGCCGAGGTGTCCGAAAGCACATCCCCCGCCGAAAGTCACGAAGCCAGCCCAGCAACTGAACGCGCCGAAGAGCCTGCCCTGAGCGAGCCAGAGGCGAGTCGAACGGGCGCCGACGCCTGGTCGGCCAGTCCCCACAGAACCCATGGAGAATTCGAGCAGCACGAAACCCGAGTCGCCATCATCGGTCGCCCCAACGTCGGCAAATCCACGCTGCTGAACGCGCTCACCGGCTCAGCCCGCGCCATCGTCTCGCCCATCGCCGGAACCACCCGCGACGCCGTCGACGAATTAATCGACTACAAAGGCCAGGACCTCCGCATCGTCGACACCGCCGGCATCCGTCGCAAAGGCAAAACCCACCTCATGGCCGAGAAGCTCTCCGTCATCATGGCGCGCCGCCATCTCGAAGCCGCCGACGTCGCCCTCCTCATCATCGACGCCACCGAAGGCGTCACCGCCTCCGACGCCACCATCGGCGGCTACGCGCACGAGAGCGGACGCAGTGTCATCATCGTCGTCAATAAGTGGGATCTCGTGACCGCCGCTCGAACAGACGGCAAGCCCCCCGCCGACCGCGCCATCTTCGAGCGCCAGCTCCGCTCGGTCCTCAAATATCTCAGCTACGCACCGGTCCTCTTCATCTCCGCCACCGAAGGCCGCAACGTCCCTCGCGTTCTCGACGCCATCCTCCGTGTCGCCGCCGAGCGCCGCAAGCGCGTCTCCACCGGCCAGATGAATCGCTTCCTCGACAAAATAGATTTCCAGCGCGCCAGCGTTCCCATCTCCAAGCGCGTCCGCATCTACTACATGACCCAGGCCGCCGTCGCCCCTCCCACCTTCGTCCTGTTCACCGATCGCGACGTCAAACTCCACTTCTCCTTCGAGCGTTTTCTTGAAAATCAAATCCGCGCCGCCTTCGGCTTCGAAGGCTCTCCCATCTGGTTCAAGGTCCGCGCCCGCAACGAAGCCCCTTCTCGAAAATAAATCGCACGCTCGTGCCGTCCACGCCTCAAAATCTGGCAACGTCATCTCCACCCAGGCATCGAACCATATATAAGGCGGAAACGCTGCAATCCGAAGAAGGAGGATGGATGTCCACAGCAGTTCGGACGAAACCAACTGAATCGGCACGAAAGCGAAATGTCTTTGCCGGCGTCTTCACAAGTCGGCAAACCCGCGGGAGAGTCACTCGAGCCGAGTTACCGCTCTCGGAGCCTCTGCTCGAATACACCAGCCCCTCTGGAGGAAACCTCAAATGGTGCGGCCTCTATTTCGGAGGCGAATCGAGAGCGGGCGCTTAAGCTTTCACGGTTGAACGGATTCCGCATCGCCAGTGGTCATGGCCACACGCCGATCTCTCAGCAGATTGGCCCTGCCGTGAGAACCGAGCCCCGATGCACCAACCGCGGAAGCAGCAGAAAGGCCGGAAGAGATTGTCCGGCTGACGAAATACTGACCCGGGCGGCTTAAACCCGAGCCAAAATCGAGCGGGCTGTTCGTATTCGGACAGCCCGCTTTTGTTTCCCGCCCACCCCAGGCCGGTGCCATGCAGTACCGTTGCATCTCCCGCATTTTCTGAAGCGCACAATCCCTCTGCCGAATCCAATCAACCGAATATCCAGGAAAGAGACTTTTGCTGGCAGATCACTCGAGTCCTTCCTATATTCTTAGTGTCTCTCGTTTGTACTCATTTGGTTCCGCTGAAAGTTGCCCGAGGTCCCGCCGTGAAAATGGCTCCGAACGTCTCCGTTGTGAACATGAACCCTGAGCAGATCGCAAACAGCCGAGGCAAAAACCGCTCCCTTCTTCCCCTCCTCGCGCTGCCACTACTCCTCACTGCAGCCGCAGGCTGCAACAAGGCTCAGCCGCAGCAGCCGGCCGGCGCTGGCATGCAGGCCATGCCCGTCCAGACCCTCACCGTAGCCGCAACCCCCGTCCCGCAATCGGACGAATACGTTGCCACCATCAAGTCGCGCCGCTCCGCCACCATCAATCCTCAGGTCGACGGCAACATCACCAGCATTCGCGTCCACTCCGGCGAACACGTCACTCCAGGACAGCTTCTCATCGAGATCGATCCCGCGAAGCAGCAGGCCACCCTCGCCTCACAAGCGGCGACCGAGCAGCAAAAACTCGCCGTCTACCAGTACAATCAGCTTCAGGTGGAGCGCCAGCGCAAGCTCTTCGCCGCCGGCATCATCAGCAAAGACGCCCTCGACCAGGCCGAGCAGGCCTACGCGAACTCCAAAGCCGACTACGGATCGTCCACCGCCTCTCGTCAGGAGCAGGAAAAGCAGCTCGGCTACTACCGCATCGCCGCTCCCTTCGACGGCATCGTCGGCGACATCCCCGTCCACGTCGGTGACTACGTCACGCCTTCCACGATGCTCACCACAGTCGACGAGAACAAAGATCTTGAAGCCTACATTTACATTCCAACGGAGCGCGCTGCCCAGGTGCGCAAAGGCCTCGGCGTTGAAATTCTCGACAACACCGGCAAGCCGGTCGAGAACACCTCCATCGACTTCGTCTCTCCGCAGGTCGACGACCAGCTCCAGGGAATCCTTGTCAAGGCGCCCGTGCATTCCTCGCTGCTGCGCAACGAGCAGCTCGTGAAAGCCCTCGTCATCTGGGGCATGACTCCCAAGCCCGTCGTTCCCGTGCTCGCCGTCACCCGCCTCGGCGGCCAGGCCTTCGTCTTCGTTGCCCAGAGCGCCGGCCCAGGCAAATTCATTGCTCACCAGCAGGCCATCTCCCTGGGTGACACAGTGGGCAATAACTACGCCGTACTTGCCGGACTCAACAATGGCGACAAAGTCATCGTATCCGGCACACAGTTCCTCATGGATGGCGCGCCCGTCATCCCTCTGCCCCCTCGTCCGCCGGGCCCCGCGGCGGGAACCGCTCCACCCGCGGCCGGCTTCTGAACCCTATGCGAGACCAGAGATTCACCTGCGAGGCCCTCCTTGGTTGATTTCTTCATTCACCGCCCGGTTTTCGCCACCGTCTGCGCGCTGCTGATCATCCTCGCCGGCGCAGTCGTCATTCCGTCGCTGCCCATCTCTCTTTACCCGCAGCTCGCGCCCCCGCAGGTCACCGTCGGCACCGCGTACATCGGCGCTAATTCCAGCCAGGTCGAGTCCGCCGTCACCATCCCTCTCGAGGAAGCCATCAACGGCGTCCCGGGCATGCGCTACATCCAGTCCACCAGCGCCAACGACGGCTCCAGCGCCATCACCACCACCTTCGATACGGGCTACAACCTCGACATCGCCGCCGTCGACGTGCAGAACCGCGTCTCCTCCGCCACCGGCCTGCTCCCTGCCGAAGTCAACCAGAGCGGCATCACCGTCAGCAAGGCCAACAGCAATTTCGTCTTCGGCGCGGGCATCTACGCGGAGCACGGCGAGTACAGCAATCTCTTCATCAGCAATTACCTCGACGTCTACATTAAGGATGCCCTCAAGCGCGTCAAAGGCGTCGGCGACGTGGTCGTCTTCGGCACCGGCAAATATGCCATGCGCATCTGGCTCGATCCGGTGAAGCTCGCGGCCCGCCAGCTCACCGCTTCCGACGTCGTCAGCGCCCTCCAGGAACAGAACGTCGAAGTTCCCTCCGGTCAGCTCGGAGCGCCGCCTTCCGACGATAAGCAAGCCTTCGAGATCACCGTCAACGTCGTCGGGCGCCTCAGCACTCCGGAACAGTTCGCCGACATCGTCGTCAAAAATACCCCCCAGGGTATTGTCCAGATCAAAGACGTTGGCCGCGCCGAACTCGGTGCGGAAACCTACGCCAGCTCCCTGCACTTCAACGGCATTCCCGCTGTCGGCTTCGGCGTTCAGCAGCTCTCGAACGCCAACGCCCTCCAGGTCGATCGCGATGCCAAAGCTGAGCTGGCAACTCTTGCCAGGTCTTTCCCGCCCGGCATGAAGTACGTCATCGCCTTTGACTCCACCACCGTTGTCGGCTCCTCCATCCGCGAGGTCATCAAGACCCTCACTGAGGCCATCGTCATCGTCATCCTGGTCATCTTCTTCTTCCTCCAGGACTGGCGCGCGACTCTCATCCCCGCCGTCACCATCCCCGTTTCCCTCATCGGAACCTTCGCCTTCATCAGCGCCTTCGGGTTCTCCATCAACACCCTCACTCTCTTCGGTATCACCCTGGCTACCGGCCTCGTCGTCGACGACGCCATCGTCGTCATTGAAAACGTCCAGCGCCACATCCAGGAAGGCGACAACGAGCCGCACCACGCCACCTCCGCCGCCATGGGCGAAGTCACCAGCGCCGTCATCGCCACTTCTCTCGTCCTCATCGCCGTCTTTGTCCCCGTCTCCTTCTTCCCCGGCACCACCGGCATTCTTTACCGTCAGTTCTCGCTCACGATCGCATTCTCGATCGCCATCTCGGCGTTCAACGCGCTAACGCTCTCACCCGCTCTCGCCGCCATCCTGCTGCGCCGCGAAGAAAGCAAGCACGGTATTCTCCACGCTGTCGAACGCAGCATTAAAGCCCTCGGCTCCGGCTACGCGCGCGCCATCCACGGCGTCCTCCGCCTTCGCTGGATCATGCTCCTTCTGTTCGTCGCAGGCCTCGGCGCCGCCGCCTGGGAATACCAACACGTTCCCACCGCCTTCGTTCCCCAGGAAGACCAGGGCTACATCATGATCCTGGTCCAGGCCCCCCAGGGCGCCTCCCTCGCCTATACCAGCAACATCGAGGAAGAAGTGAGCGCCGTCCTTCTCCAGAACAAAGACATTCTCGGCTCCTTCGCTGTCGGGGGCTTCAGCTTTTCAGGCAACGCGCCCAACTACGGCCTCATCTTTTCCGCGCTTACCGACTATGACAAGCGCCGCGGCCAAGGCCACACCGCCGCCGACATCGTCAACGGCCTGCGCATGAAGCTCTTCATGATCCCTGGCGCGCTCATCGTTCCCCTCGAACCACCCGCCATCCAGGGTATCGGCAGCTTCGGCGGCTTCCAGTTCGAACTCCAGGACCTCGGCCGCAACACCCTCCCCGACCTCGATCGCACTGCGCACTTGATCGTCGCCCGCGCAAGCCAGCGCAAAGACCTCACCGGCCTCTTCACCAGCTTCACCTCCAACGATCCCCAGGTCCTCGTCCGCATCGACCGCGAAAAAGCCAAGGCCCTCGGCGTTCCCTTCAGCCAAATCTCCGACGCCCTCCAGGTCTATATGGGCTCCGAGTATGTCAATAACTTCGACTTCAACAACCGCAGCTATCGCGTCTACGTCCAGGCAGACCAGCAATTCCGCCAGGATGCCGCAGCCATCCGCCAGTACTACGTACGCTCCTCCACCAACCAGATGATCCCCCTCGACAACCTCGTCACCATCGAGAACACCTCAGGCCCCCAGGTCATCAGCCACTACAACCTCTTCCGCTCCGCTGAAATCGATGGCTCCGCTGCGCCCGGCTTCAGCACCAGCGAAGGCCTCCAGGCCATGCAACAGGTCGCCCAGCAGAACATGATGCAGGGCATGGCGTATCAGTGGACCGGCCTCGCCCTCGAAGAACTCGAGTCGGCCGGCAAAGCCGTCATCATCTTCGGCCTCGGCATCCTCGTCGTCTATCTCACCCTCGCCGCGCTCTATGAAAGCTTCGCGCTGCCCTTCATCATCCTGCTCGCCGTCCCCATGGCTGTTCTCGGCGCGTTGCTCGCGCAATCCCTGCGCGGCTTCCCCGACGACATCTACTGCCAGATCGGCCTGGTCATGCTCATCGGTCTCGCCGCTAAGAATTCAATCCTCATCGTCGAGTTCGCCGAGCAGCTCCGCCGCAAAGGCAGCTCCATCGTCGACGCGGCTATTGAAGCCGCCGAGCTCCGCCTCCGCCCCATCCTCATGACCTCCTTCGCCTTTATCCTTGGCGTGATTCCCCTCGCCATCGCCACCGGAGCGGGCGCCACCGGCCGCCGCTCGGTAGGCACGACGATCATCGGCGGCATGCTGTTCTCCACCGTCTTGAACCTTTTCTTTATTCCTGTGTTGTATGTCATCCTGCAGACGCTGCTTGGAGCCTTCAGCGGCAAAGGCACATCACGCCGCCCCTCGCAGCGCGTCGACTCCGCCGACCTATACCAAAAGGAAGCCGTGGGAACCAGCCAGCCGTGATGCACGCGCAATAGGCTATCCCGGATCTGCTGCCCAGTTTTTCCAGGACAGATCCTCCACTCTGGCGAATTCTTTTTCATTCGCCGTCACCAGCGTAGCTCTGTGCCTTAGCGCCTGGGCTGCGATCAGCAGGTCATAAGAACCAATAGGAGTTCCCGCCCTTTCCAAAGCGAGCCGGATCTCCGCCGCTGTCACCGCATCCTCTTCCTCGAGCGGAACCACGTTAACGTTACCGGCGAGAAACGTGCGGACCAGCTCGGCGTTTTCCGCGAATCTTGAACTTCGCCCAACACCGTACCAAAGCTCGAAAAGGACAACCGTCGAAATCGAGATTGTGCCTCCGCGTGAATTCGCGCGCCGGAGCCGGTCCCGAACCGCCCCCGGTCTGTTTCTCAGGATTGCGACCACCGCACTAGTATCCAGAAAGTAATTCACTCGAACAGATCCTCTGCTTCAGGCAGCGGAGGCTGATTGCGTCCCTCTTCCATGAACGGAACTCCGGCGAACCGGTCCATCTCGGCAAACCAGGAATCTACATCGGAGATGATCGGCTCCAACAGGACCCCGTTCTTGACCCGGCGCACTCGTACGCTTCTGCCAGGAAGACGAAATTCCTTCGGCAGTCGAACCGCCTGGCTCCGTCCGTGCATGAAAATGCGCGCTATTCCTGTGGCCGCCATTGCATCACCTCATCGGTGAGTATACACCATTGATGTATACCATTCGCCCCCCTGAGGGCCATCGCGCCTTCAACGCACGCCGCCGTGGGGAACTCATCAGCCGTGACCTGCGTATAGCTCCCCAGGAGGCAGCTATGATTCGTGTGCTCATCGCCGGCGTCGCAGCGCTAACCCTCTTCTCCGGCATCATTGCTGTTCAGGTTGTCACATGCGTTGTGCCGAAAGTCGTCGGCACCGTCGTTCCCGCAGTCGTGCAGACTGTCGTCCCCATCGTGGTCCGCACCGTAACGCAAGCCACCGGATGTACCGCGGACTGACCCTCGGCGCTCAAACGTTGCAGCTGACGTTCGAACGACGCGGCCTGAAATAAGGTCCTTTCACCCCCCCCCGGCTTTTGGAAAAATTGTGGGTTCTATGAGCACGCGAGGGAAGATGATAGCTCACGGTAGGCATCGGTGCTGCTGAAGCGTTAAGGCCACCTTTTCTGCAGTCTCGACCGCATCTACGCCTGCAATTAAACGGCGCGGCGGTTTATCCTGACTTGAAATCGTAATCAATGCCTGTGCCAGTTTGGCCGGATCCCCTGACTGCTGACCGTTGTAGCCTTTCCAAAACTCCATTTGCTTTGCTCTGCGCTCGTCGTAGTCCTCAATGGTCGGCTCTGCGAAATTGGTTGATTCCTGCGTGAGAAGCTCAGTGCGAAAGAAACCCGGATTGACAGTGATCGTATCGATGCCAAACGGTTCCACTTCGGCTTGCAGCGACTGCATCCAGCCCTCGAGGCCGAACTTCGATGCCGCGTAGGCGGTACCGAATTCAAAGCCAGTCAGGCCCGCGGTTGAAGAGATCGTAATTATCAGGCCCGAATGCTGCTTACGCATGACCGGCAGTACGGCGCGGGTGACATTCATGGGGCCGATAAGGCTGGTTGTTATTGCCGCTCCATCTGCTCCGGTGTCAGTTCCTCAAAAAAGCCAGCATAAAAGTTTGCGGCATTGTTGACCAGCACATCTATACGGCCAAACTTCTCCACGGCCGCTTTAGCGGCGGATTCAGCGTCAGTGGTTTTGGTAATGTCAAGCTTCACAACTAACAGATTGCTGGATTTTCCCAAAGCTTCGGCTACCTTGTCAGTGTTGCGGCCGGTGGCGACTACTTTATAGCCTGCCTCCAGCGCCGCCTTGGCAATATCCACTCCCATGCCGCGCCCGGCACCCGTGATGAACCAAACTTTGCTCATGTTCTCTTCCCTTGCCTAGTGATCGTCTGCCTTTGCAACCGTGATGGGTGGCCGGCCCGTCACTCATGATAGATATCAGAATGGATTGATCGCTACCGGCAACTGGCTACAGGCTACGGCCTTGCCTTCTACCTCCGCTGAAAATCCGGCGACCCCAACAAAAGTCCGCCCAGCAAAGCCGCCTGCTGATCCCCCGGCGGAGGCAGCGGCGCCACCGACTGCAACAGCTGCCCAAAATCCCGCGGCCGCACAAAGTTCACCGGCTTCGGCATTTGCGGCCGCTGCCCATTTCCCGTCGCCGCCCCCTGCTGTTGCGCAAGCTGCGTCAGCACCACGCTCCGCGTCCGATCCGACACCGCTCCGTCCAGCAGCAGCTCCTCGAGTTTCGCCTCTTTCGTATCCCCCGTCACACCCGGTTGCCCGTCGATCCCCATCAGCTTGTCCCAGCCCATCACCGTTCCCGCATTGTTATCAGCGAGCGCCAGGCTAAAGTTCATCCGGTCCAGCAGCTCTCCGCTGTTCAACCACGCATCCGCCATCCATGAGTAGCCATTCGGCGTCTGGCATCCGTAGAGCGGCATCCCCAGCTGCCCCATCGCCTCTACCAGCGCCGCCGGATGCACCACCTCCCCGCCCGTCGCCCGCACCGCAGAAATCACATACTCCTCTGGCGTCTTCACCTTCGCTCGATACGCATCCTGCGACCAGAACTCCGGCGACTGCAGCATCGTCCGCAGCACCTCGCGAATATCTCCGCCCGTCTTCACCCACGTCGCCGCCATCGCATCCACCAGCGCCGGCGGCGGAGTGTCGCTGACAAACCTCTGCGCAATCTGGAGCGAAACATGGTGCGCCGTCACCGGGCTCACCGCCAGCATATGCAGCATCACCAATCCCTCGTGCTCGCCACCATCCTGGATCCGATACCCCAGCACCACCTTCTGTCCCGGCTCGTGCCGCCGTGGGTTGAACAGGAACTCACCGCCCTGCTCGCCGTGATCGATCCCCCACCCGGTGAAGATCTTCGCCATCTCCGTCACGTCGCGCTGCGTGTATCCGCCATCTACGCCCAGCGTGTGCAGCTCCATCAGCTCGCGCGCGTAGTTCTCATTCAGCCCCAGTGGCCGCTGTTTCCCATTCGGCCCTGCAGGCGTCATCATCGCCCGCCACGCCGCAAACGAATGCGGCCCCACGCTCTCCGACTGATCCAGATAAAACAACATCGCCGGACTGTGCGCCGTCGCGTCCAGCAAATCTTCGAATTTACCCATGGCATGCGGACGGATTACTCTGTCCTGATAATCCGCCAGATACCAAGGCGCAAACTCGCCTTTCTTCAAGTAAACGTTGAAGTGGTTCAGCCAGAAGTCGGTCATCACCGCTTCCAGCTGGCGCTCGCTGTACACATCGCGCAGCAACCGCGTTACCAGAACCTCGCCGCCCACCACCAGCTGCGGACTGATCAGCGCAAACACCGTCTCCTTCTGCTCCGGAGTCAGATCGGCAAACAGCGCCACGCGATCCGGCTTGCTTAAATGCTGGAGAAAATCGCGAAACTCCAGGGGCCGCATCTCGATCAGCTTCTTCACCCGCTGATCCGCCGGCAGATTCACCACATTCGTCGCATCGAGATCGGCGTACAACTTGTTTTCCTGCTCCTGAATCGACGGAGCCGCCGGCGCAGCAGCGGCCATCGATATCATGTCGGGAGCCGGGGCCCCCGACGCGTCCGCAGTTGACGCGGTGGGGTGGGGCGGCGGAGGCGGACCTATATCCCCACCCTGCACCCCGGAACTCGCCGTCATCGAATTCGACTGCGCACTGCTCCCGGCCCCCTCGGCCCACGGCCCAGCGCCCTGTTGTGCCTGAGCTTCCATCCCACCCTGGGAGATCAGCCCTCCCGTTTGCAAGGGAGGAGCAGTGGCCCCCGGCGCTGCCGCATTCTGTTGCCTGTTGCCTGTTGCCTGTTCCCTGTTTTCCGCCTGCTTCTGCTGGCGCTCTTTTAGAAGCGCAATCTGGTCGTTATAGATCGCTTTCTCCACCGGATTCCACGGAATCCCGCGCTTGCCCTGCTCTGCCTGCCGGATCATCGCATTCGAAGGAAACCGCTCCACCAGCTCGTGCTGGCTCAGCCGCATCGCGGGATACGCCGCCAGCCGCGCCTCCAGCGCCGAGTCGTCAATCGTCTCAGGATTCAGCTGCCCGTCGATCCACTTATCCAGCCCCACAGCTTCGACCGCCGCCACATCCCCAGGCCGCGGCCCAAATGTGAGCCGGTTCAGCGCATGCAACGTACGCTGGTCGGGCGTCAGCGGCGAAGAGCTCTCCGCCGTCGGTTGCTGCTTTTTCTTTTTGTGGCCCCAGGCAAACGCCTCGCCCGGCGGTATCACCAACAGAGCGACAAGAAACGCGGCGAGAGAATGCTGAATTCCAGAAGCAAAACCCGTGGGCATAGAGGCAGATCCTCAGGGACAGTCTGTCCTCTCCCAGCTAACCCGCGCAACCCCCCAAAAGTCGCGCTCGTCGAAGTACATCTGGCTAGACGCTTCCCGCCAATCGTCCTTCGCTAATAGTTTTTCGCTAACAGCTTTTACTATTCCCTATTCCCTATTCCCTGTTCCCTATTGCCTACTCCCTGCTTTTATTGCTCCCGCAGCAATATCATCGGATCAACCCCCAGCGCCTTCTGCGCCGGTATCCACGCCGCAAACAGCCCCAGCAACAGCATCGCCAGAACCACCCCGCCCAGCACCACCGGATCCTTCGGCGTAGCCTGGTAAACGATAAACGACAGCACCTTCGACGCCAGCAAGCCCAGCACAATCCCCGCCACCGATCCCGCCCCGAGAAGCACGAACGCCCGTCCCAGCGCAGCCCGCAGCACTTCCTTCTGCCGCGCACCCAGCGCCACGCGAATCCCCAGTTCCCGCATCCGCTTGCTCACCACATACGACGCCATCCCGAAGATCCCCGTCACCGCCAGCATCCCACCCAGCAGCCCGAGAACGCCCAGGGCCACGCTCGCCACCCGCGCCGCAAACAGCGCCGAATCCAGTTCGCGATTCCATGTACTGATATTGAATGGCAACCCCGCATCCAGCCCGTGCAGCGTGCGTTCGAGCGCCGCCGTAATCTCCTCGGGCTCGCGGTACGACCGCACCACCAGATACGTGCCGGTCGCCTGATGCTGCTGGAATGAATAAAACATCGCTGGCTGCTGATCTTCCGTCAGCGTCCTGTACCTGCCATCCTCTACTACCCCCACCACCTCCGCCCGATTCCCGCCCCAGAACTTAAAGTACCCGCCAATGGCCTTATCCACCGAACCGAACACCTTGCGCGCAAACTCCCGATTCACCACCGCAACCACCGGCGTCTTGTCATCGTCGCCGTGCTTTTCGTCGTGCCAGCTGATGTCCCTCCCCGCCAGCATGGTCGTTCCCGCCGCCTTAAAATAACCCGGCGAAACGTTGTAGTTCATCGCGTCCGCAATCCCGTTCGTCGGCCGAAAATCCGTGGCCGCATCTGGAAAAACAAAAGAGTCGCCGCCGCCCAGTCCCAGCGGTATGTGATCCACGTATCCCACCGCCGTCACCCCCGGAATCGCGCCCACCGCATCCAGCATCCGCCGCTGCATCTCCGGCGTCTTGTCGCCCGTGTAGCCCGCCATCTGCAGATCGGTCTCCACCAGCATTGTGTGCTCCGGCCGGAAGCCGAAGTTGCTGTGCAGTGACCGTATCAACCCTCGCACCGCCACCAGCGACGACGTCACCAGCACCGCGCAAATCGCGATCTGCCCGGCCAGCAGCAGATCGCGCAGCGTAAACCGGCGCATGCCGCCCACCGTCCCCCCCGCGCGGATCGTCTGCCACGGATCGGCCTTCATTACCTGTCGCACCGGCACGATCCCAAACAGCAGCCCGCTCACCATCGCCAGCGCGAACGCCACCACATACGTCCACACATCCGGATTCACCGGCACATTAATCGGAATGTTCGGCACCGGCTGCCACGCGCTCAGCCACCGCAGGATGCCGATTCCCCCCAGTAATCCCACCACTCCTCCGGCCAACGAAACCAGAATCGCCTCTGTCAGCAGCTGCCGCAGAATAAGTCCCCTCCGCGACCCCAGCGCCATACGCAACGCGATTTCCTTCGAGCGATCCGCCGCCCGCGCAGCAAATAAACTCCCCAGGTTCGCGCATGCCGCCAGCAGAATCAGCCCGGCCAGCAACATCATCCCCGCCATAAACGCACGCGCCGGCCCGCCCAGCATATCGCCCACCAGCCCCGGACGCGCCATTGTGAATTTCACCCCATCGTCGTCGCCTGGATAGGTCTTCGCCAGCCACGCGCCAATCGAATTCAGGTCCGCCGCGGCCTGCGCCGGCGTCACTCCCGCCTTCAGCCGCCCCACCACCCACATCGAGTGGTTGCCGCGCCACTTCAGCTCGTCGCCCTCAACCTGCTGCTGGTCAACGATCGGGTACCACATCGCCGGCGCAAAGAACAGCTCCGTCCCCCGGAATTCCGGCGGCGCTACACCAATAATCGTGAACGGATGTTTGTTAACCTGGATCACCCGCCCCACCGCCGCCCGATCGCCCTGAAAGTGACTCTGCCAGTATGCGTAACTCAGCACAACAAACGGCGCGCTGTTGTATCCACGCTCGTCGGAAGCATGAAAGAAGCGGCCCACATACGGCTGAATGCCCAGCGCATCGAAGTAATTTCCAGTCGCCTCATACGGCCACGCCGTTGAAGGATTGCCGCCGGTATCGACGCCCACCGAACCGATGATGTTAAAGCCAATCAGGCTCTCGAAGCTCCGGTTCCGGTCGCGCAAATCCAGATAATCCAGATACGACTGCGACGGATACTGGAACCGCTGCACCATATACAGGTTCTGCGGATGCGGCACATTCAGCGGCCGCAGCACCAGCGCGTTCAGCACGCTGAACACCACCGCGTTCGCCCCAATGCCCAGCGCCAGCGTCAACACCGCCGTCACCGCAAACCCTGGCGACTTCTTCAACTGCCTGATTGCGTATTTCACGTCTGCGAACATCCGTTCCTCCGCGTCCTGTTACGCACTACGCTCCACCGCCGCCGTCCGTTCCCGCGTCTCTCTTTTATGTGCCCGCGAACGAAATCGGTGCCCGCTCTGGTCCCGCTAATAGTTTTTTCGCTGACAGATTTTCGCTAATGGGTTTCGCTAACAGCTTCTTGCTAAAAGCTTCTTGCTAACAGCTTCTTGCTAACAGCTTTTCGCTAAAAGCTTTTCGCTAAAAGGTGTTTGCTAAAAGGTGTTTGCTAAAAGGTGTTTGCTAAAAGGTGTTCGCTAAAAGGTGTTCGCTAAAAGGTGTTCGCTAAAAGGTGTTCGCTAAAAGGTGTTCGCTAAAAGGTGTTCGCTAAAAGGTGTTCGCTAAAAGGTGTTCGCTAAAAGGT